>JADHEF010000531.1_pt1 | contig 37543 bp, 37 predicted proteins | sample 8952391 | NCBI WGS metagenome assembly JADHEF01 (sample SAMN16124439, study PRJNA663245) | bioreactor sludge metagenome | isolation source: sludge (nitrite) | place: India:Bengaluru | collected 2019-02-28 | reverse complement strand
CCGGCATCATCATCATCCTCGCCGTCTACGCCGATAACATGCGGAAGAAAAAGTAAGGGGGCGATCGAAACCTGCCGACTGGATTCATTCAGTCGGGCTTGACGCAATAACAGGAGAAGCGGATGAAACAGCTTTCAGACAGCTTTGTTCTCGGCAATGGATACGCCATTCCGTGCGTTGGATTTGGGACGTGGCAGACACCGGACGGCGAGACGGCCGTATCGGCGGTCAAGACGGCAATCAAGAAGGGATACCGCCACATCGATGCGGCCGCGATCTATGGAAACGAAATCAGTGTCGGCCAGGGCATTCGTGAGTCGGGCATCGAACGCTCTGCACTGTTCGTCACCAGCAAGGTCTGGAACGACGAACGCGGCTACCAAAAGACGCTGAACGCCTTTGCAAAAACGCTTGCCGATCTGCAACTCGATTATCTGGACCTGTATCTGATCCATTGGCCGGCTTCTTCTTCACGTTACTCCAACTGGGAAGAACTGAATCTGGAAACCTGGCGCGCCATCACGGATCTCCACAAATCCGGAAGAATCCGCGCCATCGGCGTATCCAATTTCCTGCCGCATCACCTCGCTGCCTTGATGGAGACCGAAGTGCCGCCGATGGTGAATCAGATCGAATTCCATCCGGGACAGATGCAGCATGAAACCGTGGAATTCTGCAGAAGGAACTCCATCCTTGTTGAAGCCTGGAGTCCGCTCGGAAACGGCCGGTTGTTGGCAAACCCGCTGCTTTCGTCGATTGCGGCGAAGTACAACAAGTCGGTTGCCCAACTCTGCGTTCGCTGGTGTTTGCAACACGAGGTGCTTCCTTTGCCGAAATCCGTCACACCGGCCCGAATCGCAGAGAATGCCGACGTTTTCGATTTCTCGATTGCCGAGGATGACATGGCCGCCATCGACAACATGACGAACGTCGGTGGTTCCGGACTGCATCCTGACCACGTCGATTTCTAGGGCATCAGGAGTTCCACGATGTTGATCATTCAGGACCTGACTCATGAATCCCTGGCAGGAATTGGCTGGCTGCTCACCGATGAGCGCCAGGTCCGGAACGCCGATGAAGGATTCAGCTATCGCGACGTTGTCGATGATTTGAAACTGGAAGCGCCCCTCTCTTCCGGTCTGCTCGAGTGCTATCCGAGGAAGTTGCGCCTCGACCGGATGGAACGGCATCACCGAACGCGCGAAGTACTGATCGCGCTCGAAGGAGAGGCCGCCATCTGCCTCGCCCCGCCCCAGGACAAATCATCGGGATCGCTCGACGACGTCGTTGCCCTGCGCATTTCGGCCGGCCAGTCGATCATTCTGGAAGTGGGTGCCTGGCACTGGATACCGTTTCCGACGACAAATCAAGCGGCACGCTTCCAGGTCATATTCCGTAGCGCAACAGGAAAAGACGATCTCGATTTCTTTCACTTCTCCCAATCGCTCGACATCGAAGGATCATTTGCGAACAACTCGGAAAAGGAAGATTCACGATGAAATACGGTTACTTCGGCGATACCGGGTTGAAGCTCAGCAGAATCGTGCTGGGTACCCAAACCTTCGGATGGAGCGTCGACGAGTCAAACGCCTGCAAAATTCTGGATTGCTATGTTGAGCAGGGCGGCAATTATCTCGACCTCGCGGACTCGTACAACAACGGCGCCTCGGAATCGATCACCGGGGCATGGCTGGAAAAAGCGAATTCACGCCACAAAGTCATTCTGGGCACGAAAGTCTTCTTTTCGACCAACAAGGGCCCGAACGACTCGGGATTGAGCAGGACACACATCATGTCCTCGATCGAAAAGAGCCTTGAACGACTCCGCACCGACTACATCGATCTTTATCAGGTGCATTGTTACGACCGAATGACGTCGATGGAGAACGTCGTATCCACGATGGACCTGCTTGTTCAACAGGGGAAGATCCGCAACTACGGCGTATCGAACTACACCCCGTCAAACATTGTGAGGAGCATCATGCATGCTCGTCATTTCGGGAAGAATGCGCTCTCGTCCGTTCAGCTGGAATACAGCCTGCTGGTCAGAAGTCCGGAGTGGGAGCTGCTTCCGCTTTGCGAAGAGGAGAACCTCGGTATCCTCGCCTGGTCCGCACTCGGCGGCGGATGGCTGACCGGAAAGTACCGGCGCGACCAGGCTGCGCCCAAGGACAGCCGGGCTGGCGTGGGTGATCGCTGGGACGATAACGAAGAACAGCGGGGCGGCGAGCACACGTACCGAATTATCGATACGTTGGTTGAAATGTCCGATCGAATCGGCAAGCCGGTGTCTCAAATCGCCCTCAACTGGCTGCTTAACAAAGGGGAGCGCATCTTTCCATTGATCGGGGCTCGCACGCTTGCACAGCTGAAAGATACCCTCAGCGCCGTTGATTGGTGCCTGTCGAAGGAAGACGAAAAGACGCTGGACGACGTTTCGAATATCGGAACGCCTTCACCGTACAACTTCATCGAACGCTATACGCGGAAATAACCACCATGACCGGATTGATCATCAAACCCGCATCCGAAACCAAATGGGACTGCGTCTCCTTCGGCGAAGTCATGCTCCGTTTCGACCCCGGTTTCGGCCGGGTGCGCAATGCACGCAGCTTCCAGGTCTGGGAAGGCGGTGGCGAATACAACGTCGCCCGCGCGATGCGCAAGTGCTGGGGCAAACGCGCGGCCGTCGTCACCGCATTGCCGAAGAACGACCTCGGGTGGCTCGTCGAAGACTTCATCATGCAGGGCGGCGTCGATATGAGTCACGTCATCTGGCGTGACTTCGACGGTCTCGGCAAGAACACGCGCGTCGGTCTCAACTTCACCGAGAAGGGCTTCGGCATCCGGCCGGCGCTCGGTTGCTCGGATCGCGGCCATAGCGCGGCCTCACAGATCCGCCCCGGCGAGGTGAACTGGGAAAAACTGTTCGGCGAAGAAGGCGTGCGCTGGTTCCAGACCGGCGGCATCTTCGCCGCGCTGGCGTCGAATACGGCCGAAGCGGTCATCGAAGCCGTTGAGGCCGCCAAGAAGCACGGCACCGTCGTCGCCTATGACCTCAACTACCGTGCCTCGCTCTGGAAGAGCCAGGGCGGCAAGGAGGCCGCGCGACGCATCAATCGCGAAATCGCCAAGTATGTCGACGTAATGATCGGCAACGAGGAAGACTTCACCGCCTGCCTCGGCTTCGAAGTCGAAGGCGTGGACGAACATCTCACGCACATCGAGACCGAGAGCTTCAAGAAGATGATCCAGACCGCTGTGGCCGCGTTCCCCAATTTCAAAGTGGCCGCGACGACATTGCGCAAGGCCACCACGGCGACGCTCAACGACTGGTCGGCCTTGCTCTACTATCAGGGCGAACTCTACCAATCGATGAAGCGCGAGAACCTGGAGATCTACGATCGCGTGGGTGGCGGCGATGGATTCGCCTCCGGGTTGGCGTATGGCTTCCTGGAAGGCAAAGGGCCGCAAGCGGCAGTGGAGTACGGCGCGGCGCACGGCGCATTGGCGATGACCACGCCGGGTGACACCTCGATGGTACGTGTCGATGAGGTGGAAGCGGCAATGAAGGGCAAAGGCGCGCGTGTCATTCGTTGATATGGCTTGGGGAAGAAAACCGCTGCCGTGCGTGCGTCATTGACACATCAACTTTTCACACGCTGAACTGCATGAAGCCCTCCGTTGAACTCCGCATCGATACCCTCTCCGACACGCTCGGCGAAAGGCTGACCAACGGCACGCGTCCGCCACCGGGCGAACTGCGGCTCTACTGGTTGGGGCAAGCAGGGTTCGTGATCGAAAGCCATCTCCTGCGCTGGCTCATCGACCCTTATCTGTCGGACTCGCTCGCCAACAAGTACCGCGGCACACGTTTCGACCATGTACGCATGGTGCCGGCGCCGATTGCACCAACCGCGTTACCGCCTGTCGATACGGTTCTGTGCACGCACCGCCACACCGACCACATGGACCCGGACACGCTGCAACCGCTCGCCGCGGCGCAGCCTGCGTTGCGCTTCGTCGTCCCGGCAGCGTCCCGAGACGAGGCCGCGCGGCGCTGCGCCGTCACCAACGACCGGCTGATCCTCGCGCGGATCGGACAAAGCATCGATCAAGGTAGCGTGGCCAGCATCGAGCCGATCGCCGCAGCCCATGAGTCGCTCAGCGTCGACGCTTCCGGCGACCACGAATGGCTCGGCTACGTCATGACGATCGAGGGAATACGCATCTACCACTCGGGCGATTGCATTCCCTACGACGGCCTGCCCGACGTCTTGCGCAAGCACAGCATCGACGTCGCCTTGCTGCCGGTGAACGGCCGCGACGCAACACGCCAGGCCGGCAACATACCGGGCAACTTCACTCTGGACGAAGCCATCACGCTGTGCCGGCAGGCCGCGATCCCGCACATGGTGGCGCACCACTATGGCCTGTTCGCGTTCAACACGATCGACGCCGCGGAAATCGACCAGCGCGCGGCCGGCGAAACCGGCCTACACGTGATACGGGCGCGCTTGGGCGAGGCGCTCTCTTTCTCCCGCTAGCGCATACGCGGGGTGACTTTTCAGGTCCTGTACTTCACCACCGATTCGCGCAGTTGAGCCGACAGGCTGTCGAGCGACTTCGCCGTGGTGTAATTCGATTCGGCGGCCTGGTTATTGACTTCGGTCATCTGGGCAATGCGCTCGACATTCTGGGCAACTTCGCGGATGGCCGCGTCGAGCTCGTTGAGCGCGCCGGAGATGGCGAATACGCAGTCGGCGACTCGCACGGAGCCTTCGTCAATGCGCATCAGCGCGGCTTCGGTGTTGCCGGCGAGCTTGAGGCTGGCGTGCGCCTGGCTGTCGGCCGCGCGCATCGATTCGACGGCGGCGCCAACACCTTCCTGGATGACGACGATCAGCGCACTGGTTTCCGCCGTGGCCTTGGTCGTGCGCTCGGCGAGCTTGCGCACCTCGTCGGCAACGACGGCAAAGCCGCGCCCGGACTCACCGGCGCGCGCCGCTTCGATGGCGGCGTTGAGCGCGAGCAGATTGGTCTGGTCGGCGATGTCGCGGATGACCTCGATGATGCCGCCGATCTTCTCGGAACTTGCCGCCAGGCTCGTCACATTGTTCGCCGAGTGGCCGATCAGCTCGGCGATCGATTTCATCGTGCGTACCGCTTCGGTCGTCACCGCCGTTGCGGCGGCGGTCTCGGCCTTGGCCTGATTGACGACATCCGTCGCGCTCCGGGCGTTGGCCGATGTTTCGCTCAGGCTCGTCGAGGCCTCCTCGACCGCCGCCGCCACCGCCGAGGCCGAGTCGGATTGCGCGGCCGAGCTTTCCTGCACCTGCCGGCTCGACGAAGCGAGGTCGTGCGCGGCGCCGGTGATGCGTTCGCTCGACTGCTTGACGTCGGCAATGATCGCGCGGAACTCGTGCATCAGATCGTTGAACGCCTTGCCGGCCCGCACGACTTCGGCCGGTCCGGCTTCCGGGACGCTGCGCGAGAAGTCGTTCTCGCGGATGGCGTGCTCGGCGACACTCACCTCTTCCTTCAACGGTCGGCTGACGCTGACCGAAACCCAGGCGGCGACGCCGATCATGACGATCATCGCGAGCACGCTCAGGGCAATGCTGGCAAGAAGGACATTGCGCTGGCTGGCGACGATCGCGCGTGCCTGTTCGTCGATGTTGCGAGCGACGAGTTGTTCGACGTCGAGCATCGCATCGATCTTCTCGGTGATCGTCTTGAACCAGACCTGGGGATCTACCTTCTGCCCGCCTTCGTCTGTCTTCTCATAGAGGACGTTGCGCATGGCCTGCACTTCCTTCGCCGCGGCGCCGGACAGCACCTTGTCCAGCGCTTCCGTCTCGGCTTCTCCGGCGGTGGCGCGATAACCGTCGAGGTAGGCTTCCTGGCGGAAGTGCCGCTCGAGAATCTGGCGGTACAAGGCGGGCTCGATCTGTTCGGCGGAGAAGGCCGCCGTCGTCAGCGCGCGTTCCTGCCCCGCCTGCTCCTTGGCCTGGACGAACGAGAGGTAGGACAGAAGTTGCTGGCCCATCGTCGCGTCGGAGTTGAAGTGGTTGCCCGAGGCGACGATGCCGATCAGCCGCGCGATGATTCCCGTGTAGGCGCTCACATGCTCGGGCACGGCGATCTGCTGCGCACCGGCGCGTTCGCGCAGGCTGGCAAGCGCTTCCAGTTGCCCGCGCGCCTGTTTCAGCACATCGGCCAACGCCGGCATGGCCGCCAGATCGACCTTTCCCGCCTCGCTGTCGAACGCCGCGCGTTGCTCGTCCGTTTTGCTCCGTATGCCGGGCAGGACATCACCGAACTTGGCGCCCTTCGATTGCAGAAAACCCGCCGTGGCACCGCGCTCGATCTGCAGCGTGTGCGTCAGGTTGCCGGCCGCGACGGCGAGTGCCAGGACGGATTGCGTGCGCTGGGCGCTGCGGTAGTCGTAATAGCTGTCGAAGACGAGCTTCCCGCCAAGGATGGCAAGCGAGATCAGCGGCGCGACGAGCAACAACAATAAACGCTGCTTGATGCTGCTGTGGTTGGTCTGCTGTTCGGACATTTTTCCTCCTCATTGTTTCCCAGACTCGTACCCGCTCCTGCGCGTCCGTATTCCATCAGCACCCCGACTCTTGACACTTGGCATCAGGCACGAGTTCTGCATCCTCAGAAAACCAGCATAGACGACCAACGGCATGCCGGTTGACCGGCCTGCGGGAGTTGGTTCGTCGATTCGGCCTCCACGAGCGAGCTGCGGGTGTCGGGCAAATGCTCTCCAATGGTTTCAGGTTCCGGAGGTTGCAACAGATCGAGCGAATTTCCCGGCTGCTGCTTACGTTACGGAAACACATTCGACGCTACAGTTCCGGCAACGTCTTCTCGACCACCAGTCTCTTCAAGGAGTCGACAATGCACTTCCCGAAACGCCTGGCGTCCGGCCTGCTCGCTGCTCTCTTAACGCTTTCGATCACCGAACAGGCGGCAGCCGGGACGTGGCGCGAGCGGTTACGCGATCGACACACGGAACCGGCCGGCATGGATCTGGCCGACCTGGGCGGAGGCGATGCGCAGAGCTGCGCCGAATGGTCGCGCAAGGTCGATCGTCTGCAAGCGCGCGCGCAAGGCAGGAACGGCGCACCGTTGCCGGATCTCGGCGACCTCGCCTACGGCCCGCAAACGCGGCAGACGCTCGACGTCTTTCTCCCGAAGGCATTGAACGACAAGGGCGACGCGCCGATCATCCTCATGGTGCACGGCGGCGGCTGGTGCGTCGGCGACAAGGCAGCGCGCTCAGTCACGGAGAACAAGGTCGCGCGCTGGGTACCCAAGGGATTCATCGTCGTTTCGGCCAACTACCCGATGGTTGGCGACGGCAGCAGTGCGCTGGCTCAAGCCCATCAAATCGCCCGGGCCACGGCCTTCGTGCAGGCCAAAGCGCGCGACTGGGGCGGCGATCCACAGCGGGTGATCCTGATGGGTCACTCGGCCGGCGCGCATCTCGTCTCGCTGGTTAACGCCGACGCCTCGATTCGCCGCGCCAACGGCGTCCGCCCACTACTCGGCACCGTTTCGCTCGACGCGGGTGCAATCGACGTCGTGCGCCAGATGCCGAACGTCTATCCCTTCCTGGAAGTGCGCTACCGCGAGGCGTTCGGCGATACCGAAAGCGCGTGGATCGCCGCCTCACCCTTCCACCAGATCGACCGGACGGCCGCGCCCTGGCTGGGCGTCTGCTCAACGACACGCAAGGACAATCCTTGCGGCCAGGCACAGGCCTACGCTGAGAAGAGCCGGCAACTCGGCGTCAGAGCGTCTCTACTTCCTCAACACAAGAGCCACGGCGCAATCAACGCCGATCTGGGAACGCCGGGCGACTACACGCGTGCTGTCGAGGCCTTCATGGCCTCGCTTGATCCGGCAGTGGCGAGACGGCTACGCCTATAGATTCCCGACACGCACGCTAGATGAGCACGACGTCAGCGGCGGCGACGGTGATGCACATGTTGGCGCCGTAGCAAACGAGCTTCTTCATTTCCCGACTGATCGCCGCCACCAGGAAGCAGTTATCGAAGTCGACCGCTTCCCGCCCGCGACGCCTGGGCAACACGCCGATTGCCGAGGCTTTGAGACGAACACAACGACCGACGTATCTTTCAAGCACTTTCATGTTGCGAGTCATCCTCTTGCCAAACGCAGGCAGCGATTCTGACTCTGCCATGTGACATGCGTATGAAGCGCAGAGGCCATCCCGCAATCAGGAAGTAGAAACCGGTCGCCCAGCTTCCGCTGGTGCGACCGGCGCTTGATGCGGCGTCAGCCAGTGAGGACGCTCAGACCGTGACGGTCTCCGCCAGCTCGCTGAACTCGGCGATCTGGTCGAAGTTCATGTATCGGTAGATGTCGGCGGCTTTGGCATTGACCACCTTCACCTGCTCCTGGTACTCGGCGACGCTCGGGATCTTGCCCATCAAGGCGCAGATCGCCGCCAGTTCGGCCGAGCCGAGAAAGACGTTGGTGTCGATGCCGAGCCGGTTCGGGAAGTTGCGCGTCGAGGTCGACATCGCCGTGCTGCCCTTGCGGATCTGCGCCTGGTTACCCATGCACAGCGAACAGCCGGGCATTTCCATGCGCGCGCCGCTCTTGCCGAGCACCGAGTAATAGCCTTCCTCGTTGAGGATCATCGCGTCCATTTTGGTCGGCGGCGCGATCCACAGGCGCGTCGGGATATCCGACTTGCCGTCGAGCACCTTGCCGGCAGCGCGGAAGTGACCGATGTTGGTCATGCACGAGCCGATGAACACTTCGTCGATCTTCGTTCCCGAGACTTCCGAGAGCAGCTTCACGTCGTCCGGGTCGTTCGGGCAGGCCACGATCGGTTCCTTGATTTCGGCCAGGTCGATCTCGATCACGGCGGCGTACTCGGCGTCTGCATCCGCCTTCAGCAGTTGCGGGTCGGCGATCCACGCTTCCATCGCCTTGACGCGGCGGCCGAGCGTGCGCGCATCGGAGTAACCGTTGGCGATCATCCACTTCATCAGTGTGATGTTCGAGCGCATGTACTCGATGATCGGTTCCTTGTTCAGATGCACCGTGCAGGCGGCGGCGGAGCGTTCGGCTGAGGCGTCGGACAGCTCGAACGCCTGCTCGACCTTGAGCTCCGGCAAGCCTTCGATTTCCAGGATGCGGCCGGAGAAGATGTTCTTCTTGCCCTGCTTGGCGACGGTCAGCAGCCCCTGCTTGATCGCGTAGAACGGGATCGCGTTGACCAGGTCACGGAGCGTGATGCCGCGCTGTTGAACGTCTTCCATCTTGCCCTTGAAGCGCACGAGCACCGACTCGGGCATGTCGAGCGGCATGACGCCGGTCGCCGCGGCGAAGGCGACGAGGCCGGAACCGGCCGGGAACGAGATGCCGATCGGGAAGCGCGTATGCGAGTCGCCGCCAGTGCCGACGGTGTCCGGCAGCAGCAGGCGATTGAGCCAGCTGTGGATGACGCCGTCGCCCGGCTTGAGCGAAACGCCACCGCGTGTGGTGATGAAGCTCGGCAGCGTGCGGTGCGTCTTGATGTCGACAAGCTTCGGGTAGGCCGCGGTGTGGCAGAACGATTGCATCACGAGGTCGGACGAGAAGCCGAGGCAGGCCAAATCCTTCAGTTCGTCGCGCGTCATCGGGCCGGTGGTGTCCTGCGAACCGACTGTCGTCATGCGCGGTTCGCAATAGGTCCCCGGGCGGATGCCCTTCCCCTCAGGAAGACCGCAGGCGCGGCCGACCATCTTCTGCGCCAGCGAGAAGCCCTTGCCGCTGTCGACCGGGCTTTGCGGCAGGCGGAACAAGGTCGACGGCGGCAGGCCGAGCGCCTCACGCGCCTTGGCCGTCAGGCCACGGCCGATGATCAGCGGGATGCGTCCGCCGGCGCGCACTTCGTCGAGAATGACCGGCGTCTTCAGTTGCGATTCGGCGATCACCTGGCCGTTCTTGAGTGCAGTGACCTTGGTCGTCACTGGATCGACGCGTAGCTCGATCTCGTCACCCATCGCCATCTGGCCAACATCGATCTCGATCGGGAGCGCACCGGCGTCTTCCTGCGTGTTGAAGAAGATCGGCGCAATCTTGCCGCCGAGGCAGACGCCGCCGAAGCGCTTGTTCGGTACGAAAGGAATGTCCTCACCGGTCCACCACAGCACCGAGTTGGTTGCCGACTTGCGCGAGGAACCGGTTCCGACCACGTCGCCGACGTAGGCGACGACGTTGCCCTTGGCCTTGAGCGCCTCAATCTGTTTCATCGGCCCGCGCTCGCCAGCCTTGTCGGCTTCGATGCCGGGACGCGGGTTCTTCAGCATCGCCAGCGCGTGCAGCGGGATGTCGGGGCGCGACCAGGCGTCGGGAGCCGGCGAGAGGTCGTCGGTATTGGTTTCGCCGGTCACCTTGAAGACGGTGAGCTTTTGCGAGGCCGGCACTTCCGGGCGCGAGGTGAACCACTCGGCGTCGGCCCAGGACTGCATCACGGCCTTGGCGTTCGCGTTGCCGGCCTTGGCCAGCTCGGCGACGTCGTGGAAATAGTCGAAGACGAGCAGCGTCTTCTTCAGCCCTTCTGCGGCGACGGCGCCGACTTCGGCGTCGCCGAGCACGTCGATCAGCGGCTTCACGTTGTAGCCGCCGAGCATGGTGCCGAGCAGTTCGGTCGCCTTGGAGCGCGAGATCAGCGGGCTGGCTTCTTCGCCCTTGGCCACCTTGGCGAGGAATTCGGCCTTGACCTTGGCCGCGTCGTCGACGCCAGCCGGCACGCGGTAGGTAATCAGCTCGACCAGTGCCGCACCTTCACCCGCCGGCGGATTCTTCAGGAGTTCGACCAGTTCGGTCGTTTGCTTGGCGGACAGGGGGAGCGGCGGGATACCAAGCGCGGCGCGCTCGGCGACGTGGGCACGATAGGATTCCAGCATGGGGCTTCCTTTCTCAGAAGTAGCTCAGGGCAAATAGGGCGACATCCAGACCATCATAGTACGGCACCGTCGAACTGCCAGACGCGCCACAAGCACGCCGAGCGGCAAGTCTTATATATGTTATAAGATAAGTGTGCGCTTGTGAAGCACCGACCGTCGCGGCGCACCGCTATGTCTTCTGTGTCAGGCGCTTTTTTCGGCCACGAGTTCCACGGATTCACCGGCATAGGCCACGCGCTGTCCTGGGCGCAGTTTGGCGCGCTTGCGCGTTTCGATGGCGCCATCGACCTCGACCTTTCCGGCTTCAATCTCGGAATGCGCGTAACCGCCCGAGTGGCAGAGGCCGGTGGTCTTCAGCAACTGGTCGAGCTGGATATACTCGCCGCGAACTTCAACAACGATCGACATGGAATTCCTTTCAGAGAGGGGGCAGGCCGTGTCGCCGTCGCGCACGGTCGCAGGCGTCGTCGCCGATGCCGAGCGGCGCGTACGGTGCGAAATCGCGGCACGGCCCGGGGCGGCGGTCGTAGATCGAGCAGGCGACCGATCGCCCGACCTCGCCCGTCAAGGCAACGCAACGCGGTGGCGCCTCGTCGGTGCCGCGCATGCGGACCAGCGTCGCGGTCAGCGGGACCGTCAGTTCGACGGGCACACCGGGGGCATCGGCGCTCGCCAGGTCGGAACAGTGAAAATCGACGCGAAACGCTGCGCAACAGGCGCCGCAGCTCAGGCAGGCAAAATCCGGCATGGGGGATAACGACAAGGAGGGAATAAGCCGAATTGTCGCCCACCGCGAGGGCGACGGCAAACGCGCCACGCCTACAGCTTAACCACGCCGCGATACAGCGCGTGACCGGAGTTGAGGTACTTGCGCTCGAAGGGCGTCAGCGCGACTTCCGGCGCATAGGGTTCACAAGCGACGCGACGCTCCGTCAGCCGTTCGACGGCGAAGCAGAATTCGTCGACGTAGACCTTCCAGTTGCTGCGGCACTCGAGCACGCCACCGAGTTCGAGCATCGCGGGAAACACCGGATGTCCGTGCCAGCGCCGGGAAAGATGCCCGATCTTGGGCCACGGGTTGGGATAAAGCAGATAGTGGCGCGCCAGGCGTATCCCGGCGTCGTGCATGAGCCGCCAGTAGTCGACGAGATCAGCGCGCACGAGGTCGAGGTTCGGAGGCAGGACATCGCAGTCGCCCTTCCCCGAAGACTTCCGGCTCAAACGCGACTCCGATTGGTCGACGCCGATCACGTAGTGGTCGGGATACGCATTGGCCAGCGCGATGCTGCTCTCGCCGACGCCGCAGCAGGAATCGAGGATCAACGGCACATCGGGCGCGACACGCTGCCAGCGTTCGCAACTCGCCGCGAACGCGGCACGGTTGTAGTCGGCATACGGTTTGCGGAACGGCGCGGCCGCGTGCCGATCAAGCAGCGTCGCCAGGTGTTCGTGGACACCGGTCTGCGCACTGGTCGGCACGCGCGAGTTGGCGGCGTGCGTCATCGCTCGCGCTCCTCGGCCAGTACGCGCGACACCTCGGCCGGTTCGCGCAACGGGCGCACGGCGGAATACAACGCGACGGCCTCGGGCCAGGTTCGCCGGAAGTAGCTCAAGAGCAGCTTCAGCCGCCCCGGCGCATTCGGTGCCCAGGTCCGTTGCTGCATCTTCTCCCAATAATCGATGATGTGCGGCACGAGCGCTCGCCAATCGTCACGCGATGGCTGCGCATCGACCTCACCCTTGATGCGCCGTGCGAGGAAGGGGTCGGCGACCGCGCCGCGGCCGATCATCACGTCGGCACAGGTGCTCACCGCACGGCAGCGCTGCCAGTCTTCGACCGTCCACACCTCGCCGTTGGCGACCACTGGCACGGCGACCGCTTCGGCGATGCGCGCGATCCATTCCCAGTGCGCAGGGGGCCGGTAGCCATCGTCCTTGGTTCGCGCATGGACGACGAGCGACGCGATGCCGCCGTCGGCGAGCGCCTGCGCGCAGTCGATGGCGCGCGAGGTGTCGGATATTCCGAGACGCATCTTGGCACTGACCGGAACCGCCGCCGGTACCGCCGCGCGCACGGCGCAGACGATGCGGTTGAGCAAGAAAGGATCGGCAAGCAGCATCGCACCGCCGCCGCTTCGGTTCACAGTCTTCGCCGGACAGCCGAAATTGAGATCGACGCCGTACGGCGACAGCGTCGCCGCCTGCGCCGCGTTCAAGCCCATCAGTTCCGGTTCGCTGCCGAGCAACTGGATGACCATCGGGGTGCCGGCGGCCGTGCGGCAACCGTTCTGCACCTCCGGACACAGCCGTTCGTAGGTGCGGCGCGGCAGCACCGAACCCGAAACACGCACGAACTCGGAAACGGCTCCGTCGAAACCGCCGATGCGGGTCAGCACGTCGCGCAAGACGAAGTCGGCCAGCCCTTCCATCGGCGCGAGGATCAGCCTGCTCATGCGTCTTTCACCGGGCCGCGTTGCAGCTTCACCTGGCCGCGCCGCACCTTATCGTCGACGCGCCGCTTCTGCGAGTTGCGCGTCGGTCGCGTCGAGCGGCGCAGCACCGGCACATGCGCCGCCAGCGCGATCAGTTCGCGCAAACGCGAGAGTGCGTCGAAGCGATTGCGTTCGAGACTGCGATGCGCCTGCGCCTTGATGACGACGATGCCTTCACTGCTGATGCGCTGGTCGCGCAACTGAAGCAGGCGCGCCTTGATTTCCTCTGGCAATGACGAGGCGCCGATGTCGAACCGGAGATGGACAGCATTCGAGACCTTGTTGACGTTCTGCCCGCCCGCGCCCTGCGCGCGGATAGCGAAGAATTCGACTTCGCTTTCATTCAGGACAAGTGAGGGAACGGGTGCCGACATGGACTCTGGATAGTGAAAGCAGCGTGGAAACGGCGGTGAAACCAGGCGGCGGAGCGACAGAAACCCGACCAGATCAGCCGAACAAGGCGTCGATGTCGAAATCGTCGGCGACGGGCGCTTCGGCCGGGGCCGGCTTCTCGATCGCGCCCTCGGCAACGAGCTGCTCGTAGCAGCACACCTGGTTGCGCCCATGTTCCTTGGCGAAGTACAAGGCTTCATCCGCACGCCCGACGACGTCGGTCGGCACATCCATGGCCGAAACGGCCGTGAAGCCGATCGAGCATGTCACCTGCCCGACCTGGGGAAATTCGTGATTCTCCACCGAGATGCGGAATCGGTTGAAACTCGCGGCGGCGAGATTCTGATCGGCCGCATTCAGGATGACGACGAATTCCTCGCCGCCAAAGCGGAACAAGCGGTCGCCACCGCGAAAGGTCTTGCGCATGAGTTCGCCCATGCGCAGCAGGACTTCGTCGCCGAACAGGTGGCCGAACGAGTCGTTCACGCGCTTGAAGTGATCGACGTCGACGACGCACAGCCAGGCCGGCGAGCCTTCCTCTGGATTCCCGCGTCGATCGGCGAAGCCCCCTTCGCCGCAGTTGGCAGCTTGCGCCGTAAGCAGCCGGTCGAAGGTTTCGTCAAAGGTCTTGCGGTTGAGCAAACGCGTCAGCGTATCGAGTTCGCTGTAATCGAGCAATTTGATCTGGCTGCCGTAGATGCGCGCGAGGCAGGCAATCTCTTCCGCGTGGCGAGCCGCATCGTCCCGGCCAACGTCGTAGGCAAAAATCATCTGCTCGCTCGCCAGTTCGGACGCATGGAGCGCCACCGCGCCGCAGCTCCGCCCCTCGATCGTGCGCGTAAGGACCTCGCCGCTCGCCGGCACAGCCTCGATGAAATCACTCCATCCCGGCAGTTCCGCATAGTCGATCGCACCACCGGAAACGGTTCGCAGGGCGGCATCGCCCGGCGCACTGCGCACGAAGATCCCGATATCGGCCGAGTCGCCAAGCAAGGCGACAGCCGCCTCGGAGAAGGCGCAATGCAGCCGACCGCGATCCCGGCACGAGGATATCGTTTCAACGCTCTGGAGCAGGGACAACACGTTTCGGCATTCTCGAAAGGATTCGGACAAACCCGGCAAGCAACGATTACGGGGATAATTCGACAAGCGCACGAATTCTAAGTGCGGACCGCGAGCATACACAACACCCCACCCGAATTCCGGGCACTATTCCTCAAAACACTCAATGAAGGCTCTCGCCACAACTCCCCGGCTCGTCCTCGACACGAACATCGTGATGGATATGCTGCACTTCGCCAATGTCCATACGCAGCCGCTGCAGGCAGCGATCGCGGCGGGGCGGCTCGTCTGCTTAACCGATGAAGACTGTCTCTCCGAACTCGCACGCGTTACCGGCTACCCGGAATTCGCTCTCGACGAGGATGCGCGTGCGGCGCTGTTGGCGCGCTACCGGGAATTCGTGCACGTCTGCCCGGCCCAAGGCGAGGAGAGCTATGCGCTGCCACGCTGCCGCGACACTGACGACCAGAAGTTCCTGATTCTCGCGGCGCGCTGTGAAGCCGACCTGCTGATCACGCGCGACAAGCTGCTGCTCAAGCTCGCCCGGCATCGTCAGAAGCCGCCACCATTCGCCATCGTCACCGCCGAAGCGGCGCGCAGCTTACTTGGTCTCGGCTGACCTTCGCCGGAAGACCCAGCGCGCGGCATCGGAAGCCGCGTCGTCGAATGCGTAGCCCTCTTCGCTGAACTTCTTCAGGCTTTCGACCTTCCTGAGCCGCTTCACAACCGCATGACGCGCCATCAGGCCGCGAGCACGTTTCGCGTAGAAACTCACGACCTTGTAGCGGCCGCCACTCCAGTCCTCGAACACCGGCTGGACGACCGGCACCGCCAGTTTCTTCACGCGCACCGACTTGAAATACTCCTCCGACGCCAGATTGACCAGCGCCGTGGCGCCCGTCTCGGCCAGCGCCGCGTTCAGCGCATCGACGATGCGCTCGCCCCAGAAGGCGTAGAGGTCCTTGCCGCCGGGATTGGCCAGACGTATGCCCATCTCCAGCCGGTAGGGTTGCATCAGGTCGAGCGGGCGCAGCACGCCGTAGAGGCCGGAGAGGGTGCGCACATGAGCCTGCGCGAAGTCGAGCGCGGACGGTGACAAGGTTGGCGCATTCAGCCCTTCGTAGACGTCGCCGTTGAAGGCGAGGATCGCCTGCTTCGCGTTTTCGGGCGTGAAGGGCCGATGCCAGCTCGCGTAGCGCTCGGCGTTGAGCGCGGCAAGCGCGTCGCTGACGCCCATCAGCTCGCTGATCGCCAGCGGCGGCAGCTGGCGCAAGCGCTCGATGAGCACTTGCGACTGCTCGAGAAAATCGGGCTGGGTGTGCGTGGCGACGGTCGGTGGCGTCGTGAAATCCAGCGACTTAGCGGGGGAAAGGACGATGATCATGGCGGGGACGGCGGCTCGTGAGCGGGTGGACGTTTCGCCGTCCTGCTGTATCGGAACGGCAATTTGCTAGGATTGTAGCCCACTCGCATCCAGCCAACCTCGGGCGGACCGCCGCCACAGACTCCGGGTCACTATGGAACTTACCCTCTCGTCCTTTGCCGAGCCGAACGGCGATCCTGTCGACCTCTTCGTCCGCTTGATCGACCAGATCCGGCCGCGCCGCCTGACCGACATCGAATCGGCGCGGCGCAATCTTCAGGCGCTCTGTCACATCCTGGCGCTCAACCCGGAGTATCGCCGCGCCGTCCGGGCGAAGCTCGGCGAGCTGAGCACGACGCACCGGCATTCGGATCTCTACACATCGACCGGCATTCTGCCCAACACCGGCTTCGTCTCCGAATGCCTGCGCCGCATCGGGCACAAGATCCTGCCGGAAGTGCTCGATGGCGATCTCCTGCGCTCAACGCTGCGCCGCGTCTTCCACAATCCGCACGACGGGCATTGGGTCACGGGCGTCGGCGAGGATGCCTGGCTGCAACTCATCGCCGCGCTCCGCTTCGACGAACAGGAGCAAAGCGCGGAGATGCCGCGGCCGTTGAGCGAGATGCTTCGCTCGCTGCGCATCATCTCGTACTGGGTCGCCGCGCTCGGCATGGAACCCGAACTCCTGCGCCTCGACCGCGCGCTCGAGACCTACGACTCGCCCTTCGTCACCCAGAACGAGGAACTGATCGCCTACATCGACGCCTATCCCGCCTCATGGCGCAAGCCGGACGCCGAAATCAGCGACGACAAGCACCTGCGCGTGCTCTTCGACCAGTGCCTTGGCGTTATCGAGCGCATCCACAAGCGCGCCGGGCGCGACGGCACGAGCATTCGCCTCACTTATCACTTGCAGCGCCTGCAGCAATTGATCCGGCGCAGCGAGGAGTTGCTCGACATCCTCGAGGCCCTGCGCGAAGACCCGGATGGAATCGCCGCGCATCCGCCGATCGTGCGCACCTTCACGCACCTGATCGACGAGGAATGCCAGCGTAACAACCTGCGCCGGCACTGGCGGAACAACACGCAGCTCATCGCCTTGCGCGTCACCGACAATGCCAGCGCGCACGGCGAGCACTACATCACCGAGTCGCGCGCCGAGTACATGACGATGGCACGCTCGGCGGCGATCGGCGGCTTCATCGTCGCCTTCATGGCCTGCCTGAAGATTCTGCTGTCCAAGGCCTCAATGCCGCCGCTCTCGGCCGCCCTCACCTACTGCCTGAACTACGGCCTCGGCTTCTGCCTGATCCACATCGTGCACGGCACCGTAGCGACCAAGCAATCGGCGATGACGGCCAACGCCATCGCGGCGACGATCAGCCAGTCGGGAGGAAAGCTGCGCAACACCGAACAACTCACCGGCTTGATCGCACGCACGGTACGCAGTCAGCTCGTCGCCATCCTTGGCAACGTCGGCGTTGCCGTGCCGCTCGCCGGGCTAATCGGCTATCTCGTCTTCGTGACCAGCGGCACACACTTCGTCGACGTCGAAAAGGCTACGCATCTGCTTGAGGAGCAAAGCCTGATCGCCAGCGGCGCCGTCTTCTACGCCGCCATCGCAGGCATCTGCCTGTTCCTCGCCGGCCTGATCAACGGCTACTTCGACAACTACGCGGCCTACAACCGCGTTCCCGAACGCATCCTGCAACTTACCTGGCCCAAGCGACTGTTCGGCGAATACTGCATGCGGCGCGTCGCCAACTACATCGGGGAGAACCTCGGTGCGCTTTCCGGCAACTTCCTGTTCGGTTTCCTGCTCGGCGGCACGACGATCTTTGGCGTGCTCTTCGGCCTGCCGATCGATATCCGCCATGTCGCGTTCTCCTCGGCCTTCGTCGGGCTGGCCGTCGTCGGCACCGACTTCGCGCCCAACCTCAGCCTGCTGCTCTGGGCCGTACTCGGCGTCGCCGCCATCGGCTTCGTCAACCTTTCCGTCAGCTTCGCCCTCGCGCTCAACATCGCCCTGCGTTCGCGTCAGGTCTCGGACACACCCTGGCGCATGATTGCCGGTGCCGTACTACGGTACCTCTGGCAACACCCGCGGGAGTTTTTCCTGCCACCGAAGAAGGCGGGGAGTGAGGAGTCGGACGTGGAAGACGGGAGAACCACCGACCACTGACCACTCACCACTTCCCACAGCGGGGCCTTGCTACAATGCCGGATTGTCACACCGCAGGATTTCGCCATGAAACGCAACCGCCTCTCCTCCCGCAAACGTATCTCGGCCGACGCGACCGAACTGGGTCGCCTGGCGACGGGACTCGCCGATTCCGGCGGCAAACTGGAAGAAGTCTTCTGGGAAAAGCAGCTCGTTGAACTCATCGAGAAGCTGTTGCAGGACGGCGCCGAGGACGATCTGAATGCCTCGCTCGACCGCCTGTTCGACTCGAACGCCTCGGCCCACGACGCCTTGGCGGACACCGTCGAAGCCTGCGCCGAATCCTGCGTGATGACGCACCAGGGGCGCGACTACGACATTCTGCTGTTCAACGTGCCGATTCTCGCCTGGTCGCGCTTTTCGATTCCGAACGGGACGATCCCGAAAAGCACGCTCGAGATGCTGAAGACGCACCTCGGCGCGCACGTCTTCTCGGCGAACGCGCAACTCTCGCTGGCCGACTACCTGTACAGCCCGGACCAGCTGCCGCGCACTTTCGTCGACACCTGGCAACTGATGCGCGACCTCGGCGGCGCGGCGCTGTGCAACAGCGCATTGAAGCTCGACCTCGAGACGATGCCGGAGACCAACCAGTTCCTTTCCGACACCCGTTACCTCCTCGGCGCGATCGCCGTACCGCGTGGCATGCCGCTCTTCCGCTGGAACGAAACCGACGGATGCACGCGCGAATCGGCGTTGAAGGAATGGGTCAAGCAGGGCGCACCCTGTCTTGAGCCGCTGCTCACCGGCTGCGCCTTCCAGACGCTGCTCGCCGATTCGTACCACTCGGCATGTCGCATGGGCGACATGGCCTCGCGCCCATACTCCTTGCGAGCATCGGTCGCCTTCCTGCAGACGACGCTGGGCAAGCCGGCCGAGTCGTTCCGCGCTGTCATCGGCGGCTTCCACGACAAGCGTCTGGAGGAATACCGCATCGCCTTCGGTCCGCGCGACAGCGACGCGATCTTCCACGGCGTCATCTGGCCGCTGCTCGGTAGTGAGGACGAAACGACCGAGGTTGCCGGCGAAGTCGAAGCGCTGCTGCGCGAGTCGGGCATCAAGGAAATCATCGTCCACGAGCAGCAATTCCCGTTCGAGTTCTGCGACGATTGCGGTGCGCCGCTCTACCCGAACGCCGAGGGCGACACGGTGCATGCCGAACTGCCGGAACAGCAGAACGCGCCGTCGCAGACGCTGCACTGAACAACGATGAGCAACACCGACCTGCTGCAGCGCAGCCTCGCGGCCGTCTGGCACCCGTGTACGCAGATGAAGCAGCACACGAACACGGATGCCGCATCGCTGCCGCTGATCCCGATCGCGCGTGGTCAGGGTGCGTGGCTTTACGACTTTGACGGCAAGCGCTATCTCGACGGCATCAGCTCGTGGTGGGTCAATCTCTTCGGCCACTGCAACCCGCGCATCAACGCGGCATTGCGCGCGCAGCTCGACGAACTCGAACATGTCATCCTCGCCGGCTGCACGCACCGGCCGATCGTCGAACTGTCGGAACGGCTTTCGGCGTTGACCGGCGGCGCGCTCGGCCACGCTTTTTTTGCCTCCGACGGCGCGTCGGCGACCGAGATCGCGCTCAAAATGTCCTTCCACAGCTGGCGCAATCGCGGCTTTGAGAAGAAGCGCGATTTCCTCTGCCTCGAAGGCAGCTACCACGGCGAAACGGTCGGCGCGCTCGCCGTCACCGACGTCGCCATCTTCAAGGACGCCTACGCGCCGCTCATCCGCGCCGCCGCGACCGTGCCCTCGCCCGATGCACGCCGGGCGCGCGATGGCGAAACGCCGGCCGACGTCGCCCGCCGCGCCGCCGCCGCGCTCGAAGCGCATATGGCGCAACATCATGCAACCATCGCCGCACTGATCGTCGAACCGCTGATCCAGTGCGCGAGCGGCATTGCGATGTACGACCCGGAATACCTGCGGCTCGCCCGTTCGCTCTGCGATCGCTACGACGTGCATCTCATCTGCGACGAGATCGCCGTCGGCTGCGGGCGTACCGGAACCTTCTTCGCACACGAGCAAGCGAGGAATGGTGACAAACCCGTCCGCCCGGACTTCATCTGCCTCTCCAAAGGCATCTCGGGCGGCTACCTGCCGCTCTCCATCGTGCTCACGACCGACGCTGTCTACGGCGCCTTCTACGATGACGCCACGGCGCGCGGCTTCCTGCATTCGCATTCCTACACCGGCAACGCACTGGCCTGCCGCGCCGCGCTGGCGACGCTCGACATCTTCCGGGAAGACGACGTCCTCCAACAGAACATCGCCCGCGCGCAAAAGCTGTGGAATGTGCTCGCACCGCTCGCCGACCACCCGCAAGTCACACACCTGCGTCAGCGCGGCATGATCGTCGCCTTCGACGTAAACACTGGCGATCCCGCCTTCTCCCGCCGGTTCTATCGCGCCGCGCTCGCAAACGAGGCGCTGATTCGCCCGATCGGCAATACGGTATATCTGATGCCGCCCTACATCGTCGGCGATGAAGAAATCGCCCACCTCGGACAAGCCACGGCAAACGCGCTGAACAAAGCCCTGACGCAGTAGTCTCATTGCGTTCTTCGACACAGGAGGCGACATGGACCAGAAAAACATCTGGAGCCAGCGATACGAAAGCGCTGGCGAGGACTATCTCTTTGGTACCGAACCCAACCGCTTTCTCGCCCGTCGTGCGGCCTTGCTGCAGAACGGTGCAACGGCCCTGTCGATTGCCGATGGCGAAGGACGAAACTCGGTGTGGCTGGCGGAACAGGGCTTGCGCGTCACCGCCGTCGAGATCGCACCGGTCGCCGTCGAAAAGGCGCGGCGCCTCGCCGCCGGGCGCGCTGTCGAGGTGAACTTCCTGCTTGCCGATATGCTGGCGCCCGACTGGCCGCCGGACGAACTGACCGGACACTTCGACTGGGTCGTCGGTATCTTCGTCCAGTTCGTCAGCGGCGCGGAGCGTGAGCGACAGTTCGCCGTGATGAAGCAACTCACCTGTCCGGGTGGGCGCATCCTGCTGCAGGGCTACACGCCGAAGCAACTCGATTACCGCACCGGCGGTCCGTCACAGATCGAGAACCTCTACACCGCGCGCTTTCTGCGCCAGGCCTTTTCTGGCTGGCAGATCGAGGAACTCGTTGAATACGAAGACGACGTCTCCGAGGGTGTCGCGCACAAGGGTCGTTCGGCCCTGATCGGGCTCGTCGCGCGCAAGCCCGTTTAAGAAAACCTGTTGCAAAAACAACAAGATCAGCGTCTCGACAGGAATCAGATGCGGAGGATTTCTCGCCGGGGAACTTTTCCCGAGTGATAGAATCGCGCCCGATTTCAACTACCGAGTAAACCCATGTTTGCGCGTTTCATGCCTCAAGAGGGCAAGTTCTTTGATCTGTTCAACACCCACGCAGAACAGATCGTCCTGGGCAGCCAGGCACTCGTCAAGCTGCTCACCGTGCTCAACGACTCCGACGAAGAAGCAGCCAGACAATGCGACCTGATCGATGAAATCGAGAACAAGGCCGACGGAATCACCCACGAAACCATGCGGCAACTGCACAAGTCGTTCATCACGCCGCTCGACCGCGAAGAAATCCACCAACTCATCACCAGCCTCGACGACATTCTCGACCTGATCCAAGACGTCGCCCACACCGTCACGCTGTACAACGTGCGCCATGTCACGCCGGAAGCGATCAAGCTCGGGGAACTCTGCCTGTCGTGCTGCGAACGCGTTCGCGCGGCGGTCGTCCTCTTGCACTCGATGGACAACGGCGCCGACATTCTCAAGATCTGCAGTGAGGTCGACCAGCTTGAGTCCGCCGCCGACCGCGAGATGCGCGGCGCAATGTCGCGCCTTTTCCGCGAAGAGCCCGATGTCCGCGAGTTGATCAAGTTCAAGGCCGTCTACGAACTTTTGGAAACCGTCACCGATCGCTGCGAGGATGTGGCGAACATCATCGAAGGCATCGTCCTCGAAAACTCCTGATCGGCGCAGCACATGGAAACCGCAAACATCAGTTTCGGCGTCATTGCGCTGCTCGTCTTCATGGCGCTCGCTTTCGACTTCATGAACGGCTTTCACGATGCGGCCAATGCCATTGCCACGGTCGTATCGACGCGGGTGATGAAACCGCATACCGCCGTTGCCATGGCGGCCATTTGCAACGTCGCCGCCATTTTCATCTTCGAGCTCAAGGTGGCCGCCACCGTCGGCAAGGGAACCATCGAGCCCCACGCCATTGATTACTATGTCGTTTTCGGCGCGCTTGTCGGCGCCATCGCCTGGAATGTCATCACCTGGTACTACGGCATTCCTTCGTCGTCGTCGCATGCCCTGATCGGGGGCCTGATTGGCGCGGCGCTCGTCAAGTCCGGTCCCAGCGCCCTGATCACGGGTGGCGTCGTAAAAGTCGTTTCGTTCATTCTGGTCTCACCGCTGCTCGGCATGGCGCTCGGTACGCTGATGATGATTCTGGTCTCCTGGGTGTTCCGCAAGAGCACTCCCAGACGCGTCGATTCCTGGTCGCGCCGGCTACAGCTGCTTTCGGCATCGGCATACGCGCTGGGTCACGGCGGGAATGACGCGCAGAAGACCATCGGGATCATCTGGATGCTGCTGATCTCCGCGGGCACAATCAACGCCAACGAGCATGTTCCCTACTGGGTTGTCATTGCGTGCTATTCGGCCATCGGCCTTGGCACCGTCTTCGGCGGCTGGCGCATCATCAAGTTGATGGGACAGAAGATCACCAAGCTTCGCCCCGTCGGCGGCTTTTGCGCGCAAACCGGTGGTGCCGCGACGCTGTTCTTCGCCACCGCGCTGGGAATTCCCGTCTCGACGACGCACACAATCACCGGCGCGATCGTCGGCGTCGGCGCGACCAAACGCCTTTCGGCGGTGCGCTGGGGGATCGCGGGAACCATTGTCTGGGCGTGGATTCTGACGATTCCCTGCTCTGCGCTGATCTCCGCGTTCTTCTGGTACGTCGGCCGGCTCGTCCTCTGAGTTTCACCCGAACATAGTCTTGCGCAAGGTGTCGACGCAGTCGTCCCGCGGAGAACACCTCGCCAGGATTGCTGTATCGGCCAATAGCCACCGAGACCCAAACCCGACACATCGACGCCCGATGAACCCGTCCCTCCTGCACGAAGAGCTCACCCACCAACTGGCACAGCTGGAGAACGATGGACTCCGCCGCCGCCGACGTACGCTCGAGACTCCTTGCGGCCCGCTGGCGCGCGTCGATGGACGCGAGCTGATCAGTTTTTGCAGCAACGACTACCTCGGCCTCGCCAACGATCCAGTGCTGGTCGAAGCGGTCTGCACCGGCGCGCGGCAATGGGGTGTCGGCTCGGGCGCTTCCCACCTCGTGAGTGGACACCTCTTGCCGCATGAGGCGCTCGAGCAGCAACTGGCCGCCTTCACCGGTTTCCCCAAGGCGCTGCTGCTGTCAACCGGCTTCATGGCCAACCTCGCCATCGTGCCGGCGCTCGTCGGACGTGGCGACGCGGTTTTCGCCGACAAGCTCAACCACGCCTCGCTGATCGATGCCGTACAGCTCTCGCGCGCCGACAGCCAGCGCTACCCGCATGGCGACCTGGCCGCGCTCGAAAGGATGCTCGGCGCGAGCACGGCCAAACGCAAGCTGATCCTCACCGACGCCGTTTTCAGCATGGACGGCGACTTGGCGCCGCTGCCGGCTCTGCTCGCCCTCGCCGAACGCTTCGACGCCTGGCTGGTGATCGACGACGCGCACGGTTTCGGCGTACTCGGACCACAAGGCCGCGGCGCGCTCGCCCACTATGCCCTGCCGTCCGCCGAACGCATCGTTTACATGGGCACGCTCGGCAAGGCCGCCGGCGCGTCCGGCGCCTTCGTCGCCGGATCGGCCACCGTCGTCGAATGGTTGCTGCAGCGCGCACGCACCTACATCTTCACCACCGGATCAAGCCCGATCATCGCCTGCGCACTGCTCGCCAGCCTCGACCTGATCGAACACGGTGACGAGCGGCGCGCACACCTGAAGCGGCTCACCGCTCAGTTGCGCGATGGACTGGCCAATACGCGCTGGCAACTGATCGCGTCGCCCACCGCCATCCAGCCCATCGTCATCGGCGACAACCACGAGGCGTTGCGCGTGGCCAACGCGCTGTTCGAACGCGGCCTGTGGGTCCCCGCCATTCGCCCGCCGACAGTACCCAAGGGCACGGCGCGCCTGCGCGTTTCGCTGACCGCGGCACACACGGGCGAACAGGTCGAGCAACTCGTGCGCGCACTGCAGGACCTCGCATGAACGCCTGCGAAGCACCCGAGAAAAGGCCGGATCTAGTCCTGATCCACGGCTGGGGCCTCGGCCCGGCAGCCTGGGATGCGACACTGCCCGCGCTCGAAGCGCGCTTCAACGTCATCTCGCTTGCGTTGCCGGGCTATGGCGACACCGCGCCAGAACTGGCTTCATTCATCGCGACGGCAACCCGGCTCGCCGACTCGGTTCCTGATGGCGCCTGCGTCTGTGGCTGGTCGCTCGGTGCCATGCTTGCGCTGCAGATCGCCGCACAGACCAGGCGGACGCTTGCCGGGCTGATCCTCGTCGGCGCCACGCCGAGCTTCATCAAGCGCACTGACTGGAATCCTGCGCAAGAACCCGCCCTGCTCGACAGCTTTTGCGCAGCAATCGAACACGACGCCGCCAGCACGCTGCAGCGATTCGTCGCGCTCGTCAATCAGGGCGACACGCAGGCACGAGGGATCGCCCGCGGGCTCAACGGGCAGCTCAAATCGGCCCTGCCGGCCGACACACGAACGTTGCTCGACGGCCTTTCCTGGCTGCGCGATGTCGATTTGCGTGCGACAATCACGACCGTCGCGACGCCCGCGGTGCTCATCCACGGCGCGCACGACCCGCTGATGCCGCTGGCGGCAGCGCAATGGCTCGCGGCGAACCTGCCTGAAGCAGCGCTGGAAGTGATGCCCGACGCGGCGCACGCGCCTTTCCTTCACGCCCCGGAGAATTTTGCCAAGCTGATTGGCGAGTATTGCCATGTTGCCGCCCGCCCTTAAGCAACGCGTTCGCGAATCGTTCGACCGCGCAGCCGTCACCTACGACGCAGCGGCCGTTGTCCAGCGCCGCGTCTGTGACCGCCTGCTGGAGAATCTGACAAGAACCGTCACCGCGACGGCACGCATTCTCGACGCCGGTTGCGGTACGGGTTATGGTGCACGCTGCCTGCGCTCCCGCTATCCGGCCGCACACATCACAGGCGTCGACTTCGCGCCGTCCATGCTCGAAATTGCCGGCGAGATTGCCGACACCTGCTTCGCCGCCGACATCGAGAAACTGCCATTCAGCGAGCGCTGCTTCGATCTCTGGTGGTCGAGCCTGACGATCCAGTGGTGCGACGCGCAAACGGTTTTCGGTGAAGCGGCGCGCGTACTCAGACCCGGCGGACGGCTGGCGCTCAGTACGCTCGGTCCGGGAACCTTTTTCGAACTGCGCGAGGCGTTCAGCGGTGTCGACCAGCACCGGCACACGCTGCCCTTCAGCGAAACCGACGATATCGCAGACGCGCTCGAGCGAGCCGGTTTCTCGAACATCGCCCTGCTGCGCGAGAAGCACGTCGTCCACTACCCCGACCTGAAGATGCTGCTGCGCGCCGTCAAGGCGATCGGCGCCCAGAATGTCGGCGAGGGCGGCCGCAGCGGGATGATGGGCCGCGCGGCCTGGCTCCAGCTCGAAGCCGCCTACGAAAAATACCGCGAACCGGCCGGCCTGCCTGCCAGCTACGACGTCATCCTTGCCTACGGAACACTATGACCGCATCGATCCAACAGCCTCCCCCCGCCTGCTTCGTCACCGGCACCGATACCGAAGTCGGCAAGACCTTCGTTACCTGCGCACTGCTCCTCGCGCTGAAAGGCCAGGGCATCAAGGCCGTCGGCATGAAGCCGGTCGCGGCCGGCACCAACGAGCACGGTTGCAACGACGACGTCGAGGCGCTGATTACGGCGTCGGGCGTCGTCGCCCCGCGCGAACTGGTCAATCCCTACCTCTTTCATCCGGCGATCGCGCCGCACATCGCCGCCATCGAGGAAGGACGCTCGATCGACATCGACCGCATCGTCGATTCATTCGACACCTTGCGCGGCCTGGCCGACGCGGTGCTGGTCGAAGGCGTCGGCGGCTTCTGCGTGCCGCTCGGTCCGCACAGCGACTCGGCCGACCTGGCCGAACAGCTCGGCCTGCCCGTCATCCTCGTCGTCGGCATGCGCCTCGGCTGCATCAACCATGCGCTGCTCACGCAGCAGGCGATCGCCGCACGCGGCCTCAAACTAGCCGGCTGGGTCGCCAACCGGATTGATCCGGACATGTCGCGTTTCGACGAAAACCTGGCGGCGCTGAAGGCGCGCATCGACGCGCCACTGCTTGGCGTCATCCCGTCGAACAGCACGCCGGATCTGGCAGCGAGGCTGCTTACGCTGCCCCTCTGATCGCTCCCTTGCATCAGGCTCGACGATGGCCTAGGCTGGATCTGTGAAGTATTTCACATTCAGCAGGTACTCCCGATGCTGCTTACACCGCCTTCAGAACTTGCCGCACAAACGCCGTCGCACGAACCTTCGCCGCGCGCAGCGGCGTCGTACGTCCGCCGCTGTAGCGCTGATCGACGGAAGGTCGATGGCTTCCCGCCTCCGGGTTGCGCGGAGCGCCGAGTCCAGGCCGAGCGGCGCGGCATTCGCCTGACCGAATTCGATTTCGACGAACGCATCACCATCGTCGCCCCCGGCCGCACCATCCGGAACCGGTAGCCGGAACCGAAGCGCGTTCCGCCGGTCTCATTTGCGTGGCACGTTCGCCACGTGCCGGTCCGTAGCGACGGGGGTTCTCATGCGCAATGAGGATGAAAGGCGATCCGGCCTGGATCGTCGGAAGTACGCGCTGGTTTGTCTTGCGCCGCAAGGTATCGAACGGCGCTGGGCATTCGACCAGCGAGCAAGCACGCTGAGCGAGGACACGATCTACGGTTTCGACACAACGCCGTCGGAAGACGACTGGGAGACCTTCTTCAATATCCACATCCGCGAGTAGCAATGTGGTGGGCGCTCTGGCGCCCGGCGCTACCCCTCTTGCTTGTCGGCCGAGATCGCCAAGACGTTCTCTTGTCGGCCATACTCAGCGAAGACACAATGCCGATTCGGCGCGCCCGATTGGAGTGCCACCGGGGCCTCGCGGCAGGTCTTCGTCTCCCTTCCCCCATTGAAGTCATTCAAACGATCGGAGCATCGCAATGGACAAACCGGTGATCAAGGCCGCGCGCCAGGTGTGGCCCGGCAAGCCCTTCCCCTTGGGCGCCACGTGGGACGGCGAGGGCGTGAACTTCGCGCTCTTCTCGCAACACGCGACGAAGGTCGAGCTGTGCCTGTTCGACACGCATGGCCGCCGCGAGATCGAACGCATCGTCATGGCGCAGCAGACGGATTTCATCTGGCACTGCTATCTGCCGCAGGAACGCCCGGGCCTGCTCTACGGCTATCGCGTGCATGGGCCGTACCGGCCGGAACAAGGCCACCGTTTCAATCCGAACAAGCTGCTGCTCGACCCCTACGCGCGAAGTTCGAAGAACCGGCTGCGCTGGCACGACGCCAACTTCGGCTACAAGATCGGCGCCAAGCACGCGGACCTGTCCTTCGACTGGCGCGACAACGCCGTGCTGATGCCGAAGTCGCAGGTCATCGACAACCACTTCGACTGGGACGACGACCGCCCACCGGCGATCACGTGGAGCGACACCATCCTTTACGAAACGCACGTCAAGGGCTTCACCATCGAGCACCCGGACGTTCCTGAAACGCAGCGCGGGTCCTACGCGGCACTCGCCCATCCTTCGATCATCAAGCATCTGCGCACTCTTGGAGTCACGGCGATCGAGCTGATGCCGATCCACGCCTTTGTCGACGACCGTCATCTGCTCGAGAACGGTCGCAGCAACTACTGGGGCTACAACTCGATCGGCTATTTCATGCCTGATGCGCGCTACGCCAGCACCGACGATGCGGTCGGCGAGTTCAAGGCCATGGTCAAGGCACTACACAAGGCAGGCATCGAGGTCATCCTCGATGTCGTCTACAACCACACGGCCGAGGGCAACCACCTCGGTCCGACGCTCTGCTTCCGCGGCATCGACAATGCCGCCTACTACCGGCTGATGCCGGACAACCTGCGCTACTACCGTGACTACACCGGCTGCGGCAACACGCTCAACATGATGCATCCGCACGTGCTGCAGCTGATCATGGATTCGTTGCGCTACTGGGTGCAGGAAATGCATGTCGACGGTTTCCGCTTCGACCTTGCCGCGACGCTGGCGCGCGAAGCGCACGAGGTGGACCGCTTCGGCGCCTTCTTCGACATCATCCAGCAGGACCCGGTGCTGTCACGCGTCAAGCTCATCGCCGAACCTTGGGATCTCGGCCAAGGCGGCTATCAGGTCGGCAACTTTCCAGCGCGCTGGAGCGAGTGGAACGCGAAGTACCGCGACGCCGTGCGCGCGTACTGGAAGGGCGACGGCGGCCTGATCGGCGACCTGGCCAGCCGACTGACGGGTTCCAGCGACCTCTACGCACACAACGGTCGCCGCCCCTCTGCCAGCGTGAACTTCATCACCGCGCACGACGGATTCACCTTGCACGATCTGGTGAGCTACGAAAAGAAGCACAACGAGGCGAACGGCGAGAAGAACCGGGACGGCGAGTCGAACAACCTGAGCTGGAACTGCGGTGCCGAAGGCGCCACCGACGACCCGGAAGTGCTCGCCCTGCGCGCGCGCCAGAAGCGCAACCTGCTGACCACGCTCTTCCTCTCGCAAGGCGTACCGATGCTGCTTGCCGGCGACGAGATGGGACGCAGCCAGCAGGGCAACAACAACGGCTACAACCAGGATAACGAGACGAGCTGGGTGAACTGGTCGCTATCGCCGGCAGACAAGGACTTCCTGCGATTCGTCAGCCGCGTCGTTGCGCTGCGCAAGGCGCACCCGATCTTCCGCCGAAAGAGCTTCTTCCAGCCGCACGGACTCGTCGGCGGCGAGAAGAACATCCTCTGGTTCAACCCGGACGGGCTGGAAATGAGCGATGCCGAATGGGATCTCGGTTTTGCCCGCTGCCTTGGCATGTATCTGGCAGGCGACGCGATCGGCGAGGTCAACGAGCGCGGCGAAACCGTGTGCGACGATGACTTTCTGCTTTTGATCAACGCCCACCACGAACCCGTACCGTTCCAGATTCCCGGTTTTCGCGGGCGCATGCGCTGGCGTGTGGTCATCGATACAACCGACCCGGAACTGCGCGCTGCAGAAAGGCACTACGCGCGCGGCAATCTCGTCACCCTGCCCGGCCGCTCACTGATTCTTCTGCAGCAGTCGCTGCAAAAAACCGGGGCTTCCGACGGTAAGACAGGCCGCAGCGAACGCTTTGCTACGCCTTGAGTGCCCCGGCCAGCGTATCAATTGCCGCCAGCAGCTCGGCGGCCAGTGCGTCGGCGCCGTTCAGATGGCCTGCAGCGGCGAGCTGTTCGAGCCGGAACGCAAGCTCGCGCCCGGCCTCGAACGAGAACGTGGCGAACACGCTCTTAACCGTGTGCGCCTCGCGCTGGACCGTTGCCGGGTCGCCGGAAGCGAGCGCGTCGGCAAGTGCTCGGCGATAGCTGGCGCTCTCCTCGACAAAGAGGCTGGCCACGCTATCGAGCAATTCCTCGTCGCCGCCCAGACGCTCCAGCGCCTGGGCGCGATCAAAAACCACTGCCGAACTCATTGTCTGCTCTCCTTTTTCTGGCCCACGCCGCCTGCCGTTTCACAAAACGGGCACCGCCACATCCCGGTAGCGCGCATGCACCGACATCACGTCAGACCAGCTGGCGAAGAAGGCATCCAGGCAGGCCGGATCGAAATGCCGCCCACGCCCTTCGCGCAGAAGCTCCGCCGCCTTCTCGACGCTCCACGCCTTCTTGTACGGACGCTCCGACGTCAGTGCATCGAAGACGTCCGCCACCGCAACAATTCGCCCGAACAGCGGGATCGTCTCGCCAGCAAGGCCGTCGGGATAGCCGGAACCGTCGAACTTCTCGTGATGGGACAGCGCAATCGTCGTCGCCGCTTGCAGGATCGTCGAATCGCTGCCCTTGAGCAACTCGAAACCGATCGTCGTGTGCGTCTTCATCGTCTCGAACTCGTCCGCCGTCAGCGCCCCCGGCTTCAGCAGGATCTGGTCGGGAATGCCTATCTTGCCGACATCGTGCATCGGAGCGGCGTGCAGAATCAGTTTCTGATCCGCCTCCGGCAGACCGAGCTGCCGAGCTATCAGGCTGGAATAGTTGGCCATGCGCTGGATATGCGCGCCCGTCTCCGGATCGCGGAACTCGGCCGCACGCGACATGCGGAAAACCAGTTCCTGCTCGCGCAAATACACGGCGGCGGTCGCCTTCTCGACTTCTTCCGCCAGCCAAGCGGCCTTGTCGGCGAGTTTCTTCCGGCTCGAAGCAAGATTCAGCATGTTGCGCACACGCGCCGAGAACTCGATGCGATCGACCGGCTTGGTCAGGAAATCGGTCGCGCCCTTTTCCAGGGCTTCGTAGCGCACGTCCTTGTCGTCGTTGGCCGTGATCATCAGGATCGGAATATCTTCCCGGCCGGCAACGGCACGCAGGCGGGCAACGAACTGCAGGCCGTTCAGGCCGGGCATCATGTAGTCGACAATGACCAGATCCGGTGCATTCTCGGAACACCAGGCCAGTCCGGTTTGCGCATCCGAAAACAGGCACGGTTCGCAGGAATCGAGCTTCTTCACCAGGGCGCTCAGGAGCGTCAGGTTAATCTCGCTGTCGTCAACGATGGCGATACGGTACATGCCCACCTCCGTGTGTCCTGTCATCCGTTATCCGTCCGCGCTGTCAGAATCATGCGCCCCCCTTGCCATCACCTGTCGAGCGCGCGATGTCCGTTCGCGACATCCATTCATTTCCAAGCCGCACATTGGACAGCCGGACACCGAATCAGCCATAATCAAAAGCCATTCTAGCCGGTTTGATCATGAGATTTCTTTTCGACCTTTTCCCCGTCATCCTCTTCTTTGCGGCCTTCAAGTTCGCCGGAATCTACGCCGCGACGGGCGTCGCCATCGCCGCAACCTTCGCGCAGATCGCCTGGGTCTGGTTCAAGCACCGCAAGGTCGACAAGATGCTATGGGTCAGTTTGGTAATCATCACCGTATTCGGCGGAATGACGCTGTTTCTCCACGACGAGACCTTCATCAAGTGGAAGCCGACCGTGCTCTATTGGGCGTTCGCCGTCGCGCTGGCCGGCGGCACGCTGTTCCTGAAGAAGAATTTCATCCGCACCATGCTCGGCGAACAGCTTGAGTTGCCGGAGCACATCTGGACTCGCCTCAACTGGTCCTGGGTCGGATTCTTCGTTTTCATGGGCGTCGCCAACCTGGCCGTCGCCTTCGCCTTCAACCTTTCAACCGACGTCTGGGTCAACTTCAAGCTGTTTGGCGGCATGGGACTGATGTTCGTCTTCGCCATGGCGCAGGTCTTGATGCTCTCGAAGTACGTCGAGGAGAAGAAATGATGCTCTACGCCATTGTTGGCGAAGACCGCGCCGACTCGCTGGCGGCCCGTCTCGCCGCCCGCCCCGCGCACCTGGAACGCCTTAAGGCGCTGCAGGAAGAAGGCCGCATGATCCTTGCCGGCCCGTGCCCGGCAATTGACTCGCCCGACCCCGGGCCGGCCGGCTTCTCCGGCAGCCTGATCGTCGCCGAATTCGCTTCGCTGGAAGCGGCCAAGGCCTGGGCCGACGCGGACCCGTACGTCGCCGCGGGCGTCTACGAGAAAGTGACAGTCAAACCGTTCAAGAAGGTCTTTCCGGCTTGAAACCGTCGTCCGACAGTATCGAGGCGTTGTTCCACGAGCGGCTGGCTGAACTCAAGCCCGTTCGCCTGGAAGTCATCGATGATTCGGCCCTGCATGCCGGACATGCCGGCGCTCGGGACGGCGGCGGGCACTACCGCCTGCTGATCGTTGCCGAAGCGTTCGCCGGAAAATCGACTGTCAAACGGCACCGCATGGTTTTCGACGCGCTCGGAGAATTGATGCGTAGTAGAATCCATGCCCTGAGCATTCAGGCGATGACGCTGGAAGAAGATCGCTGAAAGCAATCGCCACCTGAGACCGTGCCGGCATGGATCCGGTGCATACCCCTGCGACACCCCACCCCCAACACTCAAGGAATCAACTTCATGCACAAACTATCGAAACTTGCCGCTCTGCTGATCATTGGCACTCTGATGTCGGCAACGGCATCGGCCGCTGGCTCGACCTTCGTCACGGTCAACGGCGTGGCCATCTCACAGTCACTTGCCGACGCTTTCATTGCTGAACAAACGGCCAAGGGCGCGCAAGACACGCCGGAGCTGAAGAACGCCGTGCGCGAAGAACTCATCCGCCGCGAGTTGCTGGTCCAGGAGGCAAAGAAAGCAGGCCTCGACAAGAAGCCCGAAGTTGCCGCACAAGCCGACGCCGCCCGCGCTGCCATCTATATCCGCGCCTACATTCAGGACTATCTGAAGAAGAATCCGATCGCCGACGCACAGTTGCGCGCATCCTACGAGAAGATGAAGTCACAACTCGGCAGCACCGAGTACAAGGCGCGCCACATTCTGGTGAAGACCGAGGAAGAAGCCAAGGCGATCATCGACAACCTCGGCAAGGGCGCCAAGTTCGACGAACTCGCCAAACAGTCGATCGATCCGGGCTCCAAGGACAAGGGCGGCGACCTCGGCTGGGCCAGCGCCGGCAACTTCGTCAAGCCGTTCAGCGACGCGCTGACCGCGCTGGACAAGGGCAAGTACACCGAGACGCCGGTCAAGTCCGAGTTCGGCTACCACGTCATCGAACTGGAAGACACCCGTCCGCTGAACGTCCCGGCATTCGAGGAACTCAAGCCGCGCCTCCTGCAGCAAGCGCAGGGCGAGCAAATCAACAAGATGGTTGAAGAACTGCGCGGGAAAGCCAAGGTCAACTAAGCGTCATCAAAGTAGCGGCCGACACAAGAAAAACGCCGGATGGTTTGTCGCCATCCGGCGTTTTTTGTCGACCTTCGCCCTTTTCAGTGTGGCGTCACCACCCGGCGCGCAGGATCTTCTCCGCCCAGAACAGGCAAGCGACCGTCTTCGCGTCGGTGATATCGCCGTTGCGCACGCCTTCCATCGCCTCGTCGAGCGACATCGTCAGGACGTCGAGAAACTCCTCGTGATCGAGCGACTGGCCAGCTTCATGTTTCTGCAGCCTCTCGGCGAGAAAAATCTCAATCCGCTCGTTCGAGTAGCCGACGCACGGATGTACCAATCCGACGTGCCGCCACTTCTCCGCCGTGTAACCGGTCTCTTCAAGCAACTCGCGCTGGGCGGTAACGAGCACATCCTCGCCCGGATCGATCTTCCCGGCCGGCAACTCGAGCAGCGCCTTGCCGAGCGGATAGCGGAACTGGCGCTCGAAGAGCAACTCGCCGTTGTCGAGCAACGCGATGACGACCGCCGCACCCTGATGCACGATGTACTCGCGCGTGCTCTCCTTGCCGTCCGGCAAGGCCACGCGATCGCAGCGCACATCGAGCAGCTTGCCGTGGAACACCTGATTACCCTCGACCTGCGTTTCGGTCAGGTGAGGCGTTTCCTTCAAGACGTGACTCATCTTGCCCTCCCGAGGCTTAACCGACCCACTTGCGGGCGTTGCGGAACATGCGCATCCACGGCGAATCCTCGCCGAGATGATCCGGATGCCACGACATCTGCACCGTGCGGAAGACGCGTTCCGGGTGCGGCATCATGATCGTGAAACGACCGTCGGCCGTCGTCACGCCAGCAATGCCGGCGGGCGAGCCGTTCGGGTTGTACGGGTAAATTTCGCTCGGGTTTCCTGCGTTGTCGAGGTAGCGCATGGCAACCAGCACGCGCGCCTGTTGCTCGGCCGAGTCGAACTCAGCACGCCCTTCGCCGTGCGAGACGACGACCGGCATCCGGCTGCCCGTCATGCCGCCGAAGAACATCGACGGCGATTCGGGCAGCTCGACCATCGTAAAGCGCGCCTCGAACTGCTCGACCTTGTTGCGTTCGAAGCGCGGCCAGGCATCGGCGCCGGGGATCAGCGACTTCAGCGCGCTCATCATCTGACAGCCGTTGCAGACGCCAAGCGCGAAGGTGTCGCCGCGCCCGAAGAAGACCGAAAACTCGTCGCGCGCGCGCGGGTTGAACAGGATGGTGCGCGCCCAGCCCTTGCCTGCGCCGAGCACATCGCCGTACGAGAAGCCGCCGCAGGCGACGGCGCCCTTGAAGTCAGCGAGCGCGACGCGACCGGCGAGGACGTCGCTCATATGCACATCAACTGCAGCGAAACCGGCACGGTCGAATGCGGCGGCCATTTCGACGTGGCCGTTGACGCCCTGCTCGCGCAGGATCGCGACCTTGGGCCGCGCGCCCGTCGCGATGAACGGCGCGGCGATGTCCGCAGCCGGATCGAAAGTCAGCGCGACGGAGAGACCGGTATCGGACGGGTCGAGGATACGGTCGAACTCCTTCTGCACGCATTCCGGGTTGTCGCGCAGCGACTGCATGCGGAAAGTCATCTCCGACCAGGCGCGCTGCAGATCGACGCGCGTTTCGGCAAAGACGGTCTTGCCCTGCGCCGTAACGCGCAGGTCGTCGGTGGCGTTCGGCGCGCCGATGAAGTGCGCGTAGCCGTGCACGCCGGCGTCGCGCAACTGCGTCATGACACGTGTGCGGTCAGCGCGGCGGACCTGCAAGACGGCGCCCAGTTCCTCGGCGAACAACGCGGCAACGACGCCACCCTGCGAACCGTCGCACAGCGCGTCGAGATCGAGCGAAACGCCGCAATGCGCAGTAAAGGCCATTTCCGCAATGGTGGCGAACAGGCCGCCATCGCCACGATCGTGGTAGGCGAGGATCAGGTTGTCGGCGGCGAGCTTCTGCACAGCGTAGAAGAATGCCGGAAGCAGCGCCGACTCATCGACGTCCGGCACCACGGAACCGGTCGTATTGAACACCTGCGCCAGCGCCGACCCGCCCAGGCGATTCTTGCCGGCGCCGAGATCGATTAGCAGGAGATCCGTCTCGCCGGCGTCGAGCCTGAGTTGCGGCGTCAGCGTGCGGCTGGCGTCCTGCACTGGCGCGAACGAGCTGATGATCAGCGACAGCGGCGAAACGACCTGTTTCTTTTCGCCGGCATCTTCCCAGGCGGTACGCATTGACAGCGAGTCCTTGCCGACCGGAATCGACACGCCGATCTGCTGGCAGATATCGGAGACGGCACGCACCGTGTCGAACAGGCGCGCGTCCTCGCCCGGCACGCCGGCCGGCGCCATCCAGTTGGCCGAGAGCTTCACGTCGCCGAGCTTCGCGATGCGGGCGGCGGCGATGTTGGTCAGAGCTTCCCCCAAGGCCATGCGGCCGGACGCCGGCGCGTCGAGGATCGCCAGCGGCGCGCGTTCGCCCATGGCGAAGGCTTCACCGCGCAGCGTCCGGTAGCCCATCGTCGTCACCGCGACGTCGGCCACCGGTACCTGCCACGGGCCGACCATCTGGTCGCGCGCGGTCATGCCGCCGACGGTACGGTCGCCGATCGAGATGAGGAAAGTCTTGTTGGCCACGGCCGGCAGGCGCAGCACGCGATAGGCGGCGTCCTTCAGGTCGACCGCAGCCGGGTCGAACGGCACGTCGACGCTCGGCAGGTGCGCGACCTCGCGCGTCATGCGCGGCGGCTTGCCGAGCAGCGCGTCCATGTCCATGTCGACCGGGTTGTTGCCGAAGTGACGGTCCGCGACGACCAGGCGGTTATCGTCTGTCGCCACGCCGACCACGGCGAACGGGCAGCGCTCGCGCTCGCAGAAGGCCTTGAACTCGGGCAGGCGGCTCGCGGGAATCGCCATCACGTAGCGCTCCTGCGCCTCGTTGCTCCAGATCTCGGCCGGCGACATGCCCGGCTCCTCGATCTTCACGTCGCGCAGCTCGAAGCGCGCGCCACAGCCGGCACCGTGCGCGAGTTCGGGCAAGGCGTTGGAGATGCCGCCGGCGCCGACGTCATGCACGGAGAGGATCGGGTTGCCATCGCCGACGGTTGCGATGTCATTCTTCGGCGCACCCATCTGCCAGCAGCGGTCGATCACTTCCTGCGCGCGGCGCTGCATTTCCGGATTGCCGCGCTGCACCGAGGCGAAGTCGAGGTCTTCGCTGTTGGCACCAGTGCTCATCGAGCTGGCCGCGCCACCGCCGAGGCCGATCAACATGCCGGGGCCACCCAGCTGAATGAGCAGCGTGCCGGCCGGGAAGGTTTCGGACTTGAACGACTGGTCGTCCGAGATGTTGCCGACGCCGCCGGCGACCATGATCGGCTTGTGATAGCCGCGCACGACGGCGTCGGCGCCGCTGCCGACGCGCTGCTCGTAGGTGCGGAAGTAACCGGTGAGATTCGGGCGGCCGAACTCGTTGTTGAACGCCGCCGCGCCGATCGGCCCTTCGAGCATGATTTCCAGCGCCGAGGCGATGCGCGATGGACGGCCGTAGCCCGCGATCTCAGCCTCCCACGGTTGTTGTGCATCGGGAATGTTCAGGTTGGACACCGAGAAGCCGCAGAGGCCGGCCTTCGGCTTGGAACCGCGCCCGGTCGCGCCCTCGTCGCGGATTTCGCCGCCGGAACCGGTCGCCGCACCCGGGAAGGGCGAAATCGCCGTCGGGTGATTGTGCGTCTCGACCTTGGCGAGGATGTGCGTCAGCTCTTCGTTCCAGCCGTAGGTGCCGTCGGCCGCCGGCCACAGGCGCTCGACCTGCGTGCCTTCGAAGACTGAGGAATTGTCCGAGTAGACGACGACATTGCCGTCGGGATTCGCCGCGTGTGTCTCGCGGATCATGCCGAACAGCGTCTCCTTCTTCGCCTGCCCATCGATCACCCACGAGGCGTTGAAGATCTTGTGCCGGCAGTGCTCGGAGTTGGCCTGCGCGAACATCATC
>JADHEF010000530.1_pt1 | contig 37598 bp, 32 predicted proteins | sample 8952391 | NCBI WGS metagenome assembly JADHEF01 (sample SAMN16124439, study PRJNA663245) | bioreactor sludge metagenome | isolation source: sludge (nitrite) | place: India:Bengaluru | collected 2019-02-28 | reverse complement strand
AACTTTCTCTTTTTCAAGAAGAATGTACGATCAAGTCTGAACTAATACATTTTATGCGCTGGTTAAAAACATGCCTTTCGCTGTTTTTATCATTTGCAATCCTCATCGTAGGATCGACAGCCGCCACTGCATCTGTACATAGTCCATATTTAATGTCATCTCAATATGCAATCCATGCAAATGATGAATTCTAAAGATCATGAAAAAGCAAGTACTATGCACATAGATTGTATGAAAGCTGATGTACAGATTAAGAAGCAAATACATGATTCATCATGTATGTCTAAGCAAGATTGTATTATGTCATTTTCTAAAATTGCATATATATCTATAGTGCTAGGTGTTTTGCAATCTATGGTTTCTTCCCCTGCGGAACAGTCTACTTTTTCTCCATTAAATCAAAATTTCACCTCATTTGATCCTTCCAATTTATGGAAACCTCCACGCTCTAATTAATTTGATGACTAATCATCATTCATTGAATTTTCTATGGATGTTCTGCACGTGCGAGTGTACATTATTTTAGAGCTAAAAATATGAACTTTAATAAAGAAAAGCTGTCCCTAAAATGGGATGGATGCTCAATTACGACAATCTATTTTTATCTTGAGTTATGGTCATGCTTATCCTAGCCATTGACTTTGGATACAGCGTTGAAGCTTGCTGAGCAATATGCACCTACTCTAAGGATCAATAGCGCTCAGATTGAAGGCGCTGAGAATATGGTTTCAGCTAACGCTCAAACAGAAATTCTTCGTATTGAGTTACGTCAAAAAGTAGCATCGGTATGGCTTCGCTGTACTTTGACAGGATTCTGTTGATCGAGGTACTTCTGATGCCAACGACGAAGTGTTTCGGGTGTACAGCCGAATTTAGGAGCAATCGCTGTGATTACTGCCTAAGTTGATGAATAATTTTTTTCAGATTCGAGAAGTAAATGAACTGCTCGTTCTTTGATTTCTAGGGGATATTTTGATTTTGTCATAGACTTATTTGCTCAAGAAAAATGGCCTCCTACAATCTCGGTACGATTCAACCAGTGTTGATCAGTCAGCATTGTACGAGGCATAGTGAGAAGTAGATTTGGTTTGGCGATTAAATATCGCTTTCTCGCTATTTTTTGCATAGTAAATGTCAACAGACCTTAAAATAGTTAGAATGTTTAAGTGAAGTCGAATAACTTCAACACAATACAGGTGAAATTACGCATAACTTAAAACCCCGAAAGCCGAAACTTTCAGGGTTACACGAATGTTATTAATCATAAAATAATTGATTAATATGAACTTTTTTCGACTTTAAACGTTGTATTGGTGTACTTAAATCGAACCCAATATTCAGGACCAATCAAACTGTATTTTAAAGTGGTAAGACGCATACCAATGTAGTTCTGATTTGTATCGTAAAAATTGGATTCTATACCATAAACCAAAGGCTCTACCCCTGAGTTCATGCAGGCAATATCACTCCACGCAACACTGGTTTTCCCTTCTCGGAATTCAAAAGGTTCAACATCTGTATAAAGTTGAGATTCAGCAAAAGGGGTAAAGTCGGTATCTTCGCGTGCTACAAAAAATATGAGCCGAATACTCTTAAAACCTCGAATAGTCGTTTCCTGTTTCGACAAAATACCTAGAGTGTGATTTTCAGCATTGTTAGCCCACACTGCTTCGATAATTTTACTCGACGTGGCCCGCAGCATATCCTCAACAGTTACAGGACTAAATGTTTTCTGATCCATTGAAAAATCATCAACATTCATAAACTCAGCAGAAACAAGCAATGAATGAACCTGAAACATTGGATTGTTACATAAGACAGCTTCTTCAAAACGATTATAAGCCTTTCTAGAATTGCCAAATGAAGAATCCCAGTGATTTTTCAAGCTCATAAAATCTCGTGTTTTAGATCTCACTTTTAGATCCTGACAGAACCCATCAACAACTGCTTCAAACTGTTGATACAATCCAAGTGGAAAGTTGATGAGTGCATGCTTATACAGCAAATCAACCATCAGCTTGATCTCTGGTCTGATGATCACGTCTGAAAATTTACCCGTCAGAAAAGGATTAATCGGAATATCTTGAATAATCTTGAGTAAATTAACACCCTTGGGCGTTAGATAAACATGAGGCACCAGATAGTCGTAAGTTGGTTGTTTAGAGATAATCTTAAAAGTCTTATTTTCAGTAATCATAGAATACAACTTCAGATAATCATCCAAGCCAACAGGAGGGCGATTATTGGGTATATAGCCAATAAAAGGCTGGATATACGCTTGAGTGATATGGTGAGTACTGAGTAGAGATGCATAGGATTCGTCAGGCTGTAATCTAATCATGCTTCATCTCCCGCAAAGGCATTGAGTTCTAGGTGGTTTTTTCTCGGACGACCACGAGTCTGTGGTTTTAAAGGCTGACTAATCTGGAAACGTCGTCCATTTTTCATGTTGCTGAAAATGAATAACTGGCTGGTTTTACAGAGATAATCAAAGCCATCTTCAAGCCACTTTCTTTTCTGCGATTGGTTGTATTCAATCGTGCCTAAAAAACAGTTTTCGTAAGTATGCTTCCGCATATTACAGATGTAGGCATAACCTTGATCATTGGTCACTTTTTTCCAAAGCTTTTCAATACCTTGTGCGAGGCTAATGTCTTCCTGATTTTTATTCCCATTGAAAAACCAGAATGTATGCAGATGGAATCCACGTCTTGGCGTATATTCAAAACGAAAAATATAACCGATGGCTTGTTTCAACACAGGATTATGCCGCTTGTTTTCTAGTAGTTGTTCAACACACTTTTTAAATGCATCGAAATCATTTTTAGATAAACAATCTTCAGTTTTGAAACAGGTTTGCAGTAATGTTTTAGGTTTATGCTTGAGATATAAATCAAGTCGAACAACGACTACACGCGAATACCGTTCAATTAAAGAGTTGAACATTTCGATCATTCGAGACTTATTTTTTTTCAGATTCTTCCGCTCATCGTAAACTTTGCGTCTGATGTTCGGGCGACGAAAAAAGGCACGAATTAATCCAATAAACTTATTTATTGCATTAATGTACGGGAGCAAATTCTCCTTTAGACTGGAAGGTAGAGGTGTGCCATTACGTAGAAGATCTAATTCATCCTCTGACATCTGGCTTAGTGCATAATCAAATGCCTGAATATCAAGACCGCTGATAATGTCTGAAAGCGTAGAATAGTTTATAAGTTCTGCAATATCAGAAGGTAAATTACTCATTTGAGCAGGGTGTTTGACGGCAAAGCCATACCGACCATTCGATAGTATTTTCGTTTCAGTTATGACTTCAGGGAAGTTACGTTTTTTGAACTGTTTGACCAGTTTAGCTTTCCCTATAGCAGGAGCTAGGATGTTATCCTGTGAATTTACTAAAAAGGTGGTTTTAAAACCATCGTTGACTGGAGTAATTTGCAGTTCGGTTTCAAATTGCTGGAGCCATTGGTCATGTGTTCCCATATGTCGACCAGCATTTACATTTATAATGCGCATATAAATTAAACTCGATTTAAAGTTAAAAGCGCAACTGTGATCAGTATTCTGGGTATAGGCATCCAATGGATACTGTTTAGCGCAGTATCCATGATGGGATGTAAGGTTGGTTCAGCTAATTTAGAATAAACTATGATCGTATTTACTTCACCAGTATTGCCAATACATCAATAACTTGTCGGGTAACATGAACATTGATGTAGCTGAATACTTTAAAACTACTGATCATCTATAAATAGATAGAATATTCTTTGATTTATAGATATAGAGTAATAGTAAATATATAAGACCGTAATTCATTGAAAATTAAAATGATAGCCTAGCCATACTTATAATTTCAGAATGCATTGCACAGCTGCATTATGTTTTGAATTTACAAGTACAGCGTTAGCTCTCAGTATTCCCTTGATTGCGTGTTGAAATTTTACTTTCAATCCACGCTTCAACTTCAGAGAGTAACCACCGTGAGGCATTGTTAAGCTTCAACGGGCGGGGAAAGTTAGGATCGTAGCGTTTAGACCGTCGGTTCAATCGGTCATAAATAGACGACCGAGATAAACCGATGAGTTTAATCAGCTCAGTTAGACGCAGCATTTGAATTGTGTTTTGGATAGTAGACATTTAGATTTCCTTCTATAACGTTGGTTCAATCTGGAAGGTGTTGGACCAACGAATAGACGGTACTAAAAAAATTTTATGTTCGTGGAAAAGTGCGTGACCAGTTTTTAACGTTTTTTATCATTTTTGTCATTACATTTTAATAGGCTGCATAAGCCTAAGTATAATTCTTCATTTTCAGTAAGAATTCTTTGTGTGTTTCCAAAATAGTTTTTTGTTTTCTCATCTGAATTATGGTTACTTTCCGCTTCTTCTCGATATTCTTTGACTTTTTTTTGATATTTATTTTCTAGTGTTTCTCTTTTTTTTCTGATTTCAATTAACTCAGAACGATGATGCACAGATATATTTGGTTCGAATAAATGTAACAGTTTGAGTGTTTGTTTTGGTGTTAATTTTTTCTTTGAATAAAGTGATTTAGAATGATTCAGTAAATTGGTTTTGGGGGGGTGGAGAAATTTTTGCTGCAAAATATAATTAATCTTATTAATTTGTACTTGTAAAGATAATATTCTACTATTATGCTCTTTCTGAATTTTTTCTTTTACATTATTTTCAGCTAAATCATTTATATGCTCAATTAGTAGATTAAATAAATCATAAATTTTATTTAAATTTTCTTCAGATTCGTTAAAATTACTTCGTTTTGAAAAACCACTTTTGAACTTATTTTTTTGTTCTGAGAGTATTGTAGTTGAATTTTTGAGTAGTGTTTTTTCGGAAGACGTAAAGCCTATTTCATCCCAAAGTTTTTCAGTATTATTTTCATGTTTTTTAATAAATGAACTTACAAAGGAAATGTACATGTTCTTTTTATTGGACTTTTGAATTTTAGACAATTTGTTTTTTTGAATCTTATCAATTTTATTTTGAAAGCTTTCAGGCAACACCTCGATAATATAACAATCGTAATGTTCTGAGTATTCTTGGAATAAAGTAGTATAAGTAATATTGGCTTGCATATAATTTTTAGTTTCGATTTCGGAACGATAATTTTTTATGCCTTGAATAATTTCATGATAATGTTTAGGTAAATATTCAAAATCCAGTTTCTCAGCTATATCATCACCTTTTTTACAAAGCACTTTATCTTTACAAATCTCACAAGGAACTTCATCATTATCTTTTGGACAAGAAATAGGTTTTTTGACAGTATCCCTACATAACCTTTTTACTCGATCTTCATCTGATTCTTTAAACATACCTTGATCATGTAATATGTAGATTGCTGTTTTAAGAATTTTGTCATGAATAAGTTTGAAGAAATTTAAAGGTGTAGCAGCTTGAATTTGATAAAAAGATTGGCAAAGTAAACTTTTATCAAATATCGTATACTTGAGTTTGACTAAGTTTAGAGGATCTAGTTTTATTTGATTATGTATCTTTGAGCGGAATTCTAAACTAGAATAAATTTTTTCAAATATATACTGTTCCAAATCATTTACAATTTTGATTTGGTCATCAAAAGAGAGATTTTCAGAACGTTCTTCTAAGGTGTCCATTATTTCCTTACACTCAATATTTTGATTGAACATTATTGTAAATTTTAGTCTTTATGCCCTGATCCAAAGTGTACATACTTATGCGTTATTTCAGTACGGAGTTTTGGGTAATTATTAACTATATCATCAATATACACGAATAAAATATTCTGTAAATATACAGGGGTGAGTTGTAGTTGAACGGGTAATTTTATTATGTGAATTTTAAATTAACACTGATCATAATTTATAACAAAACTAAGCCCAATCGGCCATTCATGCTTTACGTTTTTCCAGATAAGCCCCACGTAAATAAGCTGCTTCGGCTTCATCAGGTAGCTTATGTGCCAGTACATGCTCACAAACTTCTCTAGGGTAATCTGTTTTGTCTGCTGACCAGTCACGGAAAGTAGAACGAAAGCCATGTGTCGTAATCACTCTGTTTTGTTTAGGATCTATATAGCCTAAGCCATTTTCTTTTAGCTCTTGTCCAAGCATGTTCTAGATCTCAGTCATCAATAATATATCAGAAAGGTTTTAACTAGAAACACAGGCTATTTGATTTTGAGCGAATTCAAAATAAGTAAACTTTATAATTGTAACAATATAATTTTATTGATTATTTGCTCTTGTTTTAAATAGTTTCTACTATCATTATGGAACTTATTTCAATAAATCTAACAGGTTAAATATGGGACTAGTAAGAGTTGATACTGGAAATGATAAGTCAAAAGATCAGATAATTTCATCGTGGAAATCAACCCTTGCTATTCATGAAACAGCCTTAAGGCTACCTCAAAAGTCAGCATTGCTTAAATGTTTAGACTATGATTTAAATGATGAGGAAGAACCTGTAATAATTAATATGCCTACAGGAACAGGAAAAACAGGAGTCATTGCATCATTGTTATTTAAGGCAATGTTCAAGAGGACACTAATCGTTGTTCCATCAGATTCTCTTCGAAAACAAATTAGTGATGATCTAATCGATTTTAAAAAATATATTGATTGGGGAGTTCTTCCTAAAAATAGTGAACAACCTATTATTTCAAGGTTAGAGCCAAAAGATATTGATAAAATTGTTGAACATGATTTAGAAGAACAGTTTATTGTAGTTGCAACATCGCAAATTTTTAATTCATTTCAAGATGAAAATTTGAATGTTTTTTTAAACCAATTTGATAGGTTGATTTTTGATGAGGCTCATCATAGTGAAGCCCCAACATGGAAAAAACTTCGTGATAATTTCACCCAAAGAAAAAAGAAGATATTTCAATTTACTGCAACTCCTTATAGGGGGGATGGTAAAAAATTAGAAGGAAAACTCATATATCAATATTCAATTGCAAAAGCTTTTGATGAAGGCATTTTTGAGAAAATTCAATTTGAAGCTGTAAGTGAATATTATGATGATAAATCTGATGGAGTTGTCGCAAGGAAAGCATTAGAAGTATTACAGAAAGATAGTTTGGTGGGGCTAGAGCATGTTCTTATGGTAAAAACCTCCACTATTAAACATGCAAAAGAGTTAAAAAAATTATATACATCATTAATAAAAGAATATTTCCCTGAAAAAATGGAAGTTTTATTAGCAACTAGCCAAGACGGAATAAATGAGGAGGATAAAAGTAAATTAAAGGATGGAAAAACAAAAATAGTGGTTTGTGTTGATATGTTTGGAGAAGGGTATGATTTACCTAATTTAAAAATATTAGCTTTACATAAAAAATGTAAGAGCTTGCCAATATTTATGCAATTGGTCGGTCGTTTCACAAGGGTTAATAGAACAAAAAAACTAGGTCAAGCAACAATCATCTCAAATGTTGTTGCAGATGATATTGGAGAACAGTTTCAAGAGCTTTATCAGGCTGATGCAGATTGGAACTTATTAATTGGGAATTTAAGTAAAGAAAAAATGATAGAAGAATTTTTTAGTTCTTCTATTGATGGTGAATATAATCATGAACTTATAAGAAAATTGTTCTCATCAAATTCATTCTATATTAAAAATAGTGCGACAATTTATAAAGAAATTGATGATGATATTAATGAAATTTTTGAAAAAACTAATCTTAAAAAATATTTTAATAAGCTGTCGGATAATTATATTTCTGCAATTTTTAGGGATGAAAATTTAGGAATTATATTGTCAAGAAAAAAAGTTACCCCTATGTGGGTGTCTAGTGATGAGTTACAATTTGATTTGTTCGATATATTCATATTTCTGAGAAAAGGTACTGACTTATTTATTCATGGAAGTAATAAGGATTTAGTCCAGAATTTAGCAAAAGAGTTAGGCTATATTAACTTTAGTTTTCCTGAGTTATTTCGAATGTTTTATGATCTAGAACGTTCAGCGTTTGCAAATTTAGGTATGTTATCAACATCTAGAAATATAAGATTTAGAATGTTTACTGGTACAGATGTCTACAAAGAATTAACACAGCAAGATTTAAACAATAACGCATTATCAAATTTGTTTGGCCATGGTTACATTGACGGTAAGAAAGCTAGCTTGGGGTGCTCTAGGAAGGGTATCACATGGTCAATGTCTAGTGCTAACATTTATCAATGGGTCAAATGGTGTGAATCGTTATATGACAAAATTCATAATGAAAATATTCCTATTGATTCATTTGTTAATAATATGCTTGAGCCATTTAGTGTTGAAAACTTAGCTAACTTTAAAATTCTCACCATCTCACCTGTAGATTTAATCTCTAAGGCTGTTAATTTGATACGGATTAGAGGAGAGTTGGACTTAAAAACATTAAATTTTAGCTTTTATGAGGTTTTAAATGTTAAACAAGCTAAAGAGAAAATAAGTTTTTCGATAAAAATTTATTTTGAAGATGATTATTTTTGTACACTTGATTATATCTATGATTTAACTCATAGTTTTATTTTAGTTTCCGAGTCTTATAATGGAATAAAACTTAATTGTGAGTTAGATTTTATTAAGGAACTTCCAAAAAAACTTGGGCTTGTTGCTTGGACTTCAGGTTTTGAAGTAATTAGTTTAAATGAAAAAATTGGTTATAAAAACAAATATTCTTACACATTAGCAAAAGATAATGTAACTGAGTTGGACTGGAATGGGGTGGAGATAAATAAAGAGAGTTGGAAGTTTGGGGCAGTGAAAAACTCTGTTCAGGGTAAAATAATTGATGTACTTCAATCTCAAGAAAATAAGCCGAACATATTGTTCTATGACGATGGTAGTAATGAACTTGCAGATTTAGTTGGATTTTGGATTGATGAAGAACAGCAAAAAGTATGTATGCGTTTATATCATTGTAAATATGCTATAGGTACAAAATCTTCTATTGGAGCTGTGAATGAGCTGGTTCAGCAAACCCTTTCAACTTGTGATAAATTATCTGATGCAATAAAAGCATTAAAACAATTAAAGATTAGAGAGAATAACACTTATAAAAAGACTAAAAATAGTAGATTCATATTAGGTGAAATGTCAGATTTAGATGCTTTGATTAAAAAGTATAGAACTTATGACGTTACTATAGAAATAGTATTAGTTCAGCCGAGCCTAGATTATTCTGAACTGAATTCTCGTGTTGAATCAGTGTTGGGGCAGTTGGCATGTATTATTAAACAGACCTTGAATGCTGAAACTTATTATATTATTAAATAATTATAATATCTATCAAACTTGATGAGGGAAAAATATATTAATGCTTCTGCCATTTAAGGCGGAAGCATAGATTTTATTCTATTAATTTTGTGCATTACAAAACTCAGCCCAGTCAGCCATTAATCCTTTACGTTTTTCGAGATATGCCCCACGTAAATAAGCAGCTTCAACTTCATCTGGCAATTTATGGGCAAGCACGTGCTCACAGACTTCACGAGGATACTCGGTTCTGTCTGCCGACCAGTCACGGAATGAAGAGCGAAAGCCATGTGTTGTAATCACCCGATTCTGTTTTGGGTCAATATAGCCTAAGCCATTTTCTTTAAGCTTTTGTTCATGCATACGCTTGATCAGAGTGGTCAATGACATGTCAGATAGCATTGTGCCATTACCTGGTGCTGGAAAAATAAAATCTTCTGGCTGAGTATATTCTTGGATGGATTCAAGTAAGTTAATCGCTTCTTGAGATAGGGGCACACGGTGTTCTTTGTCTGCTTTCATGCGCTCTTTAGGAATGATCCAAACTTTATTCTTAAAATCAATTTCCTGCCATTTAGCCCCAAAGATCTCACCAGACCGACAGGCAGTTAAAATTGTAAATTCCAGCGCTTTAGGTGAAATTCCTTTTTTCTGTCTCAGGTGGTGAATAAATTCAGAGACCTGATTATAAGGTAACGATGGGTGAGGGCGCGATTCCCGCTTTAAGTTGCCTAAGATTGGCTCAAGATTACCTTTCCATTCAGCAGGATTATCACCAACAAAATATCCCATGGCCTTAGCATAATCAAAAATGGTTTCTATACGACCACGAATACGTTTAGCTGTTTCGTTCTTCTCAGTCCAAATAGGTCTAAGAACTTCGGCAATATCGACTTTAGTAATTGTACCAATACTGATATCACCTAAAGTTGGGTAAATATAGGTTTCTAATGTAGAAGTCCACTGTCCAATATGCTTTTCATTTTTCAGTTCACGGGCCTTATTGGCTATAACGACTTTTGCACACTCAAGGAATGTTTTGTCACTAAGTTTCTGAACATACAGCTTTTCTAGTTGTTCTTGTTTATGAGCAATTGGATCAATGCCACTTCGTATTTGTAATCTTAATTCAGTTGCTTTGGCACGGGCTTCAGCTAAAGAAACTTCAGGGTAGGGACCGATTCCAATATCGCGGCGATGTGGTTTTAACTTCCCATCTTTATCCAAACGTTTTCCTACTACTGCACGCAAAATCCAGACACGGGAGTTACCTTCAACATTCAGGCAAAGGCCATCAACGCCCCCTACAGTATGTCGCCCAGTCTTCTTTATTTTTGATACACTGAGTGCAGATAGCTCTTTAGATTTCTTTGGCATGTTTTTTTACCCCACAACCTACCCCTCATAAAATACTGGAACTGGTAGGATGAGACAAGATGTATTAGGATGATTAAAATGTTAAAACATTGAAATATATATGTTTATAATATTGATTTGGATAGCTTAGGACTATTGTTAGACGGACACCGCTTCCGCCAAATTATTTTTAAATACAAACTAAAATTAATCAGTAATCAATAACCCAAGTTTAAGTTGGGCCATTACTGCAAGTAGTGTGGGGCACACCACATAGATCGGCAGTGATCAAATTCTAAAAAAAGCAGTTAGACTTTCTCTTACTGCTTTTTTTTATTTAAGGTATTTAACCTTCTTTTATAGTATTCAGCTATAGCTTGAGTTGTCCAACACGATCCCTTTTTAGATTCGCTATTCGTTTTCAGACAAGCAGTTATAGAGACTACACTGTTGTGCTATGTAGTAGTCGTTTTGGTAGATCAGTTTTTCGAAAGTTTCTCAATTTCATCTGAACGGTTCTTAGCATCCTTCGTTTGGTTTATCTAGCAACTTCTTACCTATAAGTTGGAACTACATATGATTTGTAAAAGTATAGAGCGATAGTTCCGTTTCGCTTTTTTTCTACCGCCATTGCGATGGGTCGATTGAAGGGTATTCTCCCGTATTTGATTCATCTGATATTTCCTTCATTAAATAAGCAAAGGTGTCTTGTATATTTTTACAGATTCTATAAATTGGGTAGATCGGTCTACTTAGTTGAGTTTGATGAATACGAAAACTGCGAAACAGAAAATTTTAGATGCAGCCGCAATTTTGTTTTATAACGATGGCATTACCGGTACAGGGATTAATAGCATTACCGATAAGGCCAAAGTTGCCAAAATGTCCTTATATAATAATTTCCCGACCAAGGCTGACCTGATTACCTCTTATATAGAAGCACGGCACCAAGAGTGGTTAGATTTGTATGCGCTTCGAAACCAACAAGCGCATACCCCTATTGATAAAATTGTCGCGGTTTTTGAAGCCTATCAAGACCATGCTGAGTTTGCCTATGAAAAAGGTTTTCGGGGCTGTGGTTTGTTGAATGCTGCTGCTGAGTTCCCAGCGCACAGCGCCGAGCGCTTGGCTGTAAAACGGCATAAGGATGAAATTGAAAACATTATCTCTACACAGCTTGCCCTTATCATTTTGGACGTAGATAAGGTCAAACAAATGGCTTTGTTGTTGTCTTTTATTCTAGAGGGATCGATTGCGCGAGCGGGCTTGGAAAGCTCGAGTGAAAAAGTACAAGCTGCAACAGCTATGGTGAAAATACTTTTAGCACAGGAAATCAGTACGTGAATCAGTCTGTTTCTGCAGTACCGAATTATGGTTTTATCGCGGTGCTGTTCGCTGCTTTTCTATGGGGAACGACGGGCACAGTCGCATCTTTTGCACCTAATTTGAGTCCTTTGGCTGTTGGCGCTGCCGCCATGGGCGGTGGTGGACTGTTACAGGCACTTTTGGCACGAAAAAGTATTATCTACCATCTGGCACATATCAAAGCCCATGTTGTGATGCTCGGTGTAGGCGTAATTGCGGTTTTTATTTATCCTTTGGCCTTTTATTCATCGATGCACTATGCAGGCATCACCATTGGGACAGTCGTTTCGATTGGTACAGCACCTTTATTTACCGCACTTTTAGAAAGGGTGTTTGACCGAAAAGCACTTTCAATGACATGGCTGATGAGTTTCGTCTTGGGGGTGACGGGCGTTGCGCTACTTTCACTCGGGGAATCACATGCTGTAGCAACCACGGAGAATCTGTCCCAAAACCGACCAATGTTGGGTATTGTTTTAGGGGCGGTTGCGGGATTGACCTATGCTTTATATTCTTGGGCGGCAAAACGAATGATTGACCAAGGAATGGATGCAAAAGCGTCAATGGGGCTCATCTTCGGGCTTGGTTCTTTATTATTACTTCCGACTTTATGGATAACAGGTTCAAACTTGTTTGAAGAAAACATTAACCTTTATGTCGTGGGTTATATGATGTTGATCCCCATGTTTTTGGGCTATGTTTTATTTGGATATGGCTTAAAAACCGTGACTGCTAGTAAAGCTATTACTTTGACCTTGTTTGAGCCTTTGATTGCCGCTGTATTTGCAATCCTGTTGGTGGGAGAACAACTTGCACCAATCGGCTGGATTGGGATGGTTTTAATTTCAATCTGCTTAGCATTGCAGACTAAAGCAAAGTAAATTTTTTGCTTCAGACATTCGTTGGCGTATAAAGCATATTTGCCGGGTGTCGGGAAATCTGATGCCTAGTTGGACTAAGCATCAATGTTATTTCAGTGAAATGGGTTATACACCTTAAATCCTTAGAGGTATTTAAGAATGCGAATGTGTTTGTTTTTATGTTTAAAGGCTGAGAATTTTAACATCAACGGATAGAGAGCCACAGTTAAAATAATCGAAATGAGCCAGAGGGTGGAGACATGATCGACGCCGAAGTATTCGCCATGGGTCGTGCCAAACAGTGCGACTGCAATGAGATAGAGGGCTTTCAGCACATATAAGTGTACGATATAGAAAAACATCGGCACGGAACCAAAGATAATCAAGGGTTTGACCCAAGGTTTACTTTCAACCCTTTGAAGTAACACTAACAGAACTAAGCCTAGCCCGACATTCCACAAAATAAACAACAGCGATGGTGGATACTTGGTCAAGTTCAAAAAACTCATAACGGTTTCAGTGCTGGTCGGCATGATTGACCATGCTTGGTCGCCATAGAGATTGATCATTCTTAAAACGATAAATAAGCTGATACTGGCAAGTCCGAAACCTAACAAGATTTGACTTCTTTTTGCGACATCGTATGTACTGTTAAATATGGTATGACCGATGCAATAGCCAAGGGTAATCACCCCAATCCAAGGCAGTACTGGGTAAGAGGTTCTAAAACGAATCAGATCTCCAAATTCGATCCAACCACGTTCATGTAAAACAAACCACAGATTTTGCAGGATCGGTATTTGTGAAAATGACACTTGATCCAGCGCATTATGTCCACAAATAATGCTGAGACTGATCACCCAGAGCCATTTTTGCGATAGCCCAATCAAGCCTGCTAAAACCACCATACTCAGACCAATGGCCCAAATTACTTGTAAATAGATGACATCGGGCGGGAACTGTCCAGTCCAAGCGAAATTGATAATGATCAGTTCGAGAAAAATCAGAAATAGACCGCGTTTGAGTAAAAATTCACGTGTCATTTGAGCGCTGTTGTTTTTTGCTTGGTAAAGATAAGCCGATAAGCCTGTTAATACCACAAAAACAGGTGCACATAAGTGAGCCAAGATCCGGCTAAAGAAAAGGGATTCTTCGGTTCCTGGAATCAGCATCGGGTCGGGGACTTGCTGGTGGAGATAAAAAGTTTCTCTGACATGGTCGACCATCATAATCAGAATAACCAATCCTCTGAGGGCATCAATCGCTTGTAAACGTTGTGAAGGTGTAGACATAAGATGAATTGAAAATTATCGTTATGGTATAATATAACATTTATTTCAATCATTTATATTTAAAATTTAATCAACAAAATTTATATGTAATCCAATGATTCGAGATGAAGTATCAAAGGTAGATGCATTATTTTATAGACGACTGGTCTATTATTGATTTATAGTGTGGATATGAAACGATCAGACAAAAGCGAAGCAACACGACTACACATTTTAAATAGCAGTTTTCAACTGGTATTACATAAAGGTTTTGTTGGAGTGGGCTTACAGGAAATTCTAAAGAATTGTGATGTGCCGAAAGGTTCATTCTATTACTACTTTGCTTCGAAAGAGGCTTTCGGCTGTGCGCTACTCCAGCAGTATCTGGCCGACTATAAAGTCAAAATCGATCAGCTGATACAGCAAGAACAGCGAAGCGCCTATGCAAGCCTGATGGCACTTTGGCAAGCATGGATTGATAACTCATCACATATTGAAAGTGATATTGAACATCATAGCGATGGGGGATGGGCGGAGAATTGTTTAATCGTCAAATTGGCAGCAGAAGTCTCAGATTTATCTGAAGATATGCGTCAGATTTTGAACTTCGGGGTGCGTAAGTTAACAGAACGTATTTCGGGTCTAATCCAAGCCGGGCAGCAAGATGGTTCAATTCCAGCGCATATTGACGCTGAAAAAATGGCACAAACCATGTATCAATTGTGGTTGGGAGCAGCTTTATTGGCAAGACTGGCCCGAGATAAGCAGCCCCTTTACCTCGCTTTGGAAACTACCCAACAACTATTACAGCCGATAAAGGAATAGCAAATGCAAAGTATTATTCATCACCATTTTGGTGAACCTGTTGACGTCTTGGAAGCTGCAGGTATGCCGCAACCTGAACCGAAAGCGGGTGAAGTACGTATTAAAATGATTCTATCGCCAATGCATAACCATGACGTGTGGACAGTGCGTGGTAGTTATGGTTATAAGCCAACACTGCCTGCAATTGGTGGCAGTGAAGCTGTGGGTGTAATTGATGCTCTGGGTGAGGGGGTACAAGGCGTATCGATAGGGCAGCGTGTAGCGGTTGCAGGAATTCATGGTAGTTGGGCTGAGTATTTTATTGCGCCAGCGCATGGCGTTGTGCCTTTAACTGATGCGATTGATGATGAAACGGCAGCGCAGTTGATTGGGATGCCGATCAGTGCACTGATGCTTTTAGATTTTATCGACTTACCAGCAGATTCGTGGTTGATTCAGAACACTGCCAATGGTGCGGTGGGTAAAACCGTGGCAATGATTGCAAAAGCGCGTGGTCAAAAGGTGATTCATTTGGTTCGCCGTACTGAGGCTGTAGCTGAAATGCAGGCCTTAGGCATTCAAAATGTGGTGGCAACAGACCAAGCCGATTGGAAAGAACAAGTCAAAGCGATTCATGCAGATCAGCCACTGATTGCGGGTGTAGACTCCATTGGTGGTCAGGCCAGTGGTGAAATGTTGGCTTTGCTGAGTGAAAATAGTCTATTGGTTTCATTTGGCAGCATGACGGGTGAGACCATGCAAATTTCTTCGGGAGATCTGATTTTTAAACAAGCCACAGTCAAAGGTTTTTGGGCGAGTGTGGTGAATAAGCAATTGTCTGCTGAACGTAAAAAGGCGTTAATTGTGGAGTTATTGACGCTTGCTGCACAGAAAAAATTACTGCTACCTGTTGAAGGTATCTTCAGCTTTGCACAAATTAAAGATGCGGCACTCAAAGCGACGCAAGGCGCGCGTCAGGGTAAAGTACTTTTGAAACCTTAACTGTTTTTCGACCTAGATCAGCTGTGAAGCTGATCTAGCATCATTCATCAAAAATAAGGATAAAGCGTATGATGGGACAAATTTTGATTGCTTTAATTGCACTGTTGCATGTGTATATTTTAGTTTTAGAGATGTTTTTATGGGATAAGCCCTATGGTTTAAAAGCCTTTGGCAATACGCCCGAAAAAGCACAACTGACCAAAGTTATGGCGCAAAATCAAGGCTTATACAATGGTTTCTTGGCTGCAGGTTTATTTTGGGCATTATGTGCACCTGAAACTTATGCACTGCCACTGGCCAATTTCTTTTTAGGCTGCGTTTTGGTTGCTGGCATTTATGGTGGGTTGACCGCCAGTAAGAAAATTATCTACATTCAAGCCTTACCTGCTGCTGTAGCTTTACTTGCGGTGAATTTTCTCTAAGCTAAATGAAAAAAATGCTTGAGTTCTGCATTAAAAAAGCCAACGTCTCGACGTTGGCTTTTTATTGTGAGTGATGACTTATTTGACTTCAGGCAAATCAAACCAAATCACTTGTGCATCTTCCAAGGCTTTAACATCACTTGCTTCTAAGAAAGCAATTGCGTCACCTGCATGAAGAGTATGTTCTGCAATTTGGATTGAGCCTGAAATTACATGCATATAGTTAATATGCTGTGTAGCTTTAACTTCTAGCATTTGATCTTTTTCAATCACAGCCGTTTTGACTTCGGCATCTTGACGGATATGCATTGCAGCATTGTCATTTGGACCACAGATCACATGCCATTGATTTGGCTGCTCATGCGGATCAAGACGAATCTGTTGATAGGTGGGTGCTGCATCTCTTTGATTTGGGGTAATCCAAATTTGTAGCAAATGTACTGGCTCATCACCTTGATTCATTTCGCTGTGCTGCACACCCGTACCTGCACTCATCAGTTGCCACTCACCTGCTGAAATACCACCATGGTTGCCCATGCTGTCTTTATGGGTGATGGTGCCTTTGAGTACACAGGTTAAGATTTCCATATTGTCATGGGGGTGTTGTCCAAAACCTTGATGGCCCGCGATCACGTCGTCATTAATAACACGTAAGGCACTCACGCCGATATATTTAGGGTTATACCAACTGCCAAAAGAAAAGCTGTGTTTAGACTCTAGCCAACCGATATTGACATGACCACGGTCTTGACTGCGATGAATGAAAGCATCCATTTTGAACTCCAATCTTATTTTTAATCTATGGAGTAATTTTAGCGTTTTATATTTATCGCTAAAATAGTGAATTTGCAATGTTGCGTTTCAATATTGAAATGATTAAATACAACATTGCAGCCTCAGTCTAAATCACAATACCGTACACGGAAATCTTTCCAGACGTAGTTTTTGCCTTGCGCATATTCAGCTAAAAATTGTTGATGTAGCTTCGGCTGCTGTTGCATCCAGTCATTGCCCCATTTCACACCGAGTGGAGCCGCTTTGTCCTTAAAAACAAAATAGTCATCAAGGCAAGTACTGCTTTCAACGGAGAGTGGTACATTTTGATCATCGAGATAATTTTCATAATTAATAGAGTTCGGTGAATTCTTTAAGAACACTTTGTCACTGGCGGTGAGCAGAATTTTTTGTTCAAAGTGCTTCAATTGACCTTGTTTGTATTCATAACGGGTTTCAATGTTATAAGGATGCACGGTTTGGTAGTCGCCTGGGGACTTGGTACTGTATTCAAGTATTGCATTATTATAATCTGATAAGTCTTCATCCCATTTGGGGCCAAAACTCATTCCATCTTCAATGATTGGAGCCACAAATTGCACGCGGTGGAGCTGTTTGCCATTCGTGTCGATTTCAATAATTTCATAGCTGTATCGGTAGCGATTGTTGGCATAGATGGCGTTCATGGCCGCATTGGCTTTTAACTCTGTAGGAGTATAGGCATAGCGAGTACGAAAAATCAGTGCGAGATGCTTCGCGACGGGCATAATCGAAAACAGCTCATGATCTTTGACTGTATTGTCGAGTTGAGGCTGTAGGGTGATTTTTTCTCGATTTTCAGCATAAGCCTCGCCTATTGAAAAAACTGCCGAGTGGGGCTGGTTTAAATAAAGTAGTTTAGGCTTTGCTCCTGTTCGAATCGCGTAATAGTGAATCGGAGATTTACCTGCGATGACGTAATAGCGTGCATTCAAAAGTGGCTCTCTGAGACTATCTTGCTCTGGAATGTATTGGGGATGGCGGATTTTTTCATGATCATCCAGACTCTCAAATGGATGGTCAGATTCCACCGCATAAGCAGAAGCATCCACGCTGGTCACGATTTCTTCATCTAATTCAGCAAAGCTATAAGTTGAGACAGATAGTAAGCAGGCTACGAGCAGTATTATTTTTAAAGCGTTCATCGTCATTTTTATATTGCTGTAATTGAAAAAAAGGTGCTCTCAAGAGAGCACCTTTTATAGCGTAAATACCTTAGAAAGCCAATTATTCTAAGAATTTAACCGTAACACCTGACTTCACTTTTTTGCCAAGATCATTGGCATCCCAGTTGGTCAAACGGATACAACCGTGTGATGCTGTTTTAGAAATAGCAGAAGGGTTTGGTGTGCCATGAATACCAAATGATTTTTTGCTTAAACCAATCCAGATATTCCCTACAGGACCATTCGGACCCGGTGGTAGAGAAAGTGGTTTTAAGTTTTTGCCCTGTACAAAGTTACTTGGCGAGTAGCTATACCATGGATTTGGCGCAACACCAGTGACTTTATAAGTACCCGTTGGAGACGGAGTATCTGAGCTACCAATGGTTGCAGGGAAAGAACCGATCATTTGGTTGCGGCTGTTAAATAAATACAGCTGTTTTGCACCTTTGTGCGCAACGATCAAATGAATGTCTTCTGGCACCTCATTGCGGATATTGGCCACAATAATTTTTTCGCCCGCTTTTTTGAAGGTTGCTTTTGGATTTAACTTCTGCAAAAAGTCTTCATCCATATGGAACTTTTCACCCAACATTTCAGTCACGCGAGTGTAATACAAACCTTTCATTTTGGCTTGTAGTGCATAATCGCGTGGAATTGATGCGGCATAAGGACCTTTTAGGTCTGCTTCGGTAATGGTGTATTCAATAAATGCAGGCTTAGAACCTTGGCTTGCCAGTAGGGCATCCCAAGTTTCTTTGGTTAAAGTGCCTGTTGCTTTTAAACCGCTCATTTGCTGGAACGAAGCAATGGCTTTGAGGGTATTTTTACCGCTCATGCCATCAATTGCACCCGGAGACGCATGTGCATTATTCAGCATCACGTGAGCACGTGCATAGACAGGGAATTGGCCTTTACCAATATTGTCAAACCATTCTGCACTGTTTAAACCATTTAATGTCCACGATGCTTTTGCTGCCGCAGGATTGGTCGTCGTGGTGGTCGGTGCAGTGGTGGTTTTGCTTGGTGCAGCACCAACGTCAGCTGTTTTATCTTCAGATTGTTCAAGTTGATCTAAAGTTTGCGAAGCTTGGTTTAAGTCTGCTTGTTCTTTTGCTGTAATTTGGCTATTTGCAACCGCAGTAGAAGCTGAAGCGACATCTGTTGCTAAAGGATCAATAGGATCTTGAACTGAAGTACCAATGATCTTTTTGGGCGTCAAAGGTTGTTCAGTAGTAGATGCAGCAAACGCTGTACCAGCAAGAATGCAACTTAAACTCATCGCGAGTATTGTGCGAACGAACATGTAATTCAACCTTAAGAATTATTCATTTACAAAGTAAAAACTAGTCAAGTATTACAGAAAAAAGATGGAGATGCAGTATTTGTTTTGTGTAAATATTCGTTTGCATCTTTGTCCTGATCGAATTTTAGTGTTATGAGAAGTTATTAAAAATTCGACCTTTTTGTTATGATGGTGAGCAAATTTAATTGAGATGGGAAAGTAAATGACGACGCTTAAAAATGATCGTTTTCTACGTGCTTTATTACGTGAACCTGTAGATACCACACCCGTCTGGATGATGCGTCAAGCAGGGCGTTATTTACCTGAATATCGTGCAACCCGTGCACAAGCGGGTGATTTCCTTTCGCTGTGTAAAAATAACGAATTTGCGTGTGAAGTAACTTTACAGCCTTTACGTCGTTATGAGCTCGACGCTGCCATTTTATTTTCAGATATTTTAACTGTACCCGATGCTTTGGGTTTAGGGCTTTATTTTGAAGCTGGGGAAGGGCCTAAATTTCATAAAACGGTTCGTACTGAACAAGATGTGGCGAATTTACCTCAGTTTAATGCTGCATCTGATCTCGACTATGTGATGAATGCGGTCAAGACGATTCGTTCAGCGCTTGGCGGCCAAGTGCCTTTAATTGGCTTTTCAGGTAGTCCTTGGACGCTGGCAACTTATATGGTTGAAGGTGGTTCGAGCAAAGATTTCCGTTTCACCAAGCAAATGATGTATGCGCAACCTGAGGTTTTACATGCGCTGCTCGATCGTTTGGCTGATGCGGTAATTGACTATCTAAATGCGCAAATTGATGCAGGTGCTCAAGCCGTACAGATTTTTGACAGCTGGGGCGGGGCATTGGCACACCGTGAATATTTAGAATTTTCTTTAAAATACATGCAAAAAATTGTTACAGGTTTAAAGCGTGAAAATGAAGGACGTAAAGTGCCTGTGATTTTATTCACCAAAGGTGGCGGTCAATGGTTAGAGCCAATGGTGGCAACAGGGGCAGATGCTTTTGGTCTAGATTGGACGACGCCATTAAATGTGGCTCGTCAAACGGTGGCTGGCCGTGCGGCACTGCAAGGCAACTTAGACCCTGCAACATTATATGGTTCGCATGAGACCATTGTGAAAGCCACCAAGGCCATGCTAGATGACGCTTATGCAGGCGGTGAGAAAACGGGTTATGTTGCAAACTTAGGTCATGGCATTACTCAGTGGGTTGACCCTGAAAACCCGAAAGCCTTTATTGATACTGTGCATGAATACAGTGCCAAATATCTCTAAGTTTCACAGCTTCAATTCAATTAGGGTTCATGCGTGATCACGATTTTAAAATCATGTTTTGAGTTCTCATCTAAGGCAGCTTCGGCTGCCTTATTTGGGATATTACTGTTATTGGCTTTTGCCTTCACAGCCAGTATGGGGAGTCAGGAATATTTCGGTTTTTTCCGTTATGACTATCTATTGTTTTATGCCGTGCTGATTCAAGTTTGTCTGCTGTATTTAAAACTTGAGTCTTGGGCCGAGGCCAAAGTGATTGCATTATTTCATGTGATGGCAATGGTGATGGAAATCTTTTTGACCCATCCGCAAATTGCATCTTGGCAGTATCCGCATCCCGCCGTGTTTAAAATTTTAACAGTGCCTTTGTTTGCAGGTTTTATGTATTCGGCTGTGGGCAGTTTTTTTGCGCGTTTATTACGTCTCTATCACGTTTCTTTTGAACACTTACCCCGTTTCTCTTCCATGCTAACCTTGGCGGTGTTGTCTTATATCAACTTTATGTCCAAGTTTTTTGTTCCCGATATTCGCTATCTGTTGTTTGCTTGGAGCATAGTGCTGTTTTGGAAAACCAAGATAGGCTTTGAATTGCAGAAGCATCGTTTTCAACTGCCGATGTTACCCGTACTTTTACTGTTGGCTTTTATTATTTGGATTGCGGAAAATATCAGTACGTTTTACCAAATCTGGTTGTACCCAAGTCAAGTCGATGCATGGCATATGGTCGGTTGGGGCAAGTTGGGTTCTTGGTATTTATTGCTACTGCTCAGTCTGGTGTTGGTGTTAAAGATTTTAGGGAAACGAGATCTACGTGGCAGTTGGTCCTTATACCGCTAAAGCACATTTTTAAATATTCACTTCACTTTAGTATAAATTGTTTTGCGTTATGCGCTTGTTACGGCTATCTTACAAGGGTGTAGCTCAAAATACACACAATGGGAACAATAAAAATACTCGGAGATAATCGAGTCTGGAGAAACCTTATGTTGAAAAAAATAGCATTGGCTGCGGTTTTGGCTGTTGGTTCTACCGCTACATTTGCAGATAATGACGTCGGTTGTGGTATTGGTTCACAAATTTGGGCTGGCCAGTCTGGTAAAGTCGCTAAAATTTTAGCGGGTACAACCAATGGTCTTTTTGCTAACCAACTTTTCGGTATTACCTTTGGTACTTTAGGTTGTAGCGGTACAGGTACCGTGACTGCTCAGGCAGTAACATTTACCAACGAAAATGCGGAAGCATTGGCGCGTGATATGGCAGTTGGTGAGGGCGAAAGTCTAAATGTACTGGCTGAATTACTGAACATCCAGTCTGAAGATAAAGCACGTTTCTTTGAAGTGTCTAAACAAAACTTCGCAAAAATCTATTCAGCTGAAAACCAAGATGCGCTTCAAGTATTAGCATCTTTACAAGCAGTCATGGCAACGGATAGCGTATTAAAAGCATACGTTTAATTGCACCATAAAACCCTGCCATTCAGGCAGGGTTTTTCATATCTAAAAAAGAAGAATAGCTAACACTGCATGAAATCTGTTGTCCTCCTCTTTAGTGTGCTATTCAGCACCAGCATCTTTGCTCAAGCACCTAGCTCAGCAGAGTTTTATATTGAAAAAGCACAGCAACTGAAGCTAGCATCAAATGTGACTTGGCAACGTTTGATGTATGTCAATGTTTCAGGACAAAGTGAAGTCACTTACCGTCCTTTTTTTTATAGCGAACACGGACAAACTCAGCTCAAACAAGAGCTTGATGCCAATATTGCAGCACTTTTTACTCCAGCCGGAGCCAATCAATCGATTCAGTGTCGCTTTCCGGCACGTTCAAAGTGGCTCATAGGACAACTGAATATTGCATCAAACCAACTGCCTAAAGCCTCATGTCCTGAGCTGGATGAGTGGCTTGGGCAAATTAAGCCGTATAAGGCGACTTTAATTTACGCCACGGACTTTATGGGCAATCCCAGTTCGATGTTTGGGCATACCCTGTTAAGGCTCGATCCTAAAGACCAAAAACAGCTGAACTTAGTCTCTTATGCCGTGAATTATGCAGCGACAGTGGCCAATAGCGACAGCTTTTCTTTTGCATGGAAGGGCTTAACCGGGCAGTACCCAGGTGAGTACTCACTCATGCCGTACTATCGAAAAGTGAAAGAATATGGTGATTTGGAAAGCCGCGATTTGTGGGAGTATGAGTTAGCCCTGACGCCAGAAGAAACCAAAACCATGGTTGAGCATATTTGGGAACTCAAGCATGTGCAATTTCCTTACTATTTTATCAGTGATAACTGTGCCTATCGTTTACTGGGTTTAATTGATTTGGTACGGCCAGAGGTCAACCTACAAAAACAATTTAAAACCGCTGCGATTCCTGTTGAGACTATTAAGGCGGTCGATGAAAACCATCTAATTGCAGAAAGTGTTTACCGTCCAGCTTTAGAAACTCAGTTGTTGGCGCAAGCCAAACAACACGGACAAGCCTTGGCAGCGGCTGCGCATCAGGTTGCGCAACTTGAACCTGCTCAAATGCAAGATTATTTGAATCGCTATGCCTTGGTGGATCAGGCGCGTATTTTAGAAATGGCCTATGACCATGTGTATTTACAGTTAATTGCACAAAAGATTGCGGCAGAAGACGCCCAACCGCGTATTCGACAACTGCTGGGTTTGCGGAGTCAGATTGACTTGGAAAAGCAACGTCAAGTGGTCGAAGCGCCAAAAGTAGATCCAGTAAAAGGCCACCATGCGCGAACCGTTCAGCTTGAAGCAGGTGAGATACAAGGTGACACTTATTTCCGACTGAGCCATCGTCAGGCCTATCATGACTTGATTGACCCACAAGGCGGCTTTCGTTTGGGTACACAGCTTAAGTTTCTAGAAGGCAGTCTCGAATATCGCGATGATCGACTAAAACTGCAAGAGCTGAATGTGCTGGAGGTCAATGCCTACAGCCCACTGACTGCCTTTAAAACACCATTAAGCTGGGGTTTTAACATGGGTTGGCAACAAGAGGCACTAAATCGAGATGGTGCATTTAGTGAACAGGATCAACACGGTGTATTCAATCTATCCAGTCAGTTTGGCTATAGTGTGGCAGATCAAGAGCGTCAACATTTATGCTATGCACAATTGCAAAATCATGTTCAAGCAGGTAAAGCTTTAGACCGAGGTTGGCGCGTGGGACTTGGGCCAACGGTAGGCTGCCAGAACATCTGGAGCGAACATATCAATAGTTTGGTACAGGTCGAGCTGCCATATTGGGAAGATAGCCATCAATGGCAAGTCAGACTGAATACTCAGTTGCAATATTTATTCAATCAGCAAAATGCGTTGAGGCTTCATTGGCAGTATCAACAGCAAAAAGGCAAAGATTGGGATCAGACGGGTTTGAGTTATCTCCATTTCTTTTAGTTCGATCCTCTTTTCAAAGCTCCAATAAAGGGGCTTTTTTTATGAAAGTCATTGCTGTTAAAACAACCAAACGTGAGCCTTACTTTTTATAAAGTGCTGAAAATGAAAGCTGATGGTGAAAATAAGTATTGAAATTTGTTATATTAATCACATAAATGTCTAGTAAGTCTCAAAAATATATAAATAGGTAAGTTTTATGAATGATGAATGCATGGCTAAATTGGCCGAGCAATGGGGGAAAATTTGCCAACATTATTCAGTGAATGATCACGTTAAAGCGCAAAATTTTATTCAGCAGCATTCGTCTGTATTGGTTAATGAATTTTATAGCAATATTGTCTTGGAGCCTGAGGCTGCAGATTTTTTTAAAGATGACATCATTCAACAACGTTTAAAAAACAGTTTAAACCAATGGCTCATTGAAAGTTTCGACGTGGCTGTGAATGAAGCTTATTACGCAGCAGTTGAAAAACAACAAAAAGTTGGGCAGGTACATGCGCGGGTGGGTATTCCTTCTTGGTTGATCATGCGCGGTATTCGTGAGATTGAAAACAAGATCTTGGAACTCTTGGCTGGACTTCTGCTAGAAAATAACCACCACATGCTAAGTTATATGCTGCAAATTATGGGTTTTGCGACAGAAATTATGTGCAGATCCTATGAAGCCAATACAGAGCGAAGCCATGAAGTTAAGCATAGCTATCGTTTATTTTCTGCAATGCAAGATGTCGCAGTACAAAAAGATAAGCAGCGTAGCATTTTGCTCGACTGGGAAAATGAGTTGATGTTCAAAGTCTTCTCCGAGCATCCGCAGTTGCAACACATTGCTTTGTCTAAGTCAGAATTTGGTCTATGGTTTGTGCATAAAGCAGCGTATGCGTTTACAGGTGCAGAGCAGGTGGAGACCATTATCAGGCTGATTCAACAGGTCGATACCCTCAATTTTGACGTACTCGACTGTCAGGATCAGGCTCAGAAGGTAGAACGCATTCAAGAAATTCGTAACGTGAACCGACAGATTCAGCATTTGGTCGATCAACTGTTTCAAGTGACCGAATATATAGACTCAGGCAATGACTCACTGACTCAGCTGTTAAACCGTCGTTATTTAAGTACGATTGTGTCGCGTGAAATTAATTTTGCCCGTAAAAATGATGCTGCACTGAGCTTGTTGGCAATCGACGCGGATTATTTTAAACGTATCAATGATAAATATGGGCATACCGCAGGGGACTTGGCACTGCGTTTTATTGCTGAAGTATTGTTAGATGTTGCGAAGGGCAGTGACTATGCCTTCCGTGTCGGTGGCGAAGAGTTCTTATTGCTGTTGGTCGACAGTGATCTCACGCGTGCTTTACAAATCGCTGAAACGATTCGCATGCGGATACAAGAAACCCCAATTCGTACCGCTCATGGGCAAAGTTTTAGTTTTACCGTCAGTATTGGTTGTACGGTTTATAATGGTCATCCTGACTATCAACGCTTTTTAGACACTGCCGATTCGGCACTCTATGCTGCCAAAAATAAAGGGCGTAACTGTATTCATGTGACTGAAAAAGTCCTGAGTGTTTAAATCTCAGACTTAAGCACGAACTGTTCTAAGACGTTTCAAATCGGTTGTTGAGGTGCTTATACCTCAACAATCACATAGTATTTTTTAACAGCTTCAACCACTTCAAATGTGCCGATAAAACTCGGTGGAATAATTCCTGCCTGACCGGCCTTGACTTCAATGAAGTCTTGAGTGTGGGCATCATGAATACGGATGCTGCCTTCCATCACTTGAAAGAATTCTTGTTTGTTGTCAGCAAATTGAATATTCCATGAGCCAACTTCACAGTGCCAAATCCCGCAGCCCATGTGTGGGTGTTCATATAGACTATAGGTCTGGCGCTGTGGGTTGCCTTGGACCAAACGGTCTGGACGTGGAAAATCAATACTCTGTTCGCTTTGGGTCAAACCATGACCTGCTAACCAAATTGCTGACATTGCGTATTCCTCTAAACAAAAAAATGAATCGTTCAATGATATATGCATAAAAAAGCCCCAACAGCGGTTGAGGCTTCATGTTTCAATTAATAGCTTTCAGGGACAGCGCTTAAAAACTCACGACGTTCTTCTTTATTGGTTTTAAAGTCACCAATAAAAGAAACCGTGCGAGTAGTTGATTCTTGCTTGCCGACGCCGCGCATCATCATGCACATATGTGCCGAATCAATCATGACCGCTACACCACGTGCACCCGTCACTTCTGCAACTGCTTCTGCAATCTGCTGTGTCAGGTTTTCTTGAATCTGTAGACGACGCGCAAACATTTCGGTAATGCGTGCAAATTTAGAAAGTCCAAGGACATTGCCTTCAGGTAAATACGCAATATGTACGCGACCATAGAAAGGTAATAAATGGTGTTCACAGAGTGAATAAAATTCGATATTTTTAACCAGCACCATTTCACGGTTGTCCGATGGGAACACCGCATTATTGGTCACTTCTTCTAAGCTTTTGCTATAACCAGACGTTAAATACGAAAAAGCTTTAGCAGCACGCATAGGCGTATCGAGGAGACCTGGACGGGTTAGGTCTTCACCAACGGCAGTTAAGATGTTAGCGTAGGATTGCTGCATAGACATAAGACGTGTTCACTTACACTGATATTGAACAAGAACGGCATTGTAGCAGAAAACTATTCCAATGCCTTATTTTGGACAAAAATCCGATTACTGTTTAAACTTTGAGTTCTTTTCAGCACGTTTTAACAACACTAAAACTGCACCTGTGCCACCTTGCTTCTCTGGTGCACTGACAAAAGCCAGTACATCGCGATGTTGGCGCAGCCAACCATTCACATAGGTTTTTAAAATGGCTTCCGGACCTTTGCCGTGTACAATTTTAATGACATTTTGATTTTCATCTTTGGCCATTTGAATGACTTGTAAAACTGCGACACGGGCTTCTTCAACGGTGCAACCATGCAAGTCGACTGCTTCAAACCAACGAATGTTACCCGCCTTTAAATCTTCAAATACTTTGTGTTGTAGTGTAGCAATGCGATAACTGAGCGCGGCTTGGCTCGCAACAGGATTGAGCATCGCTTGAGTATCGGACAGCTCAGTTGCATCGGTATGCATTGGGCCTTCAGCCGCTGCACGTTTTGCTAAAGTTTGTGCATCGATTTTTTTCTTTGGATTTTTTTCTATTTTGGCAATGTTCGCGTTCTCCATCTTTTGGACACCTTGCATTTGTTTTTGAAACAACGCGAAATCATCTTCTGGCTCGGGTGGAGCAACTTGAGCTTGGGCCTCAGACTGTTTGATGGCAGTCGAATGCGGATTGGTGATTTGCTTTTTAAAGTCTTTCAGTAAATTAAACTGTTCTTTAGAAAGCGATGAATCATGTTTGCTCATAGTGTCAGAAAAATACGCAAAATAAGGAATTAGGCGATAATTATAGTCTGATTTTCGCTATATTTGAACTGAATTGCATTCATAGAGATTTGCAAAAAATTGCATGTCAAATGGCTAATGGTATTCTGTGGGGTGCTCAAGAGAACGATAGTTGTGGAAGAACCTCAAATGATTGAACCCGAGCAACCATGCTACCTAGATAGAAAATGATCCACTCGGGTTCAGGTTTGGCATGCTAAGTCAGTCGTACCTTAACTTGCACGTAAATTACTGAGAATTTTATCTAGTTTTTTGTCAATTTGACCACGGAAGGTATTCGGTAGTAAACGCGATACTTTAATAAGAAGCCGTACTTGTGTACCTGGAATGATCATGAAATCAGAAGATAAAATACCATTGTAAATTTCTTTAGATGCCTTATCTAGAGGCATACTGCCACCCAGCTGTTTCAAAGCAGCTGTTACAAGCGAGCCGTGTTTACGCTCTTCAGTCACCAACGGCGTATCAATTTCAGGTGGGCATACCACGGCAATATCAATGTTTTGGCTGCGTAGCTCCATACGGAGTACTTCAGCTAGGCCAACCACACCAAATTTAGAAGAACAATAACCTGTATAGCCATAACAACCGAGCAACCCAGATGCTGAAGCAATGAAGACAACTTTAGGGCGTCTGCCTTGTTGGGTAGTTTGTTTTAAATAAGGTAATGCAGCATGAGCAACGTTACGGCTACCGACCAGGTTAATATTAATTTGGCGTAAAAACTCTTCAGAACTCATGTCTTCAAAAGATTTTGCAATCACAATACCAGCAGAATTGATTACAAGATCAGGTGTACCCGCTGCAGTAACTGCTTCAGCAAATGCCTTTTCCTAATTGCTTTCATTTTGTACATCAATTTCAAAACCATGTACCGATGGTGACTGTTTTTTTAATTCAGTTAGTGCTTGCTCAATACCCGTATGGGCAAAAATACAAACCTGATATTTATCTTTTAATAACAGTTTGCTTAATGCAAGGCCGATACCGCTGCTGCCGCCTGTTACCCATGCTGTTCTAGATGTATTGTTTTTCATTTAAGAATCCTTCTAAATGTTTTAAGTTGGTTTTAAACAACTTCTTCTTTTAGCAAAACATCGCTAAATTTTGTACGAAGTTCTGCCTTCACAATTTTACCTGTACCGTTAATTGGCAGTGCATCTACAAAAATCACCACGTCAGGAATCTGCCAGCGGGCAATCTTATTATCAAAGTAAGCCAGCACTTCTTCTTCAGTCAGTGTTGAGTTTTCTTGTTTTACGGCAATCAAAATTGGGCGCTCATCCCATTTCGGATGACGTGCTGCAATAGCAGCTGCCATACGGATTTCAGGGTGACCCACAGCAATATTTTCGAGTTCAACCGAAGAAATCCATTCACCGCCCGATTTGATCAAATCTTTGGCACGGTCGCAAATGGTCATATAACCGTCTGCATTTAATGTTGCAATATCGCCTGTATCGAACCAACCATCTGCTGTGGTAGCACTTTTTTCTTGATTGAAATAATGATCGACAATCCAAGGCCCACGGATTTGTAGATTTCCTTGGGTATGGCCATCGTTGGCTAAGACTTGATTGGTGCTTTCATCAACGATACGTAATTCAACACCAAAAGGTGGACGACCTTGGGTTAAGCGTAACTTTTCAAACTCTTCAGCACTCAAAGTGGCATGTTTTGCTTTCGGTTGGTTCGCTGTTCCCAGTGGGCTGGTTTCAGACATTCCCCATGCATGAATAGTGTCGCAAGCATAGTTGTTTTTGAAATCACGAATAATCGACGGTGGGCATGCAGCGCCACCCACAACATTGCGGTTCATACTGTCTAAGGTTGTGCCGCGTTTTTTTGCAGCAGCAAGTAAACCTTGCCAGATGGTTGGCACACCTAAGGCGATGGTTACTTTATAGTCATAAATTAAGCTGGCTAGGCTATCACCATCCAGATTTGGCCCCGGAAGGACAATAGTACAACCTACCATTGCTGCTGAGTAAGGAACACCCCATGCATTTACATGGAACATGGGTACGACAGGCATGACGATATCTGATGCAGACAAGTTGAGTGAGTCAGGGAAACACGTTGCCATGCTGTGTAATAATGTTGAACGGTGGCTATACAACACCCCTTTAGGATTGCCTGTAGTGCCAGAAGTGTAGCAAAGCGAACTTGGCGTTTCTTCGCTAAACTGTGGCCAAACAAATTCAGTCGACTGACCTTGAATTAATTCGTCATAGAACATTACATCGGGTAGAGCTGCGGCAACTTTTTCGTCACGTGCGCCATAACAGATAAATTTCTCAACGGTTGGGACTTGACCTTGAATCGCAGTGATTAACGGTAAGAAAGTGCTATCAAAGAAAATGGCTTTATCTTGTGCATCGTTAATAATGAAGACCAGTTGTTCTGGGAATAAGCAAGGGTTGATGGTGTGGCAAACATAACCACTACCAAGAAATAGCATACCAAGACTCTAAATGACGGTGGTTGTTCCACGCGATCGTTGCAAGACGATCACCTTGGTTAAGATTAAATGACGTGAAAGCATTGGCTAAACGTTTGCTGTTTTGTTGGACCTGTAACCAATTGGTGGTGGTCATTTGTCCAGTTACTTCACATGAAAAAATAGAAGTATCTGCGTGGTACTTTGCCGCATGTTCGATTAAATTACTAATCAATAAAGATTGGTGCATCATTTTGCCAAACATTTCATTCATCCTTGGTGACTATTTTTCTAATAAAAAAGGCTATTAGCCGAAGCCAAAAGCCTTTTGGAATTTATTTGTCGCTAAATACAACATCCGAACCCGGTTTAATATAACGCGGCATTTTTTGCCCAGTATGTTGTGTCACTGCATGCAGAGTACGTTCAATCCAACCTGCATCCATGATGAACATTAGAGAGTCATCATCATTTAAGTTGACGTTCGCACCATTAATGACCATAAAGCCTTCAGCACCTTCTGGTGTTGCTAAAGTATGGATCGAACCTGCTGGTTCAAATAAATAGCTGCCAGCCGTTTGAACATCTTCAGGATATTCGACATAATGCCATGAACCTGCTGTTGTATAGAAATGTACAACACCGGTATGGAAGTGACGTGGAAGGATAGTACTCGGTTCAAAACGGGCATGAATAACCCAGACGCCATTATCGGGGTCTAAAAAGCAAGGTGTGACATGTACACCTGGTAAAGCGTTTTTGACTTCACCTTCTCTAACATTAATGGTTAATAAACGGTCTTGATGTTTAACGGATTGTGCAATGCTCATGATAAAATCCTTATATGTCTTTGATTTAGAATATGATATGAGATATCAATACCTAAGATTTCCTTAAGCTTGAGCATAACAAGGTTTCAGAAAATGCAAACCACTCGAAAGAATGGAATTTACATTGTTTGATAAATGCGCGAATGAACAGTTTAAAATAGGGATTGGAATGGTTTTTGATGCTATTTCATATTGCTTAACTGCGGTGCCCCTTCTAATTTATAAGTGTTTTAGACTGATGAATGGCATAACATGATTCGTAGAGGATGATGTTTTGCCAAATGCAAAATTCAGGGAAATGAATGTTGCAGATGTAAATGAATAAAAAGATTGGATGAATATACATGCAAGTGTTGAAGACTAAACTCAGTCGTCCGAGCATGCTGAATGGCAGGGCAATGCAACGTCCCCAACTGTTAAGTCAGATCGTGGGCTATTGTCAGTCTTCTTTGGTTTTTATTCACGCCGCGGCGGGTTATGGAAAAACCACGCTGATGCATCAACTTTCAGAGTCTCTTTTAGCAAAGGGAAAGAAAGTCTGTTGGTTAACTTTGGATGATGATGACAATGATCCAATTCGACTCTATCAATACTTGCGTTTGGCGCTTTTGGATTTAGAACCACCGCATTCGATCTCTTATGGACAGATCCATTAACAACACATCATTGAGCTGACACAAAAAGTTGCAGCAGAGGATGCTGACACAGTTTTATTTATCGATGAGTTTGAAGCATTAACAAACCCAGAATGTTTAAATATCTTTTGGTGGTTGTACCAGTCCTTACCTGAAAATTGTCATTTGGTGATCGCTTCAAGGGTCAAACCCAATTGGAGTTTCGCGAAAGAATATCTATTAGGTCGTTTAAAGTGGGTCACAGAGACTCAGCTCAGTATCAAACAGCAAGAAAGCAGTGCGCTTATTCAGTTTTTACAACAACAAAACTTTGACCAGCTTGCTTTAAGCACAGAGCTTGCAGAACAACTGATTGATAAAACTGAAGGCTGGTTTACAGGCATTCAGTTCACTAATTTATATTTGAAAGAACATCAAGATATTCATGGTTTTATTAAAAACTTAACTGGTGCGCATCATCAGATTGTGAATTACCTCAGTGAGCAGGTTTTTTGACAACAAGACCCTGAAATTCAGCAATTTTTATTGCAAATTAGTGTACTGAGGAAAATTAATCCAGCTTTGGTTATCGCCTTAACGGGTAATCATGCTGCACAGCAGATTCTCGATGTCATCAGCCAAAAAGGCTTGTTCATTCAAGCGATAGATGAACAGCGTACGTGGTATCGCGTGCATCATTTATTTCGAGACTTTTTGCAATCGAAGTTTAAGCTTTTACAACCCGATGCATATCAGCAAATGCATCGTAAAGCGGCAGAATGGTTCAAACAACAGCGTTATCTGATGGAAGCGATTTATCACGCCCAACAGGCAGAAGATCAGCAGCTGATTTTATCATTGCTCAACACGGTATGTCGTGAACTGATCTTAGAAGGCCGACACTATACCTTGTTGGAGTTGGTCAAACAGATCCCTGATTCTGTCTTGCTGCAAAATCCAAATTTGCTCTATGACATTATTTGGACCTTGGTGCTGACGCATCAAGTGACCCTAGCCAATCATTATTTACAGCTCTGGCATAGTGTGGATCAACATGAAACCTTATTACAACATGAGGACCAATTAGGTTTAGCTCCTCTCATTGCTGTTTTAGAAGACAAGTTAGATGTGGCTTATCGCTTAGCGCAACAAAACTTAGCACAACTGCCAAGTACCGTTTATTTTGTCCGTGCTCTACTGATTGGGATTGGGGCTTTACATCACATTTGTTTGGGGCAAATGAGTGAAGCACGAAAGCTATTACTACAAACGCGCATTATCTATTTGCAAGGTCATAACCTATATGGTTTGGCAATGGTCGATTGTATTGATGCCCTATGTGATTATTTATTAGGAAATTTAACGCTCGCGGCAGAGAAATTTACTCAAGTAGGGCAGAGCGAGGAATATCGTAAATTAGGCTTAGATGATGACAATAAAGCAGCCATTATGAATATTCTGAGCAGCTTTAAAGCAGACGTGTATTATGAAATGAACCAAATGTCGCAAGTCGAAGCTGCATTAATGGACTTTAAGGGCGGCGGTAATCTGGCAATGCCTGATATGGTGGTGGTGGGCTATATTTTACAAATGCGACTAGCGACCTTGCATCAAGATCAAAGCGCGATACAAATGTGCTTGCACCAAGCACATACGCGTAGTAGCCAATGGTCATTACCTAGACTCGCACAAACTATACAAGCCTATGTGCAACAAGCAAGCCCGCTTTCTGCATTAGCTGATTCTGAGCAGGCAGCATTTCAGCCGTATCTAAATTTTACCCATTTGCTGCGTGGCGATGATTTAATGCTGGTGCGTCAGCAAATTTTCATGGGGCAAGCCGAGCAAGCCAAAGAATATTTAAGCCAACAGTTAGCATTTTTTAGGATTTATCCGATACGTTTTGTGCGTGTTCAAATCTTGTTTGCACTGGCTCTGTATCAATTGAAACAACATGAACAGGCTTTTGAAGCGCTACAACAAGCACTTGAAACCCTCATGCCGACTCAAGCGGTGCGGGTGATTCTAGATGAAGACCCTTTAATTTGGGATATGTTAAGTGGTCTAAGTCAGCATTTAAGTCGACAGAAGCAAAAGCATACAGTTGTATTGCTAGAATATATCCAGCAACTTCAAAAGCTCAATCAAGCTGAAAGCAGTGCTGAAGCTTTGATCGGAAGTTCTGGCCTTGAGGCTTTATCAAAACGTGAAATCCAAATTTTAGAAAAATTAAGCCGTGGCTGTACCGATGCTGAAATATCTGAGTCGATTTTTTTGTCCATCAATACGGTGAAATGGCATCTGCGTAAAATCTATAACAAGTTGCAGGTCCGCTCTCGAATGGAAGCGGTGAATGAAGTCAAGAAGCAGGGTTTCATTGAGTAATTTAAAATTGAACAATTTTTTATATGTTACTGTTTAAGCAGATCTTCAACAGCTTTTTGAAAGTGCAAATCATAAAGTATTCAGGGCAAGAGCATGCCTTACCCTGAATATGCGATTAAAGTGATTTAGGTGTTCCAAACAGCTCGGTAAAGGCGTGATCTGGACGCGGCTGTTTCATAAAACTTTCACCGACCAAGAAAGCATGAATTTCATGCTCTTGCATCATCGCCACATCCGCTGGGGTCGCAATCCCACTTTCAGCCACCAGTAGACGAGACGGTTCAAGCAGTTTTTTCAAACGAATCGAAGTGTTTAAGTCAACATCAAAGGTTTTTAAGTTGCGGTTATTGACACCCAATACGCAACGCTCAGATAGACGTAAAGCACGTTCAAGTTCTGCTTCATCGTGTACTTCAACCAAGACATCTAAATTCTGTTCAAAAGCCGTTTTAGACATTTCTTCGAGTTGTTGATCGGACAAGCATGCCACAATCAGAAGAATACAGTCCGCATGTAAAGCACGTGCTTCAATCACCCCGTAAGGGTCAATCAGAAAGTCTTTGCGTAATGCAGGTAGGGCACAGTGAGAACGTGCAATTTGAATATTCTCATCGGCACCTTGGAAAAAATCGACATCGGTTAAAACCGATAAACATGCTGCACCTGCGGCCTCGTATTGCTGTGCGATTTCAGCAGGATCAAAGTTTTCACGAATGATGCCTTTAGATGGTGAAGCTTTCTTAATTTCAGCGATCACACCCGGTTGTTTGCTTAGTAAAGACTTTGCAAAACCACGTACAGGAGTTGCCTCAAGTGCCCATTCTTCAACATCTTTATAGCTACGTTGTTTGAGGCGTGCAGCAAACTCTTCCTGCTTGCGATCGACAATTTTGCCTAAAATCGTATTTGCGATATCTACCATGACAAAATCCTGTCTATCAAGCGTCGTATTGTTTAAGGGTTTTGCTGAATTCAGCAAGGATACTCATCTTTTCTAAAGCTTGTCCGCCGTAGATGATGTCATGTGCTAAAGCCACGCCTTGTTTATAACTGGTACAAAGTCCAGAGACATACAGACCGGCACCTGCATTTAAAGCAATCATATTGGCTGCTTTTTCGCCTTTATCAGATTTGTTTTTACCTAAGGCATCTTTAATTAGACTTAAACTTTCAGCAGAATCTTGAATGATTAAACCCGTTAAAGTTTGCGATTCGATCCCAACATCTTCAGGTTGAATCTCCCATTCGGTGACTTCGCCATTTTTGAGTTCAGCCACATAGGTGCTTGATGCAAGGCTAATTTCATCTAAACCATCTTTAGAATGAACCACCATGACATGTTCAGCCCCCAGTTGTTTCATCACTTCTGCAATAGGACGGCATAATTCAGTCGAAAACACCCCAATCACTAGACGTTTTACTCCAGCCGGATTCGTAAGCGGGCCAAGTAAATTGAAAATACTGCGAATGCCTAATTCGCGACGCGGGCCTACCGCATACTTCATCGCTTTATGATGATTTGGAGCAAACAAGAAGCCGACACCCATTTCACGAATACAACGTTCAGTTTGTTGCATGTTCAAGTCAAGTTGGATGCCTGCTTGTTCTAACAAGTCCGAGGAACCCGATTTGGTTGAAACACCACGGTTACCATGTTTAGCAATGGTTGCACCTGCCGCTGCAATCACGAAAGCAGACGCAGTCGAGACGTTAAATAAGTTCTGACCATCACCACCTGTACCAACGATGTCGACTAAATAAGGCACATCACTGACATTAATTTTGATGGCAAACTCGCGCATGACACGAGCCGCTGCGGTAATTTCATCAATACTTTCACCTTTTAAGCGAAGACCCATCATCAGTGCACCAATTTGGGCATCTGTTGCTTCACCATTCATGATGGTGCGCATGACGTCTTCCATTTGCGGCTGCGTCAACTCAATATTTTTAGTGATGTTATTTAAAGCTTGTTGCATATTCATTTTTCACTGCACTCATTTATGCGTAAATTTCTAAAAAGTTCTTAAAGATTTGATGGCCATGCTGACTCAAGATTGATTCAGGGTGAAATTGCACGCCTTCAACGGCAAGCGTCTTATGCTTTACACCCATGATTTCTTCAATTGAGCCATCTGCTTCATTGGTCCAGCAGGTCACCTCTAAGCATTCAGGCAAGCTTTCTTGATCAATCACTAGTGAGTGATAACGCGTTGCTGAAAACGGAGAAGGGAGGTTGCTAAAAATGCCTTTATTCGAGTGGTGCATGTCAGACAGACGACCATGCATCACTTTTTTGGCACGAATTATTTCGCCGCCAAAAGCCTGACCAATGGCCTGATGTCCTAAGCACACCCCTAATAATGGAATTTTTCCAGCAAAATGCTGAATGGCTGGAATAGAAATTCCTGCTTCCGAAGGTGAGCATGGACCAGGGCCAATCACAAGATACTTAGGTTGCCATCGCTCAATATCCTCCAATGTCACGGCATCATTACGTACTACTTTTACTTCTTGATTTAACTCGCCAAAATACTGGACGATGTTGTATGTAAAAGAGTCATAGTTGTCGATCATTAAAAGCATGAGCTTAACCTATTGAAATTTATGCACATAAATGTGCTTGAAGAGTCCCGTAGTATTCGTGCGATTACATTATAAAGCTATAAGTAAATTATTTTTCTCATTCAATGACTTGAATGGAGGCACAAAACCGAAATTATCATAGCAAAAAATACACAGCTAGGGCGCGACATTTTTTTGTGGGTCTAAAAATTACAATGGGTTTTGTTACTAACTGATATAGAGTTTATGAATATCTCAGATTCAAATCCTAACGAACAGCCTCGTGGAGTATGTGTAGATATCATGAAGCATGCACATTTAAGGAATATAAAAGAATATCTTCTGATGTTATGAGCCAAAAACTCACCAAATATCACCAAAACAGAGCATCTTTATTTTCTTAGTCACATCTGAGATTTCGGCTTTATATAGGTTTGAATGGTGAGATTTTATATTTTTATAAAATTGAATAAAAACAGTTGTCTATACTGTTTATATTTGGTTTTAGGTATATCGCCCGCCGTAATATGAGGTGTTGAGGTCAAATCAAGGCGAAAATAACAGCTTAAACAGCGCTCTAATTTATAAAAAATGGGTGGAAATTGCACAGTGAAATTTAAAAATGCACCATTATGATCCACACTCAAAATCTTTTAGATTAAATGTGAAGAAGCATGCTTGAATATGGTGCATTTACTTTTTAGCTCAGTATAATAGAGCCAAAGCAAACAGCTTAAAACTGTTATTCTGATAATGAATTCAACATTTTAGCTAAGCTTTTTAAAGTTGGTACGGTAATTGCTTTAGAACAACCAACTACTAACACGCACTAAAGAGTGCAACAAAAATTCATCGGAGCAAAATGAGCATGGCGAACAAGGTCCTACAACTCATCCAAGAAAGTGGCGCAAAATGGGTCGATTTCCGTTTTACGGATACTAAGGGTAAAGAACAACACGTAACTTACCCAGCAGATACTATCGACGAAGATACTTTTGAAGACGGTAAAATGTTTGACGGTTCTTCAATTGCT
>JADHEF010000529.1_pt1 | contig 37648 bp, 32 predicted proteins | sample 8952391 | NCBI WGS metagenome assembly JADHEF01 (sample SAMN16124439, study PRJNA663245) | bioreactor sludge metagenome | isolation source: sludge (nitrite) | place: India:Bengaluru | collected 2019-02-28 | reverse complement strand
TTGTCACCAGCCTGAACCTCTACGAATTCAGCCAGGTGAACAACAACGAGATGGGCGTCTTGATTCTGCGCTCGGACGACGGAGAGCTCTACCGCGATGCCTATGCCGAAGCGCAGCGGATCATCAGAGTCAGTGAAGAGGTACGCATCACGCTGGAAAGGGTCGCCAGCAGCAGTGACGAGAGCGAAGCTGCGGTGGTAAATGCTGGGCCAGCCCCAGCTTGCCCCAAATGCGGTACCACCATGGTATTGCGTATCAGCAAGCGGGGGGACACCAAGGGCAATAGCTTCTGGGGGTGCACAAGCTATCCCAAGTGTCGCAGCATCATTCCCATCTAGACGCATCCCTGACCAGGGTCTGTAAAGGCATATCACTATGCTTATAGACCCGCTGCTAGCTCAGCGTTGATTTCTACTGCCACTATTGTTGCTCACAATCCTGTTCAAAACGCCGTAGTAGTAACCTGATTAAGTTAAGAATGCATGGGGCAACAAGCAGCTCTCACAGCCCCCAACACTCAAGTCGAACACATGTAATTGTCAAATGGGGAAAATTATTTTATGCGTATTACACACCCTAATTGCGTTGTATCAAAAAATTCAACCCTGATACCAAATAATTTTTAAATACTATAGAGCACAGGTGGAGAATTGTATGAGCCAGAACCTAAAAACGTATCAGCAAATAACAAGCGAGCTGAAAGCCAAGCAACGGCAAATCCACTTACTTCTGGGTAATGGATTTAGTATGGCCTACAACCCGGAGATTTTTTCATATAATGCACTACATAATTTTATAAGTTCTCAAGATAACTTAAAGATCAAATCTCTGTTTGACATAGTCAAAACCAAGAACTTCGAACTTGTCATGCAACAACTAGATAATTTCATTGATCTAGCCCGTGTTTTTGGTTGTGACAAAAACTTAGAAAGTGACATATTACAGACCAGTCAACAACTAAAAGAGAGCCTAATTGATGCTGTTGAAGCATTACATCCTGAGCATGTATTTAAACTTTCTGACGATGAAATCAATAAGTGTGCTAGATTTCTATCTCCATTCATATCTAGCAATGGCAATATATTCAGCACGAACTATGATATATTGTTATATTGGGTATTATTGCGAAAAGGTACGATTCACCATATAGATGGTTTCGGTAGAGATATCGAAGATAGCTCAGCTGATGAGCCTGAGTTTTCTGAACTGCGATGGGGATTGCATAGAGATAAACAAAATATCCATTACCTTCATGGTTCTCTTCTAATATTTGACCAGGGGATTCACATAACCAAAGAACAATATACACCTAAAAAATACATTCTTGAAAATATAAAAGAACGAATTCACAGTTCACAATACCCCATCTTTGTTGCATCAGGAAATGGCGACGAAAAGTTAAGTCACATCCTTCACAATCGATATCTAACTTATTGCTATGATGCATTGTGTGCTATTGAAGGTTCATTGATAACCTTTGGATTTAACTTTGGCGAATATGATGAACATATCATAAATGCAATAAATATCGCAGCAAAGCCAGGTAGAAAAATGCCTGACAGATTATTAAGTATTTACATCGGCGTCTACTCTGAGGACGATAGAAAACATATTGAGCGTATAAAAGGGAAGTTTAAGTGTAAAGTGAACTTGTTTGATGCAAAGACTGTCCCTGTTTGGCGTTAATATCCTTAGTGTTTTAGATAAATGATGAAATATATGGCGGCCCATTGGCCGCCCTGGTTGTCTCTGGCTGTCAGCGAATGCTCGCCATCTTCCTGACGCAGGCCTGCTCCCTGTCATCCACCCGCTTGGCAAACCAGGCGGTGGTGAGGTTGCGGGTGATCTTGGGGCTCTTTAGCTGGATGCCGGGCAGGATGGCGCGGGGTTGCCGTGTCCCGGCCTGTTTGTCGGCCAGGGCGAAGACCCTGTGGTAGAGATCGCTTTTGGCAAAGTCGCTGGTGTCCCCGAGCTTCAGGCTCTGGTGAATGGCCTGCTTGCTCATGTTGACGCGGCTGGCGATGCTGTGGACCGCGAGTTCGGTCTTGCCGGGCAAATCCGAGTCGTAACGGATGAGATCCCCGTCCAGGGCCAGGGGCTTGCCACTCACCCGGCTTACCGCCGCCTGGAAGGCCGCATTGCGGCTCGCGTACCAGCCCGCATTGAAGTCGGCAAAGCGATAGAGGGTATCCGGGTAGTCGGCGGGATAGCCGAAGATGTGTTTGGTGCCAAACCAGATGCCTCCCCGACGAGTGAACACCTCGTGGCGAATGGACTCCTTCACGGGATAGGGGTAGCCACGGGCGTTGGCTTCGGCAAAGGCGACGCTCACCTGCATGGGGCCACCGGTGCGCACCGGGTTGAGGTTGCCAAAGAGCTGCTTGCCCATGGGGACGCTGCCTATCATGTCTTCGAAGATCTCGCTCATCTCCCGCTCGGTGCGAAGTTTGTCGATGCGCTCGGCATAGCTCTTGCCGGTGGGGGATTGGATGGAGAGGGCTGTGCGCACCATGAACTCGGGGATGAGCAGCTTGCCGGCCCGGGCATTGATCTCCTTCCAGGCAATCTTGTTGAGGTTGGGCACCACGGGGTCCGCCTGATAGGTCGCCTCCTGCTCCGCCACCGCCAGCACGCTGCAGACGTTGTGATCGCTCACCGTCAGCCCCTGGGTTGGTGAGCGCCGTCACCACGTCATTGGCCCAGCCCGGCTTGTCCACCACGCTGCGCGGCAAGAAGCGCACGATACGGCTCTTCATGTCGGCCGGTTTTTGCGGCTGCATCGCCTTGGGAATGGGGCGCCCCGCCGGCGTCGCCGGGCTGGTCGGGGCGGGAGGCTCGCTGGCACAACCCGACAGCAGGGCAAGGGAAAGCAGTGACAGCCAGCGCCAATGGGCATCAAACAAGGAGTGAGAGGGGATCATGAAGGCTTCCTGAAGAGCGGGACCTGCCCCTCATCGCGAATGAGAGGGCTCGAATGCATGGAGGCGGACATTGTAGGGAACAAGTCTGACAAGATGAAGGCGGATGAACCTGCTGGCCCGCTGGCTGCGGCATTCCCTGGCGCCATCACGCCAGCTCCACCCGGTTTCGTCCCAGATGCTTGGCCTGATAGAGGGCGAGATCGGTGCGCTGGAGCAGGGCATCCACCCCCTCCCCGCTCTGGCTGATACCCAGGGCAAGGCTCACGGTGAATCTTACCCCGTCACCTGAGACCAGCTCTTCGGTCGCGCACCTTATCTGCTCCGCCAGCGCACGGGCCTTGTCGCCCGTCATGCCGGGCAGCCAGATGGCAAACTCCTCTCCCCCAAGGCGTGCCACCACCCCATCCAATGGGCAGAGCTGGCGCAGCAGGGTGCTGAATTCACGCAGTACATTGTCGCCAATCGCGTGGCCATAGCGATCGTTGATCAGCTTGAAGTGATCGAGATCCAGCAGCAGGAGCGGCGTCCCCTCCTCTCCGTGCGCCTCCAGCACGGCGCGAAACGCCCGGCGATTGGAGAGCCCGGTCAGCTCGTCTGACATGGCGAGGGAGGAGAGCCGCATCTGGGTGCCATACATCTGCTGCACCATCAGCAGCACACCCCAGGCCGAGGCCAGCATGCCGATCGTGCGCAGGCTATCTTCCACCGTGGAGAGCCACCAGGGCTGGAAATAGGCCTCATCCATCAGATCGATGACGCCGGAGACGAGCCAGAGGGTCAGCCCGCCGGTGAGGGAGAGATAGGTTCTCAAGGTGATCTGGGCACACTGCACCACCCAGAACATGAACAGCAGGGTCAGCACGTTGAGCGCTTCGGCCAGAGCCCCGACGGTATAGAGGTTGTGCTCTGCCAGGGGATCAAAGCTGACCCCGGCCAGGATCCCCGTCAGCAGCAGCAGACAGGGCAGGCTCACCAGCGCGAGACGACGGCAGGGAGGAAGCGAGAAGAACCGGGCGGGGTGAACGGATAACCTGAGGGGAGTCTTCATCATGTTTTGGGCTCCAAGCGCGCATGTCTTCTATCCCGAATGGCAGCCGTTGGCTGCCATCGCCAGCGAACCCCGACGGCATTCCTGGTGGCAAATCACTGATATTGTGGGCCGATTTTTCCATAAAAAACAATCCCCTCACCATATGGGTCAGGGGATTGTTGCAACGGGGACGGCGCGATCTGCCGTGACATCGGGGCGGGCGGCCCTTCCCTGCTCGCCCTCACGGCAAGCGGGCCGTGCAGCCTCAGGCGCTCTGGCGCAGGGCCTGATGCTGGGCGGCGCCGTTGATCACCGCCTGCAGGGAGGCGTTGACCACGTCGCGACCGACGGCGACGCCACACATCCGGGTGCCCTCGACGCTCAGCAGCACATAAGCGGCGGCGCGGGATTCGGTGCCGGCGGTGAGCGCATGCTCGGAGTAATCCAGCACATCGATGTGCATGCCGGTCTGACGCTGCCAGCCGTTGACCAGGGCCGTGATGGCACCCTCCCCTTCACCGCACAATTGCAGGGTGCCGTGGGGGGTCTGCAACTCCAGGCGCAGGCTCTCCTGACTGTCATGACCGAGCTGGAAGCGCCCGATGCGATAGCCGTGGGCCGGCTCAAGATAGTGCTGCTCGAACAGGGTGCGGATCTGCTCCGGGCTGATTTCGCTGCTGCTCGCCTCAGCCTCGGCCTGCACCCGGCGGCTGAAGTCGATTTGCAGCCAGCGCGGCAGTTGCAGACCGAGGTCACGCTCCAGCAGATAGGTCACCCCTCCCTTGCCGGACTGGCTGTTGATGCGGATCACCGCCTCGTAGCTGCGACCAAGATCGGCAGGGTCGATGGGCAGGTAAGCCACGTCCCAGTAGTGATCCGGTTTTTCTGCCGCGAGAGACTTGCGGATGGCGTCCTGGTGGCTGCCGGAAAACGCCGTGTAGACCAGCTCGCCGGCATAGGGGTGGCGCGGGTGCAGGGCAATCTGGGTGCAGGCCCCCACGGTGGCGACGATGGCATCCATGTCAGACAGGTCCAGCTCGGGGTCAATCCCCTGGCTGTAGAGGTTCATGGCCATGGTGACGATGTCCATGTTGCCGGTGCGCTCCCCGTTGCCGAGCAGGGTGCCCTCGATGCGATCCGCCCCCGCCAGCACCGCCAGCTCGGCGGCGGCCACCCCGCAGCCTCTGTCGTTGTGGGTGTGGATGGAGATGCTCACCTCGGATCGCGCCTTGAGGTGTCGGCAGAACCACTCCACCTGATCCGCAAACACGTTGGGGGTGCTCACCTCCACCGTGGCGGGGAGGTTCAGGATCATGGGACGGGCAGCGGCACGCCACTCGTCGATGACGGCGTCACACACCTCGACGGCGAACTCCACCTCGGTACTGCTGAAACTCTCCGGGGAATACTGGAAACTCCACTCGGTGTCCGGATTGCGGGCCGCATACTCCCGCACCCAGCGCGCCCCCTGCACGGCGATGGCCTTGACCCCGTCCTTGCCTGAGTTGAACACATAGTTGCGCTGGGTCGGGTTGACCGAGTTGTAGACGTGGACGATGGCCCGCTTCGCCCCCTTGAGGGCCTCGAAAGTGCGGGCGATCAGATCTTCGCGCGCCTGCACCAGCACCTGGATGGTGACATCATCGGGGATGAGGTTGCGCTCGATGAGCTCGCGCACAAAGTCGAAGTCTGGCTGGGAGGCCGCCGGGAAGCCCACCTCGATGTGCTTGAAACCGATGTGGGTCATCAGCGCCCACATTTGCAGCTTCTGGGCCACCGTCATGGGCTCGACCAGCGCCTGGTTGCCATCGCGCAGGTCCACGGCGCACCAGAGCGGTGCCCGCTCCAGTACCCGGTTGGGCCACTGGCGATCCGCCAGGTTGATCACGGGGGCACGGCGGTATTTGCGATGATCGAAGCTCATATTCAGATTCCCTTGACGGATGGGCGAGGCGCCGGACGACCGGGCCGACAGGCGGGTGGGGCAAGGAGGGGAAGCGGGTTGGTGCGGTAACACCGTCCCTGACGAGTCGCGCGGCGGTAACCCCGCGACCGGTTTTCCTGCGGCCCCCGTCGGTCACCGGGGCCGGCCACGGCAGCCGGATCGGGCTGCGGGCGCTGATCCTCTCGCACGCCACCTTTTGGTGTGTCGGCGCAGACGACCTTGTTTGTATGAGCACCCAGTATAGGGAGGTTGTGGGGGCGAGAGATTGCGAAGATTGCACCCCATCATGCCAATTCAGCAATATTGATGCAGTGAAAGTTCATTCATGGGGTGAGTATCACCACCCATGATGCATTATCCGCCATCTCACCCATCTTCCTTGAAGGCGTTTCCCCGGAAGTGGCAGGGCGCAGGCAATAAAAAACCCCGCCATTGCTGGCGGGGTTTGCGTGCATCGAGCGGGCAGCGTGCTGCCGGAGCTCTTAGCGGTTGTTCACCTTCTCGTGCAGCTCCTGCACCGAATTCACATTGGCGGTGGCATCGACACTGATGGCCATGCAGGTGGCGAAGGCCGCGTGCAGCGTGGTGGTGTAGGCCACCTTGTGCTGCAGGGCGCCACGGCGCAGCTGCTTGGAGTCCTCGATGGCCTGACGACCCTCGGCGGTGTTGACGATGTAGGTGTACTCGCCATTCTTGATGCGATCCAGAATGTGCGGACGCCCCTCGTGCACCTTGTTGACCAGACGCGGGTTGATGCTCGCCTCGCCCAAGGTCACGGCGGTGCCGTGGGTGGCGTCGAGGTCATAGCCCAGTTCCAGCAGCTTGGCGGCCAGGTTCACCACCCGCTCCTTGTCGCCGTGACGCACGGACAAGAGGGCGCGACCTTCGCTCGGTACCTGGTGACCGGCACCCAGCTGCGCCTTGGCATAGGCCTCGGCGAAGCTGCTGCCCACTCCCATGACTTCACCGGTGGAGCGCATTTCCGGCCCCAGCAGCGGGTCCACACCCGGGAACTTGGCGAACGGCAGTACCACTTCCTTCACCGAGTAGTAGGGCGGGATGATCTCGGTGGTGAAGCCCTGTTCTTTCAGGCTCTGACCGGCCATGACGCGGGCGGCGATCTTCGCCAGCGGGGCACCGGTGGCCTTGGAGACAAACGGCACGGTACGGGCGGCACGGGGGTTCACCTCGATGAGGTAAATCTCGTTGTCTTTCACCGCGAACTGCACGTTCATCAGACCGACCACGCCGAGTTCCAGCGCCAGCTTGCGTACCTGCTCGCGCATCTCGTCCTGGATGGCCTTGGACAGGGTGTAGGGCGGCAGGGAGCAGGCGGAGTCACCGGAGTGGATACCGGCCTGTTCGATGTGCTCCATGATGCCGCCGATGACCACGTCAACACCGTCGCAGATGGCGTCCACGTCCACCTCGGTGGCGTCGTCCAGGAAGCGGTCCAGCAGCACCGGAGACTCGTTGGAGACGCTCACTGCCTCGGCGAAGTAGCGGCGCAGGTCCTGCTCGTCATAGACGATTTCCATGGCGCGGCCACCCAGCACGTAGGAGGGACGAACCACCAGCGGGTAGGTGATGCGCGTGGCCAGTTGCACGGCCTGCTCCAGGGCGGTGACGGTGCCGTTTTCCGGCTGCTTGAGCCCCAGGCGCTCGACGGCGGACTGGAAGCGCTCGCGATCTTCCGCGCGGTCGATGGCATCCGGGCTGGTCCCGATGACCGGCACGCCGTTGGCTTCCAATGCCCGCGCCAGTTTCAGCGGAGTCTGGCCGCCGTACTGGACGATGACGCCCTTGGGCTGCTCGACCCGCACGATTTCCAGCACGTCTTCCAGGGTGACTGGCTCGAAGTAGAGACGGTCGGAAGTGTCGTAGTCGGTGGAGACGGTTTCCGGGTTGCAGTTGACCATGATGGTCTCGTAACCGTCTTCGCGCAGGGCCAGCGCCGCGTGTACGCAGCAGTAGTCGAACTCGATGCCCTGACCGATACGGTTCGGGCCGCCACCGATGACCATGATCTTGTCGCGGTTGGTGGGGTTGGCCTCGCACTCCTCGTCATAGCTGGAGTACATGTAGGCGGTGTTGGTGGCGAACTCGGCCGCGCAGGTATCGACCCGCTTGTAGACCGGGAAGATGTTGTGGCGGGCACGCAATTTACGCACTTCACCTTCGGCCACGCCGAGGATCTTGGCCAGACGGGCGTCGGCAAAGCCTTTGCGCTTGAGGGCGCGCAGGAAGTCGGCGTCAAGACCGGCCATGCCGCGCTCTTTCACCTGCTCTTCGAGCTTGACCAGCTCTTCAATCTGCACCAGGAACCAGGGGTCAATCTTGGTCAGCTTGAACACGCCGTCCATGGAGAGGCCGGCGCGGAAGGCGTCGGCGATGTAGAAGATGCGCTCGGCACCGGCATCCTGCAGCTCGTGACGGATGCGGGTCAGGGAGTCGGGGGCGTTCAGGTCAACCATGGGGTCGAAGCCGGTCTTGCCGGTCTCGAGACCACGCAGGGCCTTGTGCAGGGACTCCTGGAAGTTGCGGCCGATGGCCATCACTTCACCCACGGACTTCATCTGGGTGGTCAGACGGTCGTTGGCGCCGGCAAACTTCTCGAAGTTGAAGCGCGGTACCTTGGTGACCACGTAGTCGATGGCCGGCTCGAAGGAGGCCGGAGTGCGACCACCGGTGATGTCGTTCATCAGCTCGTCCAGGGTGTAACCGATGGCGAGCTTGGCGGCGATCTTGGCGATGGGGAAGCCGGTCGCCTTGGAGGCCAGCGCAGAGGAGCGCGACACCCGCGGGTTCATCTCGATGATGACCATGCGGCCGTCTTTGGGGTTGATGCCGAACTGGACGTTGGAACCGCCGGTCTCGACGCCGATCTCGCGCAGCACCGCCATGGAGGCGTTGCGCATGATCTGGTACTCCTTGTCGGTCAGCGTCTGGGCTGGCGCGACCGTGATGGAGTCACCGGTGTGGATGCCCATGGGGTCGAAGTTCTCGATGGCGCAGACGATGATGCAGTTGTCGTTGCGATCCCGCACCACTTCCATCTCGTACTCTTTCCAGCCGATGAGCGACTCGTCGATGAGCAGCTCCTTGGTCGGGGAGAGATCCAGACCGCGCTCGCAGATCTCCACGAACTCTTCGGTGTTGTAGGCGATGCCGCCGCCCGAGCCACCCATGGTAAAGGAAGGACGGATGATGCAGGGGAAGCCGACCATCTGCTGCACGCCCCAGGCCTCTTCCATGTTGTGGGCGATGCCGGCGCGCGGGCACTCCAGGCCAATGCTGCGCATCGCCTTGTCAAAGCGGGAGCGATCCTCGGCCTTGTCGATGGCGTCGGCGGTGGCGCCGATCATCTCGACACCGAACTCCTTGAGCACGCCATGCTGCTCCAGCGCCAGGGCGCAGTTCAGCGCAGTCTGACCACCCATGGTGGGCAGGATGGCGTCCGGGCGCTCTTTCTTGATGATCTCGCGCACCACTTCCCAGGTGATGGGCTCGATGTAGGTGGCGTCGGCCATCTCCGGGTCGGTCATGATGGTGGCCGGGTTGGAGTTCACCAGGATGACGCGGTAGCCCTCTTCTTTCAGGGCCTTGCACGCCTGGGCGCCGGAGTAGTCGAATTCGCAGGCCTGGCCGATGACGATGGGGCCGGCGCCGAGGATCAGGATGCTCTGTAGGTCGTTACGTTTTGGCATGGCTCTCTTTATCCTCTTAGGCGCGATACTGCTTAATCAATTCAATAAAGTGGTCGAACAGACCGGCACAATCGTGCGGGCCCGGGCTCGCTTCGGGGTGACCCTGGAAGCTGAAGGCCGGACGGTCGGTGCGATGGATGCCCTGGAGCGACCCATCGAACAGGGAGACGTGGGTGGCACGCAGGCACTCGGGCAGGGTCTGCTCGTCCACCGCAAAGCCGTGGTTCTGGGCGGTGATCATCACGGTGTTGTCGTCCAGACTCTTCACCGGGTGATTGGCACCGTGGTGGCCGAACTTCATCTTGATGGTCTTGGCGCCGGAGGCCAGGCCCAGCAACTGGTGGCCCAGGCAGATACCGAACACAGGGGTGCTGGTATCAAGGAAAGCCTTGATAGCTTCGATGGCGTAGTCGCACGGCTCGGGGTCGCCGGGGCCGTTGGAGAGGAAGATGCCATCCGGGTTCATCGCCAGTACCTCGGCGGCCGGGGTCTTGGCCGGCACCACGGTCAGGCGGCAGCCACGGTCCACCAGCATGCGCAGGATGTTGCGCTTCACGCCGAAGTCGTAGGCCACCACGTGGTATTTCAGCTCATCGGCCGCCGGGGTGACGTGACCCTTGCCGAGCTGCCAGCTGCCTTCAGTCCAGCTGTAGGATTCGCTCACGGTCACTTCCTTGGCCAGGTCCATCCCCTTCAAACCGGGGAAGGCGCGGGCCTGTTCGAGGGCATGGGCTTCATCGAGCTGCTTGCCGGCCAGGATGCAACCGGCCTGGGCGCCTTTTTCACGCAGGATGCGGGTCAGCTTGCGGGTGTCGATGTCGGCGATGCCAACGATGTTGTGGGACTTGAGGTAATCGGAGAGGGATTGCTGATTGCGGAAGTTGGAGGCCAGTATCGGAAGGTCCCGGATGATGAGGCCCTGAGCATGGACCTGACTGGACTCTTCATCTTCGCTGTTGGTGCCGGTGTTGCCTATATGGGGGTAAGTGAGGGTAACGATCTGACGGGAATAGGAGGGATCTGTGAGGATTTCCTGATAACCCGTCATCGACGTGTTGAAAACCACTTCACCAACGGAACATCCCTCGGCGCCTATCGACACGCCTTTGAACACAGTTCCATCTTCCAGCACTAGCAATGCAGTGTGATTCAAGACAACCTCCAGTTATTTAGCTTTAAATTCAGCAATTTACCTGGGTGTTGCGGGCTCGGTTCCGGTCTTTGACAGGACTCGAACCCGGCAGATTTCTGGCAAATTGGGCGCATTCTACTTAAAAACGATCTCATTTCAACGTCTTTTCTCGTTTGAAATGCATCTAAATTCAATAAACAAGCAACATTACCCATTATCTATGCACTCACTCGCTTTGCAACCCCCTCTTCAAAAAGAAAAGCCAAACACAGACCACAAAGCGGCGCCCGATGCCACGCAACGTACAAAAAACCAAATTTACCACTTAATAAACAGCAAGATAGAAAATTAAAAAATAAACAACACAACAGCAAAAACACCATTTGAAGCCAGAAAAGTGAACGCCAAGAATAGAAAACGTTTTTCTTGGATTGCATTTTTAGTCTATTTCACATCAAGGCGAAATGCCCCCCCGCAGGGGAATATTGAGACCCAAACCCGTTACCCCTTGATGACATTTTTGTCGTAAGAGGGTGGCAGGCTTGTAAGAATGGCAGGATTTAGCGAGGTTCACTCAAAAAGTGATGATTAAGGCTCATTTCTACAAAAAAGTGACAAAAAACCCCGGCGGACCGGGGTTTGGCAACCAGTACGGGAGTCTGCACTCCCCCTGAAGACGGTTTATTTCAGACCGAGCACATCCTGCATGTCATAGAGACCGGCCCCTTGCTGGCCGAGCCACTTGCCCGCCCGCACTGCACCGTTGGCGAAGGTCAGACGGCTGGAAGCCTTGTGGCTGATCTCGACCCGCTCGCCGATGTCGGCGAACATGACGGTGTGCTCCCCTACCAGATCTCCGGCGCGGATGGTGGCAAAGCCGATGGTGTTGCGATCCCGCTCACCGGTGATCCCCTCACGGCCATAGACGGCGCACTCTTTGAGATCCCGGCCCAGGGTTTTCGCCACCACTTCCCCCATGGAGAGCGCAGTGCCGGACGGAGCATCCACCTTGTGTCTGTGGTGCCCCTCGATGATCTCGATGTCGGTGTACTCCCCCATCACCCTGGCCGCCTGCTCCAACAGCTTGAACACCAGGTTGACCCCGACCGAGTAGTTGGAGGCGAAGACGATGCCGATCTGCTTGCCCGCCTCGTGCAGGGCCGCCTTGCCCGCCTCGTCAAAGCCGGTGGTGCCGATCACCATCTGCTTGCCATGCGCCAGTGCAAAGGCGAGGTTCGCCAGGGTCACCTCGGGGCGGGTGAAGTCGATGATGAGATCGAACTCGTCCTTCACCTTCTCCAGACTGTCGCTGATGATGACGCCAAGGCGCCCCAGGCCGTTGAGTTCACCCGCATCCAGACCTATCACGGCAGAGCCCGGTCGCTCCAGCGCCGCTCCCACCACCACGCCCTCGGCGTTGGCGATAGCCTCCAGCAGCACCTTGCCCATACGACCATTACAGCCCATCACGGCCACACGGATCGGATTGTCCATCTCCACCCTCTCATCTCTTTATTATGGAAAGAGACCGTTTTACCAGCCCGCGTCCCCTTTGAAAAGCCCGATCTGGCCCGCCAAACCACCCCGACATTTAAACGATAAATTCATTAAAAACAGAATAAATAACGGAATAACCAGACAATTCAGAATCACGAAGCAAAAAGCCCTATCCATCTGGACGGCTATCTTGACCCGGGCGGGCCGACTCACTACTGTTGGCCCCCCATGGTGGCAGGATGCCCGCCCTGTGCCCGCCCTGGAGGCGCCACAGGCAACGACAGGAGGTCATTGTTCAAGTTTCGAGGAACACATGATCCAGACCCAACCCCGTGCCAGAGCCCTGCTGCCCCTTCTGGTCTTTCTTGCCCTCTTCATCGGTACCGGTACCTGGCTGACCCTGCAGGGGGTCGAGTTCGCCTTCTACCAGCTCCCAGCCCCCGTTGCCGCCCTGCCTGCCGTCATGCTGGCCCTGCTGATGGGACGCGAGGGGTTCAACAAGAACCTCGAGACCTTCTTCAAGGGGGTGGGCGAGAGCAACATCATGGCCATGTGCCTCATCTATTTGCTGGCGGGCGCCTTCGCCACCGTGGCCAAGGCCACCGGCGGGGTGGATGCCACGGTCGCCCTCGGCCTATCCCTCATTCCGGGCTGGTGCCTGCTGCCGGGGCTCTTCCTCATCTCTGCCTTCATTGCCACCGCCATGGGTACCTCCATGGGCACCATCGGCGCCGTGGCACCGGTGGCGCTGGGCGTCGCCCAGGCCGCCGGCATCGATCCGATGCTGATGGCGGGGACCATCCTCTCCGGCGCCATGTTCGGGGACAACCTCTCCATCATCTCCGACACCACCATCGCCGCCACCCGCAGCCAGGGCTGCGAGATGAAGGACAAGTTTCGCGAGAACATCAAGATTGCCGCCCCCGCCGCCGTGCTGGTGATCCTGTTCTATCTGGTGCTGGGCTCCACCGGTGAAGCGCCGGCCCCCACCGCCGAGGCGGACTTGCTCAAGGTCGCCCCCTATCTGCTGATCCTGGTGCTTGCCCTCTCTGGCATGAACGTCTTCATGGTACTGGGGCTCGGCATCCTGGCGGCCGGTGGCGTGGGGCTGCTTGATAGCTACTCCCTCGGCCAGTTCAGCAAGGACATTTACCAGGGCTTTACCAGCATGCAGGAGATCTTCCTGCTCTCCATGCTCATCGGCGGTCTGGGTGCCCTGATGGAACGCCAGGGGGGGCTCGCATGGATAAGTGAGCGCATCGCCGCCCTGATTGCCCGCTTCACCCGCCACCACGATGGCGAGCAGAACGAGAAGGCGGCCGAGCTCGGCATCGCCGGTGTGGTGAGCCTCACCAACCTGTGCACCGCCAACAACACCGTGGCCATCATAGTCGCGAGCAAGGTGGCCAGGGATCTGGCGGACCATCACGGGGTCACCCCGCGCCGCGCCGCCTCCATGCTGGACATCTTCTCCTGCGTGGTACAGGGGCTCATCCCCTGGGGCGCCCAGGCGCTGCTGCTGGGTTCCATCTTCGCCCTCTCGCCGATCCTGGTCGTGAGCATGAGCTTCTACCCCATGGCGCTGGCACTGGCCGCCATCGTGGCCGTCTTCCTCAAGCACCAGATGGGCGCAGTGGCTCCCGCCCCCCACCGCTCCTGACGCCCGACCTCAGGGGCCGCCCGGCTGGCGGCCCCGCCATCGGCTTTTCATCCCATCGGCCCCTTGCTAAGGTAGCGCCAGCCCACCTTTGCCCAGGAGTCCCCATGCCGGATACCCAACCCGAACGCCAGAACCTGCGCCAGCTCATTCGCCAGCGCAGAAAAAGCCTGAGCCAGGCCGAGCAGCAGGCGGCGGCCCAACAGCTGGTCGAGCGCTTCCAGGAACACCCCGGCATCCTCGCGGCCAGGCGCATCGCCCTCTATCTGGCCAACGACGGGGAGCTCGATCCCCTGCCCGCCATCCACTGGCTGTGGGCCCGGCAAAAGGAGGTCTACCTGCCGGTGCTGCACCCCTTCACCCCGGGTCACCTGCTCTTCTTGCGCTACACCGCCACCACCCCCATGACCCGCAACCGCTACGGCATCGCCGAGCCCGAGCTCGACGTGCAGCAGGTGCTGCCCCACAGCATGCTGGACATCATCTGCACCCCGCTGGTGGCCTTCGATGAGGCTGGCAACCGCCTCGGCATGGGGGGCGGCTACTACGATCGCACCCTCGCCTGCTGGCACGAGCACCAGCTCGGCCCAAGACCCCTGGGGCTCGCCCACGATTGCCAGCAGGTGGATGCCGTCCCCCGGGAGCAGTGGGACGTGCCGCTCCCCCAGATCATCACCCCCAGCCGCAGCTGGCACTTTGCCTGATGAGACGGGGGCGCCCCCTTCGGTTCAATAAACAGGCAAACGATTTACATCTTGGGGATTTTTGCGCCGGAACGTGAGCACCATGGTCGCTCTGGGGGGGATGCTTGGATATAATGCGCCCGCTTTTTCCATAAGGATCCATCATGACTCAAGATGAAATGAAGAAGGCGGCCGGTTGGGCTGCGCTCAAATACGTGGTACCCGGCACCATCGTCGGGGTGGGCACCGGCTCTACCGTCAATCACTTCATCGACGCACTGGCGACCATGAAAGACCAGATCAAGGGCGCGGTGTCGAGCTCCATCGCCTCCACCGAGCGCCTCAAGGGTCTCGGCATCCCGGTGTTTGACCTCAACGACATCGATGCCCTCTCCGTCTACGTGGATGGTGCCGACGAGATCAACGCCAGCCGCGACATGATCAAGGGGGGCGGCGCCGCCCTGACCCGCGAGAAGATCGTCGCCGCCGTGGCCGACCAGTTCATCTGCATCATCGACAACACCAAGACCGTCGACGTGCTGGGCACCTTCCCCCTGCCGGTGGAAGTGATCCCCATGGCCCGCGAATACGTGGCCCGCGAGATCCGCGCCCTTGGCGGCAACCCGGTGTGGCGTGAAGGGGTGGTGACCGACAACGGCAACATCATCCTGGACGTCAAGGGCATGGCCATCACCGATGCCAAGGCTCTGGAAACCCGCCTCAACAGCATCGTGGGCGTGGTCACCAACGGCCTGTTCGCCCACCGTGGCGCCGACGTTGTGCTGATCGGCACCCCCGAGGGTGTGATCACCAACTAAGGCCTGCTCCCCGGACCTCCCCCTCCGGGCAAGCCCCCGCCCGGGTCAGTCAACCTGACTGCCCCAAATGGACAACGGCGCCTCATGGCGCCGTTTCTGGTTATCCCTCAATGGCTTGTAGCAGCACATCTGCAACAATCGTTGATAACTTCAAAGAATTTGACTTTCGTCACAAATATTCCCTCTCCCAAACGTTTTTGCTACTTTACGGTTTTCTTCACACTGCAAGCCTGAACGCATTTTTCAAAACAATAGAGGGAACGTCATGACAGTCAAGTTTTCGCTGGACAAGGATAAGATCAAGGTACTGCTGCTGGAGGGAGTCCATCCCAACACGGTGGAGACCTTTCGGGCAGCCGGCTACACCAATGTGGAATATCTGAAGACGTCCCTGTCGGAAGAGGAGTTGATCGAGCGCATTCGTGACGTGCATTTCGTGGGCCTGCGTTCACGCACCCAGATCACCGAGAAGGTGCTGGATGCCGCCACCAAGCTGGTGGCCATCGGCTGCTTCTGCATCGGCACCAACCAGGTCTCCCTCGACGCCGCCCACGTGCGCGGCATCCCCGTCTTCAACGCCCCCTTCTCCAACACCCGCTCCGTGGCCGAACTGGTACTGGGGGAGATCCTGCTGCTGCTGCGCGGCATTCCCGAGAAGAACGCCAAGTGCCATCGCGGCGTTTGGGAGAAGCTGGCCAACCGCAGCGTCGAAGCCCGCGGCAAGAAGCTCGGCATCATCGGCTACGGCCACATCGGCACCCAGCTTGGCATCATCGCCGAGATGATCGGCATGAAGGTCTATTACTACGACATCGAGAACAAGCTCTCCCTTGGCAACGCCATCCAGGTGCCGAACCTGGTGGAACTGCTCAACATGTCTGACGTCATCAGCCTGCACGTACCGGAAACCGCCTCCACCAAGGATCTCATCGGTGCAGAGCAACTTCGCATGATGAAACCGGGCGCCATCTTCATCAACGCCTCCCGCGGCACCGTGGTGGACATCGACGCCCTGGCCGACGTCATCAAGAGCGGCCACCTCTCCGGCGCCGCCATCGACGTCTTCCCGGTGGAGCCCAAGTCCAACAACGAGGAGTTCCTCACCCCGCTGCGCGGCCTGGACAACGTGATCCTGACCCCCCACATCGGCGGCTCCACCCAGGAAGCCCAGGAAAACATCGGTCTGGAAGTGGCCAACAAGCTGGTCAAATACTCCGACAACGGCTCCACCCTCTCCGCGGTCAACTTCCCGGAGGTCTCCCTGCCCGGCCACAAGGGCTCCAGCCGCCTGCTGCACATTCACCGCAACCAGCCCGGCGTGATGAACCAGATCAACCAGATCTTCGCCGACGAGGGGATCAACATCGCCGGTCAGTACCTGCAGACCAGCAGCGAGATCGGTTACGTGGTCATCGACGTCGAAACCGAGCACAGCGAGAAGGCCCTGGCCCGTCTCAAAGAGATCAATGGCACCATCCGTGCCCGGATCCTGCACTGATAAGCCCTTATCTGCGCAGCAAAAAGCCCGTCGTGATGACGGGCTTTTTTATGTCAGGAGAAAGGTTGCTCTCGTAACCTACCACCAGCCCAGCAGGTTGCGGCCCACCAGGGCGCCCCACACCAGGGCATTGAGGGCCAGAGCGATGAAGACGGCGGCGGAGCCCAGATCCTTGGCGCGGCCCGAGAGTTCGTGATGCTCGGAGCCGATGCGATCCACCACCGCCTCCACGGCGGAGTTGAGTACCTCGACGATCACCACCAGCCAGCTGATGCAGACGAGCAGCAGGATCTCGTTGAGGGAGTCACCTATCCAGAATGCCAGCGGCATCAGCAGCAGGATGAGCAGCAGCTCCTGACGGAAGGCGGCCTCGTTGACCCAGGCCGATTTGAGACCTTTCATGCTGTAACCGGTTGCGTTGATGATGCGGGTGATCCCGGTCGCGCCTGGCTTTGCCACGATAACTACCTCATTTGAAATGGCTTTTGGGTTCACATCCTATCAGAGCCGCCCAAGGTTTCCATCGGGTGACTTTTGCTTTATTTTATTCCCTTGCATTTTGGCATCCCGCCCACCTTATCCACTCGAGAATTGAGTCGTATGTCCATTCACACCGATGAATTGCGCACCCGTCGCCTGGAGGCCCTGATCACCCCCAGCGAGCTGGCGCACGCCTTCCCGTTAACCGACACCATCGCCCAGAACCTGCTGGATGCCCGCCGCCAAGTGGAAGCCATTCTGTCCGGTGAAGATCAGCGCCTGCTGGTCATCGTCGGCCCCTGCTCCATCCACGATCCCGCCGCCGCCCACGAATACGCTCTGCGTCTGAACACCCTGCGTGAAGAGTACAAAAAGAGCCTGTGCATCGTGATGCGCACCTACTTCGAAAAGCCGCGCACCATCGTCGGCTGGAAGGGGCTCATCAATGATCCGCGCCTGGACGGCAGTTTCGACGTCAATGAAGGGCTGAAACTGGCCCGCAAGCTGCTGGTGGACATCAACGAGACCGGCATGCCCACCGCCACCGAGTTCCTCGACATGGTGACCGGCCAGTACATCAGCGATCTCATCACCTGGGGCGCCATCGGGGCGCGCACCACCGAGTCCCAGGTTCACCGGGAGATGGCCTCCGCCCTCTCCTGCCCGGTGGGGTTCAAGAACGGCACCGACGGCAACACCCGCATCGCCATCGATGCGGTGCGCGCCGCCCGTCACAGCCACATTTTCTACTCCCCGGACAAGGACGGCAAGATGACCATCTACCGCACCGCCGGCAACCCCTACGGCCACGTGATCCTGCGCGGCGGCCACAGGCCCAACTACGACACCGCCAGCATCGACGAGGCGTGCGAGGCTCTGGCCCAGGTGGGCCTGCCGGAGCGTCTGGTGGTGGACTTCAGCCACGGCAACAGCATGAAGGATCACCGCCGCCAACTGCTGGTGGCCCAGGATATCTGCGATCAACTGCGCCGTGGCCGCACCGGCATCGCCGGCATCATGGCCGAGAGCTTCCTGGTGGAAGGGCGTCAGGACGTGGAGAACGGCTGTGCCGCCACCTTCGGCCAGAGCATCACCGATGCCTGTCTGTCGTGGAGTGACACCGAAACCCTGCTGGCCATGCTGGCAGAAGCCGCCCAGGTGCGGCTGGACAAGCAGAAAGCCTGAGCAACCACTCAACGCTCTCTCTACCAAAAGAGCCAGGCATCACGGATGCCTAGCTCTTTTCATGTCCACGGTGATTCAATCGCCCCCTTGGCTTCACTCAGCCTCTGCAGGTTTTCAATGCTGTATCCGTAGTCGACAGAGCGGCTCCCTTCTCCCACTTGTTTCAAAAGAATGGGAGAAGGGCTGGGGATGAGGGGGGAGCCCGCCTCACAGGCTCGGCATAAACCAGATGCGGCCGGCCGCCTCGATGCGATCGGTGCGGATCTGGAACACCCGCTCCAGCAGCGCCTCGTCGATGATCCCGACGTCCCCTTCCCCCACCACGCGGCCCTGTTGCAGGCAGAGCACGCGATCCGCCCAGTCGATGGCCAGATTGATGTCGTGGATGGCCACCACCACCAGCAATCCCTGCGCGGCCAGTTGCTTGAGCAGCCGCAGCAGCGCCATCTGGTGATGCAGATCCAGCCCCGCCAGGGGTTCATCCAGCAGCAGCACCCGCCCGGTCGGATTGAGGCTTGGCCACAGTTGCAGCAGGGTGCGGGCGATCAGCACCCGCTGCTGCTCCCCCCCGGACAATCGGCTGAAGTCCCGTGCAAGCAGGGGCGCCAGTTCCAGGGCGTCGCACACATCCGCCACCGCCTGCGCCTGGGCATCGGGGGCCCCCTCCTCCAGCCCCAGGCTCAGCACCTGGAACACCGGGATGTGGAACAGCTGGGGCTGGCGCTGGGGCAGCATGGCGCGCCGCGTTGCAAGCTCGGGCCAGCTCAGGGTCGTGATGGCCTCTCCTCCCAGCAAGACGGCGCCATCGGCGGGCAGCAGGCCCGCCAGGGCCCCGAGCAGGGAGGACTTGCCACTGCCATTGGGGCCGAGCAGGGCCACCAGCTGACCACCGGGCCAGGCGAGATCCAGGGGGGCGAGGCGATGGGGGATGGCCAGGGCACGGGCCTCCAGCCGCCAGGGGGCGGGATCAGCGGGACACATCGGCATCTTGCCTCAGCAGCAGATAGATAAAGAGCGGGGCGCCCACCGAGGCGGTGATGACCCCGATGGGCAGTTCACCGGCGTGCAGCGCCGAGCGGGCCACCAGATCGGCCCCGAGCAGCAGGGCGCCGCCCCCCAGCGCCGAGGCGGGCAGCAGAAAGCGCTGATCGCTGCCACCGCACAGGCGCAGCAGGTGAGGCACTACCAGGCCGACGAAGCCGATGACGCCGCACAGGGAGACCGCCACCCCGGTCAGCAGGCAGACCGCCAGCACCAGGCGTACCCGCATGCTGTCCACGTTCAGCCCCATGAGGCGAGCCTGAGTCTCTCCCAGCAGCAGTTGTTGCAGTGCCCGCCCCTGCCAGCAGAGCCAGCCGAGGGTGAGGGGCAGCACCAGCCACCACCAGGCGAGCTGCTGGCTACCGTAGGCGAGGCTCCCCATCATCCAGAACATGAATTCCCGCAAGGCGCCGTCGTCGGCGAAATACATCAGCCAGGTCATGGCCGCATTGGTGAGGATGCCGATGGCGACCCCGAACAGCAGCAGCCGCCCATGGCCGAGCCATGCCCGGCGTGCGAGACGGATGAGCAGCATGGTCACCACCAGGGCACCGCCAAAGGCCGCCAGCGACAGCCCCCAGCCCGGCAGATAGAGCCCGAGCCCCTTGGCCACCGCCATCGCCACCATGGCGGCCAGCCCAGCGCCGCTCGAGACGCCGAGCAGGCCGGGTTCCGCCACCGGATTGTGCAGCATCACCTGGAGCACGGCACCACCGCAGGCAAGGGAGGCCCCCGCCAGCAGAGCCAGCAGGGCGCGCGGCAGGCGCAGCTCCAGCAGGATGCGCAGCTCCAGATCTCCCAGCGGCTGCCAGGGCAGCAGCACGAACTCCCCGAGGGCGAGGGAGAGCAGGAACAGGGCCAGGGTCAGCAGCGACAGCAGGAGCAGCCAGCGGCGCTGCCAGCGCTGCTGGCGACGGATGAGAGCGAGATACACGGGATCCCCAAGAAGCGAGGCCCGCCGGGGGGCAGGCAGGAAAGCTGCATGATAACAGCGCGTTACCACCCAAGGTCAAGGCTGGTAGGGCTTGGCCAGCGCCGCTATCTCGCCGCTCTCCACCATGGCTTGCAACGCCTGCGCCAGCTTGGGGCCCAGCTCATGGTGGGGTGAGTGCTTGCTCATCCCGAGGTAGAGCATCACCGGGTTGGGGGGCTGGAAGGGCGCCTTGACGAGGCCGGCGTCGTTGCGCTGGCTCAGGGCGTAATCCACCTGGCAGTCGGTCCCTATCATCAGGGGCAGGTGGCCCCGCTCCACCATGCGCTGCAACTGGTCTTCGGTGGGGACCCCGTGCTTGTCGAGCTGGGTGTCGCCATCGAAGGGGGGGAAGTAGGCGGAGTTGAGCACATAGCCTATCTCGCGGCCTCGCAGATCCTCGTAGCGCCTGAGACCTGCCACGGCGGCGGGCTTGCCATAGAAGGCAGGCCGGCACTGGTAATAGGACGGCTGCAGGTAGTCGATGAAGGCGGCCCGCTCCTCGGTGTGAGCCAGCCCTATCATCAGATCCACCTGACCGGTCTGCATCTGTTTGAGTGCCCGTCCCCAGGGCACCTGTTTGAGGGTGAGCACAATGCCGCTGCGTGCCTGCAACTGGCGCAGAATGTCGATATCCAGCCCCTGGAAGTCGTCGTTCTCTGCCAGCATGCGAAACGGCGGCCAGACATCGGTGGCCACCGTCAGGGTCGGCGCACCTTGCGCCCAGCAGGCAAACAACAGACAAAGCGCACCCCAGCTTGTCTTGCCCATCCAGCTTTCGCCTTCTTTTGTTACATCCTTGTGAGCTAAAAATACCCTCAAGCACCACTTATGAAAACCCATGGAGTCGAGATAAAATGCATTGATTTAAAAGGAGAACCTAATGAACCCCATCATGACCAGTATCGGCCTGCTCATCTGCAGCAATGTCTTCATGACGTTTGCCTGGTACGCCCATCTCAAGAGCATGAATCACAAACCCTGGATCATCGCCGCCCTGGTGAGCTGGGGGATAGCCCTGTTCGAATACCTGTTGCAGGTGCCCGCCAACCGCATCGGCCACACCGTGCTCTCCGTCGGGCAACTCAAGATCCTGCAGGAGGTGATCACCCTCACCGTGTTCGTTCCCTTCTCCATCTTCTATCTGAAAGAAGACCTGAAGTGGGACTACCTCTGGGCGGGTCTGTGCATCCTGGGCGCGGTCTTTTTTGTGTTCCGCGAAAAACTGACCGGCGCCTGAGGCTGTACACTCAAGCCATTCATCATCCCCCAGCCCTTTGAGCGACGAGGCCCCTCATGGAATTGAGAGACATGCTGCAGATCCTGGCCAAACAGGACGGTTCCGATCTCTATCTCTCCACCGGCGCCCCCCCCTGTGCCAAGTTCAACGGCGCCCTGCGCCCCCTCACCCAGGAGCCCCTGGGGCCGGGCGAGGTGGCCCGCATCGCCTACGACATCATGGATCTCGAGCAGAAACAGCAGTTCGAGAAAGAGCTGGAGATGAACCTCGCCATCTCCCTGCCCCAGATAGGCCGTTTTCGGGTCAACATCTTCAAGCAGCGCAATGAAGTCTCCCTGGTGGCGCGCAACATCAAGACCGAGATCCCCCGCTTCGAGGATCTCAAACTCCCTCCGGTGCTCCTCGACACCATCATGGAGAAGCGGGGTCTGGTGCTCTTCGTCGGCGGCACGGGGTCCGGCAAGTCCACGTCGCTCGCGGCCCTCATCGATCATCGCAACCGCAACAGCGGCGGCCACATCATCACCATCGAGGATCCGGTGGAGTTCGTCCATCGCCACCAGAAGAGCATCATCAACCAGCGGGAGGTGGGGGTGGATACCCGCAGCTTCCACGCGGCCCTGAAGAACACCCTGCGCCAGGCGCCGGACGTCATCCTCATCGGCGAAATCCGCGATCGGGAGACCATGGAGCATGCCCTCGCCTTCTCGGAGACCGGGCATCTGGCCATCTCCACCCTGCACGCCAACAACGCCAACCAGGCGCTGGATCGCATCATCAACTTCTTCCCGGAGGAGCGCAGACCCCAGCTGCTCAACGACCTTGGCAACAACCTCAAGGCCTTTGTCTCCCAGCGGCTGGTGAAGACCACGGACGGCGGACGCCGGGCGGCGGTGGAGGTGATGCTCGGAACCCACACGGTGCGCGATCTCATCAAGCGCGGCGAGTTTGGCGGCCTCAAGGAGATCATGGAAAAATCCAGGGCCCTTGGCATGGTGACCTTCGACAGTACCCTGTTCGATCTGGTGGTCGAGGGGGTGATCGACGAGGAGGAGGCAGTGAAGAACGCGGACTCCCAGAACAACCTGCGCCTCAAGATCAAACTCTGGCGGGAGAAGGGCCAGATTGGCAACAGCGCGGCGGCGAGCGGCTGGAGCCTGGAGCCCACCAAGGACGAGGGTGACCTCTTCTAAGACCGGGCCCGGCGGCCACGAAAAAGGGAACCCTCGGGTTCCCTTTTGCATATGAGCAGGCGTCAGCCCTTCTGGACCAGCCCTATCTGGCCGGGCTCGCACCACTCGAACGTCACCTCTTCGTGCTTGCCGCAGCAGGAGCCGCCACACAGGCGGCTCTCCCGCTTGGCGACGCGCCCCTTGCGCATCCAGACTCCGAGCATGGCCTCTACCGCATCCTCGGAGGTGTGGAAGTGGCGGGCCAGCGCCCGCCGGCTCACCTTCTTGTGAAGGGCCAGATAGTCCCCCAGTTCACGCAGGATCACAGAATACCCTCCCTCTCGGCGCACTCGCCCCTGACCATGAGCCCCTTCACAGGGTCACCACCTTGCGGGCGACGATGTCGCCGTGACGACGCCCCAGCCACCAGAGCAGCACCAGGGAGAGCAGATAGCTCAGGCTCCAGACCAGGCTCTGCGCCGGGTGGGCATCGAAGGTCGCCAGTTGATAGAAGAGGGTGGCGCACAGGAAGGCGACGTAGTTGCACCAGGCGGCGGTGAACAGGGCCCACTGGCGACCGGTCTCTCGTACCAGGGCCCCCATGGCGGCAGCGCAGGGCATGTAGAGCAGCACGAACAGCAGGTAGGCAAAGGCCCCGGCCACGCCGTCGAAGTGGGTCTGCATATTGCCGTAGGTGGAGGTATCCACCTCCTGGGCCTCGGCTGCCGCCTGCTTGTCCTCCAGATCCCCTACCTTGAGCCCCATGGGATCGGCGGGGTCGATGTCCGCCAGGTTGGCGGGAATGGTGGCCAGCGCCGCTTTCAGGCTGCCCAGCAGGGAGTATTCACTCTCCTCCTCATCACCGGCGCCGCCAGCGTAGAGGCTGTTGAGGGTAGCGACCACCGCCTCCTTGGCAAAGATGCCGGTGAGGATGCCCACCGTGGCCTGCCAGTTGTCGTCCCGCACGCCTATGGGATGCAGCACCGGGGTCATGGACTGGCTCAGCTTGCTCAGCACCGAGTTCTCCTGATCCTGGTTGCCGAAGCTGCCGTCGGTGCCGAGGGAGTTGAGCACGCTCAGCACCGCCACCATCAGGACGATGGTCTTGCCCGCGCCGAAGATGAAGCCCTTGAGTTTCTGCCAGGTGCGCAGCCCCACGTCCACCGGACGGGGCCACTCGTAATCGGGCATCTCCATCACCATGGAGTCGCTCTTGCCCGGCAGCAGGGTGCTGCGCAGGAAGAGGCCGGTGAGCACCGCCACCAGGATGCCGAACAGATAGAGACCGAACACCAGGTTCTGCCCCGACTCGGGGAAGAAGGCCACCGCGAACAGGGCGTAGACCGGCAGACGGGCACCGCAGGACATGAAGGGCGCCATGGCCGAGGTCATCAGCCGCTCGCGCTCCGACCCCAGGGTCCGGGTTGCCATCACTGCGGGCACGGTGCAGCCAAAGCCCATCAGCATGGGGACGAAGGCCTTGCCGGGCAGGCCGAGGCGACGCATCAGGGCATCCACCACGAAGGCGGCACGGGCCAGATAGCCGGAGCTCTCCAGCACCGCGAGGAAGAGAAAGAGACAGCCCACCACGGGGATGAAGGTCGCCACCGTCTGCAAACCGGCACCCACGCCGTCCGCGAGCACGGCTCCCAGCCAGTCGGGGGCATTCATCAGCCCCAGCAGGTGGTGCACCCCGTCCACGAAGAGGGCCCCCCCGAGGATGTCGAAGAAATCGATGAAGGCGCTACCCACCTTGATGGCGAACATGAACATCAGGTACATCACCAGCAGGAAGAAGGGGATGCCCACCCAGCGGTTGAGCAGCACCCTGTCCAGCCGTTCGCTCTGGGCGACGGTGAGCTTGTCCTGATGGCGGCACGCCTGCTGGCACCAGTGGTGGATATGGCCGTAGCGCAAATCAGCGAGTTGCAGGTCGATGTCCTGGGCGTGGTGGGCGCGGCTCACCACGTTGTCGGCCGCCGCCTGCTGCCCCGCCGCCAGGGTCTCCTGCATGGCGATGTCTTCCTCCAGCAGGCGCAGGGCGCGGCCACGGCGATGCAGATGATGGGGGGCGAGCAGGGTCTCCAGCTCGGCGATGTCCCCCTCGAGGGGCTGACCGTAGTCGAGCATCAGGGCGGGCTGGGACTGACCGATAAACTGGTGGATCCCCTCTTTGAAGGCCGCCACCTGCTGGCGATTGTGGGCCGAGAGCGACACCACGGGGCACCCCAGCGCCTTGGCGAGCAAGGCCTCGTCGATGGTGATGCGTCGCTTTTGCAGCAGATCCATCTTGTTGAGCACCACCACCATGGGCAGCCCCAGCTCCCGCAGTTGCAGGGTGAGGTAGAGGGAGCGCTCCAGGTTGGCGGCATCGATGACGTTGAGCAGCAGATCCGGCTGCTGGCGCTGGACGAAGCGACTGGCGATCTGCTCATCCAGGCTCGCCTCCTGGTTGGCCAGGGCATAGATGCCGGGCAGGTCCACCAGGGTGTATTCCTGCCCGCGGGCAGCAAAAGCCCCCATCTTCTTGTCGACGGTGACCCCGCTCCAGTTCCCCACCTGCTGGCGGGAGCCGGTCAGGGCGTTGAACAGGGAGGTCTTGCCGCTGTTGGGATTACCCACTGTGACCAGGTTGTAGCTCATACCGGCTCCACCTCGATTTGCTGGGCCAGACTCCGCTGCATGGAGAGGCAGATGCCCTGGCACTGGATCTGGAGCGGGTCCCCCAGGGGGGCGGCCCGCAGATAGAGGATCTCGGTCTGGGGCAGCAGCCCCATCACCATCAACTTGCGCCGCAAGGCGCGGCCAAGGTGGTTCATGTGCGTGATGCGAGCGCTCTGTCCCGGCGACAGCTCTGTGAGTACCATGACGGGCTCCTGAAGTTAAACAAGAATAATTCGCTTTTAATGGGGGGATTATAAGCTGTGCCCTCAACATTTATTTGCGTAAAATCAAATTCCGCTTAGCTAACCGACAAAGTATTGCCATGAGTCACGACAACAACAGCCGCCTGGTCTATAGCACGGACGGCGGCATGATCAAGGAATCCGCCCCCGCCCAGCACGCCTCCCCCTTCCCCGCCGACGGGGTCGTGCGCATCCGCCGCGAGACCAAGGGACGCAAGGGGGCCGGGGTCATCAGCATCCACGGCGTTCCCGCCGACCAGCAGAAGGCCCTCGCCACCCTGCTCAAGAAGAAGTGCGGTACCGGCGGCGGTCTCAAGGAGGGGATCATCGAGATCCAGGGGGACAAACGGGACCTTATCAAGACCGAACTGGAGAAGGCCGGCTTTCAGGTCAAGCTGGTGGGGGGATAATTCCCCATCCCGCGCCTTGCCTCACCGGGGGTTTTTCCCTAGAATGCCCGCTCCCATCGAGGGGGAGTAGTCTCGCCACGGACCCGTTTCGTGCGCGATCCTGATCAACATACTTGGTGCCAACTCACCATGGTCAGGGTGATCCGGGCAATGCCGGATTTGACAAGACCTTTGACGGGCCAGTGCCAAAACCGGGGACGGATGGCACAGGCTTGTCTCTGGTTTATAACAATTCCGTCCCCCGGTCATTTTTATGGAAGCCTTGTTAACCTCCACCATCAGCGTTGCCATCGCCGAGATCGGCGACAAGACACAGCTGCTGGCCCTGTTGCTCATCTGTCGTTTTCGCAAACCCTGGCCCATCATCGCCGGCATGCTGGCTGCCACCCTGCTCAACCACGCAGGGGCCGCCTGGATAGGGGAATTCATCAGTCGCTGGATGGATCCCAAGGTGATGACCTGGCTGGTCGCTGGCGCCTTCATCGCCATGGCCGCCTGGATCCTGGTGCCGGACAAGATGGACGATGAAGAGAGTTCCCTGGACAAGTACGGCCCCTTCATGGCCACCTTCGTGCTCTTCTTCATCGCCGAGATCGGTGACAAGACCCAGATAGCCACCGTGCTGCTGGCAGCCAAGTACGACTCCCTGATCCAGGTGATCACCGGCACCACCCTCGGCATGATGCTGGCCAACGTGCCCGTGGTGCTGCTCGGCAAGCTCGGGGCCGACAAGCTCCCCCTCAAGGGGATCCGCATTGCCTGCGCCATCCTCTTTGCGGGGCTTGGCATCTCCACCCTGATCTTCGCCTGACCTCCATACAAGCCGGCGGGGGATCAGCGTGAGCACTGATCGCCACCGCCGCCCCGGATGTCCTTCAGGCCCCCTCCTCACGGCGGGGGCCTTTTTAGTACAAAGACATGGCCCCGTGCCGCGACCTGTGTCGCAGCGCCGACGGCGCCCCTGCCCCGAGACGCGTCGCCGTGCCATAATGCCTTATCTTTCAGGCATCACGGCTTCAGGAGCCCCCATGCACCTCACCTCAAGACAGACCCTGCTCGACTGGGTCAGGCGCGGCCGCCTGCCACGGGCCTCGCTGCCTGCCGCCCTGGCCCTGTGCGATCTGCCCCCCGGCCCTGCCCGCTGGCAGTGGCTGTTCGACAGACTGCTGCTCTGGCTCGGCTGCCTCTGCCTTGGCGCCGGCCTCGTCTTCTTCGTCGCCTTCAACTGGCAGGCCCTGGGGCGCCTCTCACGTCTCGCCCTGCTGGAGCTGCCGTTGCTCACCATGCTCCTGGTGCTCTGGCGCAAACCCATGAGTGATACCCCGCGCCGGGCCCTGCTGCTGGCCCTGGCCCTCAACCTCGGCGCCCTGCTCGCCCTGGTGGGCCAAACCTATCAGACCGGCGCCGACCCCTGGCAGCTCTTCGCCACCTGGGCCCTGATGCTGCTGCCGCTGGCGGCCCTTGGCAGAAGCCCGCTGCTCTGGACCCTGGCCTGGCTGCTCGGTCAGCTCGCCCTGGTGCTCTACTGGCGGCTCGGCCTTCTCGATCTCTTCTTCTCCTTCAACGAGGAGACCCTCGGCTGGTGCCTGACCCTGCTCAACGCCGCCCTCTGGGGTCTGCTCATCCTGGTGCCCGCCCGCTACGCCCTGATGCCCTCCTGGCTCGCGGGGCTGGCCGCGGGGCTCGGCATCACCCTGCTCACCCTGCTGGCCCTGTTCGATGCCGCCTCTCCCTGGGTCTGGCCTGCCTGGCTCGCCTGGCTCGGCGCCGCCTACCTGCGCTGGCACCACAGGTTCATCGCCGGGCTCGCCATGGGGTGCCTGAGCCTTATCGCCGTGATCCTCGCGGCCCTTGGCAAGTGGATGGAACCGGACATGAACGGCTTTTTGCTGCTGGCCCTCATCGCCATCGGCCTGTCGGTGATGGCCAGCCGCTGGCTGCAAGAACAACGGAGGCAGCATGTCTGATCTCACCCCCTGGGAGCGCCTGCGTGCTGCCCAACTTGTGGAAGGGGATGCCCCCCGGGATGAACAGCCCCACTGGTCGGGCCGTTTTCTGCTCGGCATGGTGGGCTGGATAGCCGCCCTCTTCCTGCTCTTCTTCCTCTTCATGGCCTTCGAGCAGCTGACCCGCGACCCCAACAACGCCCTCACCATGGGGATGGTGCTGATGGCCGCCGCCCTCGGTCTCAACCGCATGGCGACCCGCAGCGATCTCTGGGATCAGTTCGTGCTGGCGCTGGCGCTGGCGGCAGATACCTGGCTGCTCTACGGCCTGCTGGACAGGCTGGATCTGAACGTCGCGTGGCTCTGGTTCGGTCTGACCGCCTTCTCCCTCGGGGTGGCCGCCCTGTTCGAGCACTGGCTGATCAGGCTGTTCCACAGCTTCGCCGCCGCCATCCTGCTCACCCTCGCCCTCGCCTGCCTCGGCCTGCACCTGCTGGCCCTGCCGCTGGTGATGGGCGCCGTCGCCCTGTGCTGGCTGCAGGCGGAGCGCGATCCCGCCCGCCATCTGCTCTATGAATCCCTCACCCTGGGGCTGGCACTCTCCCTGCTGGTGCTGGGACGGCTGCACCACCCCCTGTGGGAGGGAGGCACCAGCGTGCTCAATGAGCTCGGCAGCTCCCGCCTGCCTCTCTGGCTCAATCCCCTGCTCTGCGCCGCCCTGCTGCTCGCGGTCATGGTTCGCCTCAGGCTGCCGCTGCGCTACGGGCTGCCGCTGGTGGTGATCAGCGCCATCATTCCCGGCATGGGGGCTGGCGCCCTGGTGCTGGTGCTCGGCTTCTACGCCGGCAGCCTGGCCCTGATGACCCTGGCAGGCCTCCTGCTGCTCGGCTTTGGCTCCCTCTATTACTACGATCTGGGGCTGACCCTGATGACCAAGTCCTGGCTGCTGCTCGCCTCGGGGGCCCTGCTGCTCGGTACCCGTCAGTGGCTCAAGCACCTTCACAACGGGAGCCCCTCATGAGACGCCTCGCCTTTTTGCTGACCGGTCTTGCCCTGCTCGCCGGCATCAACGCCGCCGTCTGGCGCTTCGAGCACGCCATGAGCCAGGGGGAGGTGGTGCTGATCGAGCTGGCACCGGTCGACCCCCGCTCCCTGATGCAGGGGGACTACATGCGCCTGAACTACGCCCTCGCCCGCCAGCTGGCGGGCCGCCAGGCCGCCATCGGCCCCCACACCCTGGTCGTTCGCCTGGATGAACATCAGGTGGTGCACTGGGTAGAAGAGGGCAAGCCCGAGGCCCCTGGCCCGGGGGAGCGCCTGCTCAAGGTGCGCCAGCGCGACGGCCAGTGGTTTATCGGGCCTGACGCCTTCTTCTTCGAAGAGGGCACGGGAGATCAATATGAGTCGGCCCGCTACGGCGAGTTTCGTCTGCAAGAGGATGGCAGCACCCTGCTGGTGGGGCTGAGGGACGAGGCGTTCACCCCCCTGGGTCACACCCGCCCGGCCTGGTGAAAAGGGGGCGCCGACACGGTTGTGAGTGGCGAGAGAATGACGGCCCCCGGCGGATAACGTCTGCGCCGGGTGGCGAAACGCCGTGACTTGGCAACACTTGAAACTGGGCACTCGGCAGCAGGACGGTCAGGATGAACATAGACATTGCAGTCCCCCTTCGCAGACTGGTCGCCTGCGCCGCCCTCGCGGCCATGGTCTGGGGCACTCCCGCGACCCAGGCCAGCCCGGCACTCGCCAACCTGCACTACCTCACCGAAGAGTACAAACCCTACAACTTCACCGGGGAGGATGGCGCCCCGACCGGCTTTGCCATCGACCTGCTGCACCTGGTGTGGCAAAAGACCGGCACCCCTGTCCAGCCCGTCAGCATCCTCCCCAGGGCCAGGGGTTACTACCTGCTGACCCAGAAACCCAATGTGGTGCTCTTCTCCACCGCCCGCACCGAGGCGCGCAATCCCCTGTTCAAGTGGGCCTGCCCCATCGGCTATGCCGAGATAGTGCTGATGGGGCTCGCCAGTCGCCCCCTGACCCTGACCAGGCTGGAAGATGCCCAGCGCTACACCATAGGCGCCGTGCGATCCGACGTGGTGGAGCAACTGCTGCTGAACGCAGGCTTCGACGAGCAGAAGATCATGACCGCCAACCGCCTCTCCCAGGCCCTGCGCATGCTCACCTCGGGCCGGGTCGATCTGGTCTCCAGCAACAAGTCCACCCTGCTGGATCTCATCAAGACCCAGCAGCTGGACCCCGCCCAGTTCGAGGTGCGCTGGATGTTGAGTTCCGAGCAGTACTGTTTCGCCTTCAGCCACCCGGTGGACGATGCCCTGGTCAGGGAGTTCCAGCTCGGCCTGACCCAGGTGCTGGCCAGCAGCGACTTCCAGCAGCTCCAGCACAAATACTTCCCCTCCCCCTGACCCCTTCCCCCGCCGGGGCCGCCATGGCCCCGGCCCGCCTTTGAGCCAGCGCACGAAACCCGTTTAATGTTCGCCACTTGCAACGACAAGGGGTGACGCAGACCGCCTCGGGTCCGTAATATAGGGCGCAGGAGCCTGTTGGCCCCTTTTTCACGGCAAGGGGCAGGGCGCACGGTGGCAGCGACAGTCAGGGGCGGCAGCGTGCCCGCTGGCCGCCTTCATCGGGCAGCGCCGCGCTCACGCCCTTCCCCGCCATCTCTCCGATCTCTTGGGAATACACATGCACAACACAGCGAAATGGTTGATGAGTCTCTCGGTCTGCGCCCTTCTGATGGCCTGCGGCGGTGACAAGACCACCGGCAAGGCCTGCCTCGGGTCAAACAACGACACCCTGGTGGAGGGGATGCAGGACAAATGCAAGGCGGGGGACATTGTCGCCACCAAGCACCCGGCCTATTTCTGCGATTTCAACTACGCGGTCACCTTCAACAGCTACAACTCCGCGATTTGCGTCTACTCAGGTGGTCTGAAACCGGAGAGAACCACAGAAAAGTCATGACTGGCGACCCATTTGCTCCGTCTGACACGAAGAGGGCGGCAAAATATGTGGTCAATGCCCGGGCGGCGATGCCGCCCAGGCCATCCGGGGGCGGCTTCGCCCCTATTTCACCCGCATCAGACGGTGATGCTGCCCGGCGCACTCGAGCTGGAGCACCTGGGATCGGGCCATGGCCTCCACTCTGGCCAGCATCTCGGCGTTGTAGCCCTTGCGGCGCATCCATTGCAAGGGCTCCTCGAAGCCCCCTTCGTTGACCACGAAGGTATCTGTGTAGGGCTCCTTGACGATGCTGACCACCCAGATGCGCTGCTGAAACTCGCAGAGTCCGGCCACCAGGGTGGCCGCCCGCCCTGCCAGGGCGCGCACACGGCGGACAAGAAGATGAACCATGGTATGGGCTCCGAACTGATAAAAGGGAAAACAGACTGGCAACCGGGTGGACGCGCCACCCTGTGCCCTCTCAACCCGCCCCGCTGCTATCGCGGGGCAGACACCTGACTGGAAGGGGGCGGGTTCCCGCCCTTCCCTGCGGCCCGGCGCTGGCGCTTGACCGCATACATGCTCGCATCGGCCCGGTTCAGCGCCTCCTCGACGCTGACCTCGGCCGGCATCACGGCCACCGCCCCCACGCTGGCACCGGGATAGTGGATCACCTTGTCCCCCACCGGCAGTGACAGCACGCTGTGCTCGAACAGGCGCTGGCGAAACGCCGCCACCGCCCCGTCCAGCGTGTCGGCGTCCGGGAAAGGCCCCATGCCCACGGCCACGAACTCGTCCCCCCCGAAGCGGGCCAGCAGATCGCCGCCGCGCAGGGTCTCGCTCAGTTGCCGCGCCATGGCGGTGAGCAGCCTGTCCCCCGCCTCGTGGCCATGCTCGTCGTTGATGGCCTTGAAGCCATCGAGATCCACAAAGGCGATGAGCACCGGATGCCCCGCCCGCTCCGACAACGAGAAGAGGCGGGTGAGCTCCAGCATCAGGGCGCGGCGATTGGGGAGCCCGGTGAGGGAATCGGAGAGGGCCAGGCGCGAGAGCTCGTCGTTGGCCTGCTGCAATTGCCGCAGCAGTTGCTCCCGCTCCACCTGTTCGGCAATCAGGTGCGCGAAGAAGGCAATGAGCTGCTGCGCCCCCGCCACCGCGGGTTTTTGTTCGGTACTGGCGCCGCACAGGGTGCCATAGAGGGAGCCGGTAGAGGTGCGCACCGGGCTGCTCAGATAGGAGCGAATGCCGAGCTCGCTGGCCGCCTGGGAGTCCCCCCACAGAGCGGCGACGTCGCCGGTGTAGCCAATCTCATCGTCGATGGCACGGCGACACAGGGTATCGCTCCACTCCACCGTCATCCCCTCGGGGATCTGCAGCCCGGCCACATTGCGGGCAAACAGAACATGCTGGCTGCTTTGCCCGAGGTCAATCTCGGTGAGATAGGTCGACTCCAGCCCGGTCACCGACGCCAGCATTTCCAGCAAAGGGCGGGTCAGACTCTCCAGATCCCGCGCCTTGATCACTTGCTCCGAGAGCGCCAGCAATAACTTGTCCATGCCTACCTCCACAACTGCGTGCATCTGATGGGCGACCACCTTAGCCAACTCGGGGCGGGCCCGACAAGCGGGAGACCACGATTGACCGGGGGAAAGATCGATTTGTTCACATTTTGGCATAACCGGACCCCAAGCGGCGTCGCCATGCGAAACACAGGGACACAACCCTGCCCTCGCCCCTGGGTACTGGCTCGATTCCCGCCGCGTATTCGCCCACGGTCACCATCCCCTCGCTCCTTGGGGAAGAGGGTCAGGGTGAGGGGTCACTCACCGTCATTTGGCATGGCTACGCCTGTAGGGTCGGTAGGGTCGGTAGGGTCGGTAGGGTCGATTAGCGAAGCATCATCGTCTGCGGTAACCATCCCCTCTCCCTTATGCGGGAAAGGGGTAAGGTGCCAATAAGCCTGTTGGGTGCAATAAGCGTGTAGGGTCGATTAGCGCAGCGTAATCGTCCGCGGTAACCATTCCCTCTCCCCTTGGGGGAGAGGGTTAGGGTGAGGGGTCGGTAACGTCATTGCCTGGTGCAATGCCGTCCCACGCCTCAATGGCACGGCTTCGCCATGCAGGACACGAGGACTCCGTCCTCGACGGGGTTTCGCCCGCCAGCCTCAGCGACTTCGGTTTGATCCCCTCTCCCCTTGCGGGAGAGGGTGAGGGGTCGGTAACAGCATTGCCTGGCGAATGCCGCCCCACGCCTCAATGGCACGGCTTCGCCGCGCAGGACACGAGGGCGCGGCCCTCGACGGGGTTTTGCACGCCAGCCTCAGCGACTTCGGTTTGCTCCCCTCTCCCCTTGGGGGAGAGGGTTAGGGTGAGGGGTGGGTAACGGCATTGCCGGGTGCAATGTCGTCCCACGTGTGAATGGCATGGCTTCGCCATGCAGGACACGAGGACTCCGTCCTCGACGGGGTTTCGGATTTGTCCCCTCTCCCCTTGGGGGAGAGGGCTAGGGTGAGGGGGTCGGTAACGTCATTGCCTGGCGAATGCCGCACCACGCCTCAATGGCACGGCTTCGCCGCGCAGGACACGAGGGCGCTGGCCTCGACGGGGTTTCGGCTTTGTCCCCTCTCCCCTTGCGGGAGAGGGTCAGGGTGAGGGGGTCGGTAACGTCATTGCCTGGCGATTGCCGCCCCACGCCTCAATGGCATGGCTTCGCCGTGCAGGACACGAGGGCGCGGCCCTCGACAGGGTTTCGCCGCCGCTGCGCGGCTTGGCGAGTGACTTTTCTTTGCGTGGCCAAAGAAAAGTCACCAAAAGAAAGGCCACCCCCACTTGTTCGCCCTCCTGCGTCGGGTGCCCTCGGCTCACCCGTTTGTCCTACGGCACGCGCCGATGGGCCATCCATGGCCCATCGCCGCTCGCTCGGCGTCCTGCCTCGCGACCTGGACAAACGGGCTCACCTCGGCAAACAACAGGGGGCAACACCCAACCCGAAACTCCGTGGCCACTTAATAACGCCCTATGTATTTGGGACAGAGCTTGGAAGAGCTATTTTCTCTGATCCCGCCCCTAGACCACTCCATTGTAAGGCAATATTGTCGCATCGATACAACAAGTGAAATCAGCTTAGTTACACGGTTCAAAAAATGAATACCAGTACGGCAGAAAGTGATACTTCGACATATTGTAGAATGCACTGACAGTGGTCATTTAGATGTAATAAAATATATTTATCACCTCCGATCATTCGTTGTAAATATCACCACCAGAAATCTCATTAAGTATATTAAGGAATTATACATGATAAATTGTGGTTCACAATGGCGGCGCTGGGAGCCGCATATTCATGCACCAGGTACAGTTCTAAACGATCAATTTAGAGGTAAAGACCTATGGGAACAATATCTATCAAAAATAGAATTATCGACTCCCAAGATCGAGGCAATTGCGGTAACAGATTATTATTTGACTGACACATACAAAAGTCTAATTGAGTATAAGGAGTTAGGTAGACTGCCAGATATTAAATTGATGTTTCCCAATGTTGAAATAAGACTTGATGTAGCGGCAAAATCAGGATTCGTTAACCTTCATCTACTCGTTAGCCCAGAAGATCCCGAACATCTTGAACAATTAAATAGAATACTATCTCGATTACAATTCCAAGCATATAGTGACACCTTTAACTGTACGAGAAGTGATTTAATTAGACTAGGGAAAAGAACCAATCCAGAAATCATTGATGAACAAGTAGCGTTGCAACACGGTGCGACACAGTTTAAAGTGAACTTTTCACAACTTCGTGATGTTTACCAGCAAAGTGAATGGGCCAAAAATAACATTTTAATTGCCGTAGCCGGTGGTGCTAATGATGGAACATCAGGAGTCCGCGATGCAGCAGATACAACAGTTCGCCAAGAAATAGAAAAATTTTCTCATATAATATTTTCAAGCAGTAGTGCCCAAAGGGAATTCTGGCTTGGCCAGCGGAGCATCTCACCTCAAGATTTAAAATCTCGCTATGATGGGTGCAAACCTTGTTTACATGGGAGCGATGCTCATAATTTAAAAATGGTTGGCCAGCCAATTGAAGATAGATTTTCTTGGATTAAGGGTGCTTTAGAATTTGATGCATTACGTCAAGCCTGTATTGACCCAGAAGGAAGAGCTTTTGTTGGTTCGACGCCCCCACCTTCAGCCATTCCCTCACAAGTAATATCTAAAGTAACGATAACTAATTCACCTTGGGTAAAAACACCAGAAATTGCATTAAATTCAGGACTTATTGCTATCATTGGTGCTCGTGGATCGGGCAAAACAGCTCTTGCAGATATGATCTCTGCAGGCTGTAGCGCAATTCAGCCCAATGGATTAAATATAGGCTCTAATACTAACCCTTCATTTTTATCACGAGCAAACCAACATTTAGGTGATGCAAAGGTTACTCTTGAGTGGGGGGGCGGTGAAAAAACACAACGGTATCTTGATAATCGAGATATAGATAATCAACTGTCTTACCCAAGAGCAAGATATTTATCACAACAATTTGTTGAGGAATTATGTTCAGCAAATGGTATTTCAGATGGTTTAATAAATGAAATTGAAAGAGTTATATTTGAATCACACGAACAAAATGAACGTGATGGGGCGGTAAGCTTTCCAGAGCTCCGAGAAAATAAAACTAGCAGATATCAACAAGCACGAAACCGTGAAGCAGAAGCGATACATGACCTGTCTCTTCGAATTTCTGCTGAAATAGAAAAAGAACGATTAGTAGGAATACTAACAAATCAGCTAAACCAAAAGAAAATACTTATCCAAAACTATAATAATGATTTAACAAAGCTAATTGTAAAGGGCACTGAAGAGCAAGTTCAACGCCACACTGAGCTAAGCAATGCTGCTCAATATATTAGGAATAAAATTCAGGTCTTGACCAATCAGCGACGCACCTTTGAAGCAATGCAAGATGAAGTAATAAGCACCCGAACAACTAGAGCTCCAGAATTACTTCGTCAGACAAAAGAGCGGCATATTCAAAGTGGTCTTAGTGATACTCAATGGGAAGAATTTCTCCTTGTTTATAAGGGAAATGTAGATCAAAGTTTAACATCGTATATCGCATGGGCTAATCAATCTATCTCTAAGCTCAATGGCCAACCTGTAGAGCAAAAGGATAAAGATTGCTCATATATTCCTGATAATTCGATTTTAAACGATTTAGAGCTAACGGTTATTATCGCTGAAATGTCAAGGCTAGAAGCATTATTTAGTGCGGACAAAGTGGTTAGAGATCAATATTCAGCCTTACATAACCGAATCTTACAAGAAAGCTCCGCACTAAAATTGTTAGAAGAGAAATTAAAAGATGCATCAGGGGCGATGGAAAGAAGGAAGATATTACAAGCAGAACGTGATTCCGCATACACAAGGGTATTTGAAGCAATTATTAATGAGCAATATGCTCTTTCAGAGTTATATACTCCTTTAATGAATAAACTTTCAAATTCATCAGGTACATTGGGTAAGCTAAGTTTCTATGTAAGGCGAGTGGTAGATGTGGAAAAATGGGGGCGATTCGCAGAAGAAGAACTCCTTGACCGTCGTAAATCAGGGCCTTTCAATGGTAAAGGTACCTTGACCTCTATTGCAGAAAGAACCTTAAAAACTGCATGGGAGCAAGGTAGTGCTATTGATATTCAAAAAGCACTAACTGAATTTATCTCTCAATATACCCCTGATCTGATTTCACATGCTCCGTTTAATGCGCAACAGCCAGAAGAATATAAAGCATGGTTAAAAATGTTTGCACAGTGGCTTTACGGGACGGACCATATTTCTATTCGCTATGATATATTATATGATGGAGTTGACATTAGGAAATTATCACCAGGTACTCGAGGAATAGTTTTATTACTTCTATATCTCGCATTAGATGATAGCGATGATAGGCCACTAATTATTGACCAACCGGAAGAAAACCTTGATCCTAAATCAGTAAATGATGAGCTTGTACCATTATTTATTGCAGCAAAGAATAAAAGACAAGTTATTATCGTCACTCATAACGCCAACCTTGTTATTAACACAGATGCTGATCAGATTATAATTGCAGAGGTTGGGCCACATCAAGCAAAAGGACTACCACCAATAACATATCAAGCAGGCGGTCTAGAAAATTCATCTATACGAAAATATGTTCGCGATATATTGGAGGGTGGTGAGATTGCATTCCAAGAGAGAGCTAGACGCCTTAGAGTTAGGCTAGAAAGGTAGTCGATTTATATAAATAGTTAAAATATCACCAAGCCATTAATTGAATACATCTATTGAAAAACAAAAACCGCAGCCCAAGGGCTGCGGTTTTTTTATTAGGTAAACCTGTTGGCACTAGACGCCAACAAGGCCACCGGCCTTAGGCACGGCGCCAGCTGGTCTTGCCAGCGCTGT
>JADHEF010000524.1_pt1 | contig 37792 bp, 29 predicted proteins | sample 8952391 | NCBI WGS metagenome assembly JADHEF01 (sample SAMN16124439, study PRJNA663245) | bioreactor sludge metagenome | isolation source: sludge (nitrite) | place: India:Bengaluru | collected 2019-02-28 | reverse complement strand
CAAACCCTGCACAATCCCCACAATAACCGCTTGTAAAACATCCATAACAAAAAACCCCTCTAAAAAAAAACAAACCAAAAATAAAAAACAAATAAAAACTAATATTTAACCTAAGATAACCAATCAAAATTATCTTCAGTTTTCCCATCCAAAACTTTAATAGACCTTTCAGCCAATTTAGCCACACTTAAATCATGTGTAACAAGAATTAGAGTAGCATTAGATTTTTCATGAAGGTCCATTAATAAATTCATTACATTTCTACTATTTTCTGAATCCAAGGAACCTGTTGGTTCATCTGCCAATATTATAGAGGGTTTATTAGCTAAAGATCGTGCAATAGCTACTCTTTGTCTTTCACCACCAGACAATTTTGTTGGTTTTAAATATGCTTTATCTGCCAAATTCACCAAATCTAAAAGAAAGGATGCCCTATCTCTTCTTTCTTTATTAGACAAATTTCCAGTGAACATTGGAATTTCAACATTTTCAATTACTGAAAGATTTGGAATTAAGTTATGAAGTTGAAAAATAAATCCTATCTCATTAGATCTAAAATTATTCAATTTTTTGTCTTTACTATTTTTTAAATCATAGCCTGCAACAACAATAGTACCCTCATCAGCTATATCTAATGATCCAATCATATTAAGCAAAGTAGATTTGCCCGATCCAGAAGGCCCAATTATTGAAACAAATTCACCCTGTTTTATAGATAAATCAACTCCATTTAAAGCTTTAATATTTCCATTTTCATAGCTCTTTTTTAAATTATTAATCTCCACTATATTTTTTTCATACATATTTTTTTGATTATTCATTTTTTTAACCCCTATTACAAAATTTAGCCCAATTTATTAAATTTTTTATAGTTATTATCATTAATAATACAACAATTAAAAATATTAATGTTAATAATCTAATTAAAACTGTTAAATCCAACATAATATCAATAATAACTTTCAAATTTATTAAAATAATAATTAAAAGTCAAATGGATAATTAGATAGAATAATAAGATATATAAAGATAATTTAAATAAAAATCTTTTTTAAACAAATATTCTAATTCCATTAATCCATAGAATTTATTCATAACGCAATGCTTCAGTAGGAGGAAGTTTACTTGCTTTAACTGCAGGATATAAACCACCAATTATCCCCACTATTAAAGATATTAGAATTGCTTCTAAGAATATATTAATTGAAAACACTGGAGTCATTCCATCAAGGATTCCAGTATTTGCAATTAGTTGAACTAATATAAAGCCAACTATTGACCCAATTATTCCTGCTATCAGAGTTATTACAACAGATTCTCCAACAATCATTCCAATTATTCTTCTATTGCTCCAGCCAACAGATTTTAAAACACCAATTTCACGAGTTCTTTCAAATACAGACATTATCATGGTGTTAATAATTCCAATTCCCCCAACTAAAATTGCTAAAAGAGAAATACCCCATTTTGCACCATTTAACATCTGAATTACATTGTTATTTGATTCTATATCCGAAATTGAAGAAACTGCACTTATATTTTTTCCATATTTATTCTCAATATCATTAGTTATTTTTTTAACATCTATACCTTTATCAACTTTAACATATAATCCACTAATTTTATCTTCATCATCCATGAATTTTTGAACATTAGCTAATGATCCAAATGATTCTGTGTCTACATTAGGATCACCACTTTCATAAACTCCAACAATTGTCCATTTTTGTCCACTAGCTTCAATAGTATCATTTACAGATTTATTAAACCTTTCCATTGCCATTTTACCCATGATTATTTCATTAGAGTTATTTTTAAAATTTGTTCCATTTATAATCTTAAGTTTAAGTTCATTTATACTATTAGGATCCCTACCTTGTAGGGAGAGAAATCCAGATCCTTCTAAAGGTAAAGCCGCGTTATATACAGATGTAACAGAAGATATGCCAGAAATATCCTTTATTTTAGAATTCCATTCTGGATCAATTGATTCCATTCCATCGGGACTCATCACAATGAAATCAGTTCCACCAACATGAAGAGTACTTTCAGCACTTTCAACCAAACCATTTGTAATTGCTCCAAGGGCAACTATAGTTACTATTCCAATTCCAATTCCTAAAATAGAAAGTATTGCCCTACTCCTATTTCTAAAAGGATTTTTTAATATTAATTTTAAAAAAGACATGGTAATTTATTCCTTTTAAATCCATATACATATTTATTAATTTTTATTTAGTTTAATAGCCATTAATTAATTTTAATTTATTAAATATAAACAAACAAATTAGGAATATATATGTAAAATATATACGAAATTTGTAAGAAATATATTAAATTTGTAAAATATATATTACAATTGTAAGGTTTAGATTACATAACATATAAATGTTTTTGTAAATCAAATGAAAAAACAATTTTTGAGAATATAAGAAGTAATAAAAATATTGAGAAGATTAAACATATTAAAAAATAATAAAAATATTAAAATAATGATAGTAATGAAAATACTGAAAAAAATAGTGAGAAATCAAAATATAAATAAAATATGGATCATAGAAAAAATGAAAATAGAAAGGTTAAATATAAAAAAAGAGACAATAAGAGAAAAAAGTAAAATAAAAATTTTAAAAAATAAAAGAATTATAAAACTCAAGTTTCAATTAAAACCAATCTTTAGATGACTTTAAAACTTCATCGACAATTTTTTCAGAAGACCCTAAATAGGTATGAGGATCCATGATTTTTTCAACATCTTCTTCAGAAAAGAATTGTTTAACCTCATCTTTTGTTAGAATAACCTCTTTAAGAGGTTTATTTTCCTTATTAGCTTTTATAGCACATTCCCTAACAATTCCATAAGCAGTTTGTTTTCCCATACCTCCTCTAGTCAAGTCAGCCATAAGACGTTCAGCCATTATTAACCCATTGGTTAGATTTAGGTTTCTTTCAATATTTTCATTGTAAAATACTAGATTACTCATTAGTTTTATAGTTAAATTTAAAATATAATCAGTGAGAATACAAGCTTCGGGGAAAATAATTCTCTCACAAGAAGAATTAGTTAAATCCCTTTCATGCCATAAAGGATTATTCTCCATAGCTGCAACAACATAAGATCTTATAACACGAGAAACACCACAAATTCTCTCAGCAGTAATTGGATTCATCTTATGAGGCATTGTACTACTGCCTACTTGTTTTTCGGGATCGAAATATTCACCAAGTTCCATAATCTCAGTACGTTGAAGATTTCTAATTTCAAGAGCTATTTTATCGAGAGTAGTAGCTATATTTGCCATTACCATCATGAACTCAGCATGATTATCCCTTTGAAGAACTTGATTAGTTATTTTAGCTGGAGGAAGATTTAGAATTTCTGCAACTTTTTTATGTACTTCCCATCCAATTTCACCAAGAGCAGCAGTAGTTCCAACAGCACCATCCATCATAGCTACACATAAATTTTTTTTTGAATGCTCAAGTCTATCATATTGTCTTTTGAGTTCATCTGCCCATATAGCAAATTTCATTCCATAAGTAGTTGGAAGTGCATGTTGTCCATGAGTACGGCCTATACAAACGAGTTTCTTATTTTCATCAGCTAATTTTAATATAATATCGGTTAACCTTTTGATTTTTTCTTCAAGAACATCTATAGACTCTTTAAATAAAAGTGATTGTGAACTATCAACAATATCATTAGATGTAGCACCAAAATGAACATATTCCCCGGCATCACCTTCACATTGTTCACCTAAACCTTTAACAAGAGCAGCTATATCATGATTTGTTTCTCTCTCAATCTCATTTACTCTTTGAAGTTTTACATAATTGGTGTTTGCTTTAATCTTTATTTCATCAGCTACTTCTTTTGGTATAATCTCAAGTTCAGCTTCTGCTTGAGACAATGCAGATTCAACATCTAACATTTTTTGTAATTTATTTTCAGATTCCCAAATATTTTTCATTTCAGGAGTCCCATATCTAAATTCAATAGGATGAATAGCCATTTTAACTCTCCTTTATTTTATTTATAAAATTTATTAAAATTTATTTTATCAGTTTGTAAATTATTTATTTAAAATTATTTTAAATGTTAATTAATTTAATAGTAAACTATCTCAAATATTATATTCTAGTTAATTCATTATAAATATATTATTTATTTATGATATTTTTTTAGTTAAAAATTATTATATTTTAGTGATAAAAATTAAAATTTTTTAGGGATAATCAATTTAAAATTTCATTATTGAATTATAAATTTTAATAAGAATTTAATTCTTTATTAAATTTTTTTATTAGAAAAATATTATTATTAAAAAATACAGAATTAAAAATATAATTAAAATAATATTTAAAATAATATTTAGATAATATTTAGATATTTAAAATTTTTTGGATATTGAAAATGTTTAGAATTTTATAATTTTTAGAATATTTAAATATTAAATGAAATTAATGAAAATAAAATTATTTTAAAAGCGGAGGCATTAAATGACAAAGTTAAAAAATCTAAAATCTATTGATTTGTCATCAATTACTATAATTGGCACATCAATCAGTTTTATTTGGAGCATTATCTTTTCAATAGTCATAATGGCCATATTATCTATGATAATAGGTAGATTTGATATTAGTTTTGCGATTATTGGAATAGCCATTATATTTGGAACATTGATAGTGAGTATATCTAAATATTTTGGTGTTTCATTTTTGTATAATTTCCTTATAAAAAGAATGAAGGATGTTAAATTAGGTATTGATAATATGGAAAGTATTAAAAGTGTTTCTGTAGTATCTTTATCTATAATGGTCGCAGTTATATCATTAATTGTTTCAGTTATAATTTATCCAATTATATTCTTAGCAATATCATTTGTAACTATTTTATATTCATTATTACAAGCAATTAGTCTACAAGGATTTTCATGGTTAGTTTATCCATTTGGACTTGCATTCGATCCAACATTCATTTTATACTCATTTATAATTGGCCTTGTATTTACAGCAATAGGCTCATTTATATTCAATAAAATAAGTCCAAAAATTGGTGGCTTAAAAGTATTGTTAACTCAGGAAGACAACATGATTTCAATAGATTTTATTAGTCCTAAGAGTGCCGGCATAATTACAGGAGTTATTTGTTTAGTATTTGGTTTAATTTATGGAGTAATTTTTAGTATTATCTCTGTTAGCCTTCCAGCTAATTTATTACTGATTATATTTTTAACTGTTGGAGGTTTAATTGGTGGATTTATATATGGATCTATAAGTGCCTATTTATACAATTTCTTTAGTAAAAAATTTTCTCCTGTAAAAATAGAACTAAAAGATTAGTTGAAAAATTAACTAAAATGGTTATAAAAACTAACAAAAAATAACTAAAATATTAAAAATTAGATAAAATAATCAAATAATTAGTTAAATAAAAATTTATGATTTTTTATCAAATTTTTTTATTTTTAATATTAAAATATTTATTTTTTAATAGGAGATGTTTTTTTTATAGGGGGTATATATCCTCTTAACATTAAAGAAAGAGAAATCACAGTGACTGAACTTAATGCCATTGCTAAACCAGCTAATTCTGGCCTGAAAAGTATTCCAAAAAATGGATACAATAAACCTGCAGCTATTGGGATAAGTATTACATTATATGCAAATGCCCAAAATATATTCTCTTTAATACGATTCATTACTTTATTAGAAAATTGGATAGCAGCAACTACATTTTCCAAATCTCCTTCCATGAGAACAATGTCACCACTTTCCATAGCTATATCAGTACCACTACCCAAAGCCACCCCAACATCAGCTTGTGAAAGAGCTGGAGCATCATTGATTCCATCCCCAACAAAAATAACTTCTTTAGAATTCTTTTTTATTCCTTCTAATTTTCCTTCAATATTCTCAATCTTTTTTTTAGCTTTTCCTTCATTTTTTCGATTCAAAATTTCATGATTTTGAATTTCAACAATTTTATCTAGTTTTTCGTTAGGCAAAACATTAGCCATTACATTATCTATTCCAACAGATTTTGCTACATTTTTAGCTGTTTTCTCATTATCCCCTGTTAGCATATAGGTAACTATGTTCATTTTATGAAGTTCATTTATTGTTTTCTTAGAGTTATCCCTTATTTTATCTACAAGAGTTATTATTCCTTTAATATGATTATCATAAACTAAAAAAATTGCAGTTTTACCCTGATTAATAAATTCATTATATTTTTGCTGAGCATTGGAATATATAACAATATTTTCAGAACTAGAAATGTTTTCATCATCAAGGAGCAAATTATTACCCACAATAATTTTCTTACCACCAATTTCACCTTTTAATCCTTTTCCAGTTATATTTTCAAAATTATCAACTGAATCAAGATTTAATCCTAATTCATCAGCTTTTTTAACTATGGATTTAGCTATAGGGTGATTTGAATTATTTTCTAAACTTGCTATAAGTTTAATAATTTCCATTTCCTTTTTTTTCTTTGAATCATTCGATAGTTTTTCTAAACTTTCAAGTTCTACATTAACCTGTTTTCCAGGAATTGATGGGTCTTCTACAACTATCCAATTTCCTTCAGTATTTTTTATTACTTCATTCCTTTTTATTAATGGCTCTAATTCATCAATAATAAAAATATCTTCTACTTCAGGTTTTCCTTCAGTAATAGTTCCAGTTTTATCAAAAGCAGCAACATCAATATTTCCTGAATTTTCCAAAGTATTCCCATTTTTAATTAAAATTCCATATTCAGCAGCCCTTCCAATCCCTACAGTAACAGCAGTAGGAGTAGCCAAACCTAAAGCACAAGGACAAGCAACAACTAGAACAGATATAAGAGTAGTGAGTGCAAATAAAAGGCCTGCATTAAAAATGAAATACCAAGATATAAACGAAATGATAGCAATGGTTAAAATTGTAGGAATAAAATATTTTACAACCCTATCAGCAATTTTCTGGACAGGAGGTTTAGAAGATTGAGCTTTTTCAACTAAATCAATAATTTGAGATAAAACAGTCTCTTTTCCAATTTTTTTAGCATTAATCCTTAATATACTCTCTTGATTAATAGTTCCAGCGAAAACATCAGCCCCTTTCGTTTTAAGTTTCGGTATTGGTTCACCAGTAATCATTGATTCATTAACATGGCTATTTCCACTATGTACAACTGAATCTGCAGGAATTTTATCCCCAGGGCGAACTAAAAGTAAATCATTGATCGATATATCCTCAATTAATATTTCTTTTTCATTATAATCTTTAATTTCACCGGATTCAGAATCAACTTCCATTTGATTTAAATTGAGATTATCAGGATTTTTTTTCACTAACAATGTAGCAGTCTTTGGTTGTAATCCAATCAACTCTTTAATAGAATTAGATGTTTTTCTTTTAGCTCTTGCTTCTAAAAACCGACCCAACATTAAAAATGAAGATAGCATAATAGCAGTTTCATAAAAAATGAAACTTGAATCAAGGATTATGTTAAAAGTACCCAATAAACTAGATATAAAAGCAACTAAAATACCCATAGTATACATTACATCCATGTCTAAATTTTTATGGATTAAAGAATTAAAACCTGCCCGAATAATAGGATATGCAACATAAATGAATGGAATTATAGCTACTATAAGTGAAAGCATAGACATAGAAATTCCAATATCATGAAATATCATATGTGGAGCAAACATTATTCCCATTAATATTCCAGAAAAGATAAAACCAACGATGATCCTATTACGTTTATCTTTTAAATCTTTTTCATATAATTTATCATCCATATCTGCATCAATTTGATCAGCTACACCAACAAAATCAAACCCAAGGCCTTCAATAATTTTCCCCATATCCTCAATAGAAACAATATTATTATCATAAATAACCAATGCTTTTCCTGAACTCAAATTTACAGTTGCATTAATAATGCCATCTAATCCATTTAATGCTTTTTCAATATTTAAAACACAATTAGCACAATGCATGCCCCGGATTTTAAGAGTGACTTCTGATTTACGGACATTAAATCCTGCATCTTCTACTCTTTTATCGATATCTTTCATTTTTACCTTTTTAGGATCATATTCCACCCTAGCTTTGTTATTATTTATATCTACATGGGCTTTAGCACCATCTAACTTATTAATAGAATCTTCAACATTTAATGCACAAGAGGCACAATGCATTCCCTCAATAGGAACTTCTACCTTTTTAATTGTTTTTTTACCTGATTTTTTATTAGACATAAAATCCACTTTTAATTGTAATTAATATATTCATTATTCTTCTTTAATTTTTTAATGATTTTAGATTATTTTTTTATTTATTAAGGTTTATTCCCATTGATTTCCTTTAATTTCCTTTATTTCTTTTTATTAATTTTAATTAATGTCAATTTATTAATTCCAATTTAGAAATTATCCTTAATAATTCTTTTAAATCTTCTTCGCCCAAAAAATCCTTAAATTTGTCTTGAACTTTACTCCATAATATAGTTCCATTATTAACAGCAGACTTTCCATTATTAGTTAGAATTAATTTTCTGTTTCTTTTCCTATCTTCTGAAATATCTAATATGTATCCCCTATTTTCAAGGATTTTAAGAGTTCTAACTACAGTAGTCCTATCCAATTCCATTTCATTAGCTAAATCTGTAACATTTATTGGTTGAAGTGTTTGTATATGTTTAAGTAGTCCAAATTGAGTTACTGAAATATTAATCGGTTTTAAAGCATTAGTATATATATTAGTAACTTTTTGAGAGGCTTTTCTCATATCTAAGCAATAACATGTTGGGTTATTACAATACTTTACTTTAGTTTTGCTATTTTTTTTCATAATATATTCCAATTCGTGTATATACACTATTTATTTTTAAAGATATATAAATGTTCCTAAAATCAGGCACCTCATAAAATTTCTAAAATTAAAATTTCTAACATATTGATAGAATAAAAATTTTAAAAAGTAGGAATAGTATAAAAAATAAAAGGTTAGAAAAAAAAGGTTAGAAAATATTAATTAATTAAATTATCTCAAATTTTTAATAATATCCCCATCTTGTATGACTGTTAAAATATTGTTTGGGTTAGATAAATGCCCTATATCTTCTAAAGGATTCTTAGATACCATTATAAGGTCGGCAGATTTTCCAACTTCGATTGAACCAACTTCATTATCAATTTCTAATGCTTTAGCAGCTTCAATTGTTCCAGCAGCAATAGCTTCCTTTGGAGTCATACCTATATTACATAATAGTTCTAACTCCTTTAAATTATTTCCATGAGGAATAACACCAGAATCAGTCCCCATAAGCATTTTAACTCCTTCTTTATATGCTATTATCATATTATCTTTATGAACTCTCTCAGTTTCCAAGCCATTTTTAGCATTACGTCCTTTTATTATTCCGTTATTAACCTGTTCCACTACACCTTTCATCACAGTACAAGTTGGTATAAGATAAGTTCCTTTTTGAACCATTAATTTAGCTGTTTTTTGATCTAAAAAGGTTCCATGATCAATAAATTGGATTCCTGCTTTTAAAGAGTTTTTAATACCCTGTAAACCATGAGCATGGGAAGATACTTTTGCTCCTCCCCTCATCTTTGCTTCTTTAACAATAGCTTTTAGCTCTTTTACATTGAATTGGGCAAATTCGGGAGAATCATTATCACTAATAACCCCACCTGTAGACATTACTTTTATAAAATCAGCTTGAGCCCTGAAAATTTCCCTTGTTTTAGATATTACTCCTTCAACACCATCACAAACAGGTAAAGGAAATCCTGGATAATTTATTACAGTGTCAATCCCTGAATTTAGAGCAAAATCAAAATGACCACCAGTTATAGAAAGAGGCATTACACTTATTTTCATTTTTGGAGCAGAAAATATTTTATTTTCTACAGCCATTTTCACCCCAATATCAGCTAATCCACAATCACGAACATATGTGACACCTGCATCAATAGTATCATTCATATTTCTTACAGCTTGATAAAAATAATTAGCTAATGGATTGGTTAAATCATCTTCTTTTATAAAACCATTTGCCATTAAATGGACATGCATATCAATAAAACCAGGAAGAATAAAATTATCCTCCCCATCTATAATTATAGTTCCTTCATCAATATCAATGCAAGTAGATTTACCAATATCTCTTATCTTACCATTTTTAATAAAGACAGATATATTTTCCAATGGTTCATAATATGTAGGATCGATAACCGTGACATTTTTAATTAAAGTAGAAGTCATAAAAACAACTCAATTTATTAAACTATAATATTACTACAATATTTGTTATTGTTTTATAAAAAATCAAAAATCGTTTTATATATATATATATAATTTTTAAAGTATATTATCATATCATTTTTTATTATTAATATTGTTAGACATCTAATCAAAAAATAATAATTTTGATTTATTGATATAATGTTATGATATATCCTATCAATACATCATAATTCAAAAATTAAGATTAAAAAATAGCTAAAAAGTATTATATTAATGTTATTTCACCATTATCACTATCAACTTCCACTTCAATACCATCAAGAAGTTTATCAGTAGAATCTGGAGAGTCAACCATTGGAATATCAGATATTATAGCCCCAGTAGCTATTATAGGTTCAGCATTTAAGCAAATAATAGCAAGAGGAGCAACATTGTTCTTTTTCATTTGGAAAATAACATAGGAACCAACAGTAGAACCTTTTCCTCCAGGAATAAAAAGTATTTTGTCATTTATAAATTTACCTTTTAATTCATGATTAGGATCAATCACTTCCCCAGTTTTAGGATTAACTCCTCCTAAAAAGCTAAGCAATTCATTACTTACAATTAATTCACCTTTAGCTTTTCCTTTTGAAATAGTTCTGCATTTAATAACCATAAAATCAACCTTAATTTATAAATTTCTTAAATTAAACAACTTCATTTTTCATAACTTCTCTTAAAACTGCAGTTGCATATGAACCCTTATTTATTGAAAATTCTGTCATAACTCCATATTCAGTAGCTTGGGCACTTGCATCCCAAACTTTAAAACGCATCCCTCTTCTTAAGCCATGACTCCCTAATTTAGGAGTTTTAGGACATTCAAAATCTTCTTTTTTCAAATTTTCATTTTTTAAAACATCTTTTTCCATTTTTCCAACGATTCCCTCAGCAAAAGGAACTTTTGTACCATACAAAGGAGAAGTAGGATTTGCTTCAAAATTATTTATCATTTCTTGAAGTTTTTCTGGAGATTCATCATGAATAAGATGTTCTTCAGTATCAATAATAATATCTCCCTCAATATATTTATTGATGCCCATAGCTACCCTGTTACTAACTGTTTTATTAAATAAAAATGATTGATAAGCATGGACAAACATTCTCTGAAGAGGTTTTGGAAGAGTGAAAATAGCTTTTTTATAAGATTTATCTGTAAGTTCAACATTATCCAATTTGTCAGAGTTATAATCAGGAGAATCTTCATTAAAATCAGCCCTAATGGATTTTTTCAGCTTATTTTCATCTTTTACAAGCTCTTTTAACATCATACGTTCATAACGCATACCTTTCGGCATTAATTCAAAAGATTTTTCGATATTACCCTCATCATAAGCTTTTCTAGCTAATTTAACTTCATATGGCTCTTCTTCATATGGGTTCCCTATATATAATCTCACAGCTTCTTTAATATTATTATCAACTAAAGCTTTTCCTACAAGATGAGTATTTGTTCTAGGTTTTCCAAAACGTTGCCATCCAAAGTAATTAGGAACACCTATAATTTCTAATTTTTTAAAAATGTTGTTTGCAGCATCAGCTGCTTCTTTATATGTTGAAAATTCAGGATTAATATCTTTAATGAGTATTTTAAATTTGTTACCTTCAAGTTGCCCCATTCTAAGCTTTTTTTGCCCTCTTACAACTTTTAGAAATTTTGTATTATATATTTCCCCATTTAATGCTTTAACTTCTTCAAGTTGTTCTTCACTATCCATATTACTTATACATATCCATTGTCTAGTGATAGCTTTTTTATCTTTCATCCCTGCAAAGCCCATTCTCTTTCTACTTATGTGAAGATCTCTTGAAATATCCATCAAAACATCTAAAGTTGTTCTTCCAATTTTTTCAATCCAAATCCATACATTTGGGCCTTCATCAAGAGGCAAAAGACTTTCAATTGGAATTTCTTCAACATAAAAATCTTCATAACGATTTCTTATTGTGCCACCAATTCCTTTTTCTTTTGTAACATAGGTTTCAGCATTAAGCATTATAATCTTTACCTTAATTTAGATATATACTGTATTAATAAATCAAATTAGATTCTTATTTATATTTAATAAAAAATTCATTATTAATATTATAAAAACAAATTCAAAAACAAAAAATTTTACAATTAATAAAATAGCGCTTATTTTAAACTTATAAAAATAAAGAAATTTTATAATTAGTAAAAAACTCATTTTTATATTATAAGAATGAAAAATATAAATAAATTTAATGCCCTGACCGGGACTTGAACCCGGGGAATAGGATCCGCAATCCTACGTGTTATCCAACTACACTATCAGGGCTTATAATTAAAAAAAATCAAAGATTATGTAAATTAGTTTTAATTTAATATTTAATTTAATAATTATAAATGATGTTAATAATTGTTTTTTGAATAAACTACCTTAAAAAAGTTTCTATTAAATATCTCTATTAAATAACAATAATTCTTTGAATAATTTTTATAATTATTATATAATCTTTTATTAATTATAAAATTAGAGATATGTTCATATTGATTAATTAAATCCAGAAATTAGCCTATTTATATAATTCTATTAACTAATAACATGATTCTTTAAATAGTAAATATTAATTTTAAAATATTAATTTTAAAAATTATTGAAAAATTATTGAAAAATTATTGAAAAATTTTTTAAAATAAAAGTTATTAAATTTAATAATAAATTAGAAAATAATAACTAAAAAATAGATAATGTAAAACTATATTTACCTATATTACGAGTAGAGGAAGATAAATTTGATGCATCATTTATATCTCCTTTAATTGCAATAATTTCCCCATTTAATATATTATTTTCAACTAAAATGTAATTTTTATGAGGAATAAGTTTATTTAAGAAATTTTCTACAATAGAAGAAATATAAGTTTTAGTATTATAATTTAAATTATTATTATTTTTTTCTAATATTAATACAATAAAAGTTAATAAAGAATAATTATCACTTTCAGATATCATTAATTCCATTATATCATTTACTAATTTAGATTCATGAATATTTCTATCATAATTTGGATTTTGAAAATCAGAAAAAGAAATAAAAGCCATTAAAACTATAAAAAGCATTAAAATAGCAAATATTCCCTCCAAAAATATGAAATATCCCTCTTTATCATTTATAATTTTTTTATCTAAAATCATTTTTACACAATAATATAGTTTTGTTTTAAATAAGTGGTTTAAACGGTTGAATTTGTTAAATATATATTTTAAAATAAATTTTATTAAATATAACAAATATTAGAAATATAAGGTAATATAAGGTAATATAAAGATTAATATTGATATTTTAAAAAATATCAATTTTTACCATTAATATATTCAATGGCTTTATTTTTCTTCTTTATGGAATTATTTGCTGCTTTTTGAACTTTTTCCTTCATTATTTCAAAATCTTCAGGAGTTGTTTCACCAACTAATTTCTTAATTTTTGTATATGCAGCTTCCCTAAATAATGGTTCTAAAATTTCCTCATTACCTTCAGAATTAATCATTCTTGGAACACCAGTATTATCTACAGTGCCAATTTCAGAAATTTTAACTCCTACTGATTCAATGGAATTTTTTATATCTTTAACCATATCTTCTGGCGCAACAATCATCAAAGAATCAATAGAAACTCCCAATGGATCTATATCTAATGTTTCAAGCATTTTAAGAACTTTTGGAGTAATCATTTTCTTAATATCTTCTTGATAAAACTCTAATCCTAATCCAGTAGTAGATGAAATCTCATGAGCATCCCCTCTAAGACCACCATTTGTAACATCAGTCATTGCATGAATATCTTTAACTAAATCATCCTGAACTAATGCATTAGAAGCTTTAATAAAACTAATATCCATAGTCTCCCAAATAACATCAAAAAATCCATTATAAATCGCAGTTGTTGTTATAGTTCCTCCACCAGATCCTTCTGTAAGAAGTATTATATCTCCAGGTTCTGCCCTTTTTCTAGCTGTTGGAGGATAATTAGAAACACCAATAGATCCAACTGCACTAACAAGTCTATCTCCAAGTACCATATCGCCCCCTACACGTAGAGTACTTCCTGCAACAATTGGAACATCTATTAGTTCAGAAACTGCAGCTACCCCTGCAGTAAAATCAAATAATTTACCAACATCCCCATCATCGGCTAAATGGATATCACTTATAATAGCAACAGGTTCTGCACCCATAACACAAACATCCCTAAGAGAAGCCCTAGCAACATGAAAACCTCCAAGAAATGGATATTCACTAAGACGAGAGTGAATTCCATCAACAGCAGTAGTTATATAAACATCTTCATCTTTAGATCCTGATATAGGAGATTTTACAACACCACCATCATCTTGAGCTTCTGGATTTACAAGTGAAGAAGATTTTGTACTTGCTACTATTTCAGCTATTTTTCTATGTACAAAAAAATCACCAGCTCCTCGAGAACCAACCCCCATTTCACCCATCCCAATATTTGCTTTAGGAACATCCATAATATATTTTAAAAAAGAATCATCCGAATCTTGAATTTTAAGAGTATTTTGAACTTCTTCAATAACACTTTTAGACATTAAAAGTGCATTATTAAACGGAATTTCTTTAAATTCCATTATCCTTTGAGTTAAGATAGATTCCAATTCTTTTTGAGCATTAATTTCTTTTTTTTTATCATTATGATTAATATCAGACAATTTAACTCGAGTATAACCCTCTATATCCATATTCACACCCATTGTTAATTATTATAATATATAAATTGGTTTCAAGTAGTATTAATAATTTTATTAATAATATTAATATAATATATAATCATATAGCCAATAATTTAATTCCAATATTTATACCTATTTATTTTTAAAATATTGAATAAAATTCTATAAAATAATTGGTATAGTAAAGTACTTAAAATTTGCTGAAATTAGAAAGTATAGAAAATAAAAAAAGAAATATGAATAATAAAAATATGAAATGTGAAAATTTTAATTTCTTTTAGTCCCCCTAAATATAGCGAAACAGGAGAAAAGTAGGAGAAAAATAGGTAAAAATGGTACTCCAGTATTTTTCATCTTTGAAATATTGATATTTAAATAATGATTAGTTCCTTTAGAATCAATTGATTTATTTGAATTATTATTAGAGGTTGAATTTTTAACAAGAACTTTGAAATAAGAATAATTTAACCCTTTATTAAATTCAGAAATACTAATATATGCAAAATCATAAAACAATCCTCCCTTATTGACAGAAACATTAATAAATAAAAGAGCAGATTCTCTAACTGTTAGATTACCAACATTCCAAATACCATTATTAAAGTTGAAATGGCCTTTAGAAATATAAAATCCATTTAAAATCCATTTAGAATTTAAAATATTATGAACAATAACATTACTCGCATTATTTAAGCCAAAATTAGTTACAGATATAATAAAAGTAACTTTGCCTCCTTTATAAATCACAGAAGTATTAGCTACTATATTAATAATAACCGTAGTATTTAATCTAATAAATAAACAATTAGCAATATTACTAATATTACCAGTATAATCATAATTAGTGTTCACGACAGCATAATAATTAAAACTCCCAATATTAACTATTTTATAATTATAATAAGCAACACCCAAAGCATTAGTGGTTCCATTTCCAACATTCACACCATTAATATAAAACTTAACCAAAACCCACAACCACAACACTCAAATCACCCTTACCAACACTAACACTAGCATTAGAACTAGTAACCTGCATATAATTAGTTTCACCATCAAAAACAGCATAATAAGTGAAAGAACCAACAACACCAAGACTATAACTCACACGAGCAACACCAGAAGCATCAGTAGTTCCACTACCATAATAAACACCATTCACATAAAACTTAACAAACTTACCAGCCAAAAGATTACCATTTTCATCCTTTAAACTAGCAGATAAATTAACATTACCGCCTTTCTTACCAGAAACATTAGTAACATTCAAAACAGTACCCAATTTACTGAAACTTGCAACTGCCAAATTACTAGTATTACCATTATAATCAGCACTACCATCAAAAACAGCAACATAATCAAAATTACCAGCACTAACTACCTTATAAGTATAATAAGCAACACCCAATCCATTAGTGGTTCCATTTCCAACATTCACACCATTAATATAAAACTTAACCAAAACACCAGAAACCGGATCCCCTTCCTGATTTTTAACAGTAGCATTTAAAACAACACTACTATTAAACTTACCAGAAACATCCACAACCACAACACTCAAATCACCCTTACCAACACTAACACTAGCATTAGAACTGACAAATGACATGTAATCAGCATCCCCATCAAAAACAACATAATAAGTAGATAATCCGATATTTGAAAGAGTATACGATAATTTAGCAATACCTTGATTATTGGTAGTACTACTACCATAGTAAACACCATTCACATAAAACTTAAGGATTTTATCACGAAGATCATTTCCATTTTCATCAGTTAATTTAGCAGTTAAATTTACTTTCTTGGATAGTTTGCCACTAACATTAGAAACAGTAATATTAACCCTTTGTTTGTGAGAATTTGTAAGTAAACCATTTTTAATAATAATTCCTTGATCACCATAGCTAGAATTAGAATAATAACCAGAATAATAACCAGATACTATAGAAGGACCAGCAATATCAACATAATATGTTAGATTTGCCATGCCATTAATCACATTAACATTTCCTAGGAAATTATTATTTAAATAAAAAGAAATAATTCCGCCAGTAATAGGATTGCCCATATTATCAGTTAAATTAGCAAAGATTAAAAAATTTTGTCCATTTTCAACATAATATGAATTATTATTTAAAAATGTGAGCCCAATAATACAAATTTTTCCATCATTATAAATTGAATCCCCTATATAAGTAGCTTTATTATTTAACATTTGATTTCCAAAAACAAATAAATATCCTGTGACATCATTGAAAATAGCTCCGCCCTGACAAGCTTTATTATTAGTAAAAATTGAATTAGAAATATTACAATTATTATTAGAAAAAATAGCTCCTCCACGGTCTGGAACATAACTATTATTAAAACTAGAATTATTAACTATTAATTTACCAATGTTGAAAATAGAACCCCCAATACTTGCATTATTACCATTAAAAATAGAATTATTGAGAGTTAAACTATCATTATTATAAATAGCTCCTCCACGGTCTGGAACGCGACAATTAATAAAGGTAGAGTTATATATTTTAGAGTATCCATTAACAAAAACAGCCCCGCCGAAACTAGCTTTAGTAAAAATAAAATTAGAATTAACGATATATGAATTTCCAGATGTATATATGGAACCACCATAATTATTAACAGAAGAATTAGTAAAATTAGAAGAATTAACAGTTAAATTTCCAATGTTATAAATGTCTCCACCACTACCACTAGCTTTATTACCTGTGAAGATAGAATCATAAATATCTAAATTTCCACTATTATAAATAGCTCCACCATCACTATAAACGGAGTTATTGATAAAATTAGAGCCAGTAATACTTAAATCACCAGTGTTATAAATAGCTGCACCCATTGGAAAACCAGTATTACTTAAAAAAGTACAATTAATTATAGTTAAACTTTTACTATTGTATACTGCACCATTTTCATAAAAACCAGCATTCTTTATTATTAAATTCTTAAGTGTTAAATTTCCCTTATTATTTATAAACCATGAGCCAGAACAATCAATAGTAGCTTTATTATTAGAATCGTAGCTCTGTATTGTTAAATTTTTATTACTGTTTACAGATAATTTATTGTTATTTCCGCCCTTATATGTTCCATTTAAAAGGTTAATATTATTATAATTTTCAGAACTAGATATAGTACTGTTTAATCCACCAGAAGTAGAGTTACTAATAGTTACTGAACCATCAGCAGCACAAAACTGAATAGATACAAATATAGATAAAATAAAGAAAATGCCTACTAAATAGGCATATTTACTCTTTACCAGAATAATTCCCCCCAATTCTCTAGTAATGCCGTAAAATGATTAAAAAAAGTATATAAAAAATTGATTCATTATATAAGTAAATGATATAGAATATTCAATAAAAAAAAAACAATTTAATTAAAATATTTAGCATTTATGTTGTAATATAATTGTTAAAATTCATAATATTAATTTTTATAATATTTTCCTAAATATAACATTGAAAAAATAAAAAAGAACAATTATTATATTTACTAACGATTATATAAAATTATTAATATATAAATGTTTTGATGATAAAATATTTAATAGTAATAAAAAAATGACATAAAAAAGATTTATTAGATTATGCTAAACTAAAAAAGATATTATAAGTTATTAAGGCAATTAATAATCAATTAATGAATAAATAAACGAAAAATATCAAAAAAAATCGTGGTAGAATAAGAAATAATTATTGATGAATTGAACAATTATCAAAATTTTGAAATATAAATAAACAAAATACCATAGCCCAATATTTTTTACAAGCTTTTAATTTTAGGAAAGCTTAGGAATAAAGAAAAAATAACTGCCAATGATTAGTGATTATATAAGAAATTAATATTTTACAGAAATAGTAATAAAAAAATCATATTTGATATTACAGAGGTTAATTTCAAGTGTAAAAATAAAGATTTACATCAAAATTAGCAAAATTTATTAAATAATGAGTTAAATAATGAAAATTTAAGTTTAAATAATAATTTCATAAATAACTTTAAAAAAGATAAATTATTAAATAATAACTTAATAAAACTAATTATTTCTTAAAATATATTAAAAAGGAGATAAAATGCATCCAAGACCAAGCCCAATAGCTGCTTCACTTTATACATTGAGAGATCTTAATGCTGATGTTATAATAATGCATGGCCCTCATGGCTGTTGTTTTAGAACTGGAAGACTTCTTGAAAGTGATGGAGTTAGAGTATTGACAACAGCAATGGCAGAAAATGATTTTATATTTGGAGCTAGTGATAAACTAGAAGAGACTCTTAAAAAGGCAAATGAAATGTTCAATCCAAAATTAGTTGGAATAGTTGGAACTTGTGCAAGTATGATAATAGGTGAAGATCTTAAAGAAGCTATTGAGAATGTTGAAACAGAAGCAATAGTATTACCTGTAGAATCTCATGGAGGATTTGGTGAAGGAGATAATACTGAAGGAGCAATAGCTGTATTAGAGGTAGCTAGTAAATATGGAGTGATTCCAGAAAAAGAAGCCAATAGACAAATAAATATGCTTAAATTAGCAACTAAAATTGAAAAAACAAGGGGGATGGCTAAAGGAAAATACATAAGACCAAATTTTGGAGATAATAAAGAAGAAGTGGCAAAAATAGTCTTGAAAAATCTTAAAGAAGGTAAAAAAGTAGCATTCGTACTTAATGCAAAAAAAGAAACCAGTTATTTGTTTGCAGATGTTTTAAATGTTGATTTCAAAAGTATAAACAAAGAAAACCAACCAAAAATTATAGCTAATCTTGATAAAAATATTGGACTTCCTAGAATAAGAGAACATGCCAAAAATATAACTAAAGAATTAGAAAAAAATGGAATATCTATTGATTATATTACTGGAGGATTAGATGAATATCCGATCACTCCCAAAAAAGCTGAAGATATATTGAAAGAAAATAATTTTGACTTAGTTATAGTTATTGGAGTTCCACATGCATTGAAAATTGAAGATATTAATCCAAAAATAGAAACAATAGCTGTTACAGATGGTCCGAGACTCGTTGAACCTTTAAGAGAATTGGGATACGATTATGTGGTAGCTGAGTTAGATGCCCACTCAAAAACACTCGGTACTTCTAAAATAGTGGACTCTGACTTTGGTATGATGATTAGAACTATTAGTAATTGGGATAAAAATAAATAAGAAAAGTAAAAAAGGTTACATCATGATTACAATTATTGATTATGGAAGTGGAAATCTAAGGAGTATTTCTAATGGGTTTTCTAAAATTAATATAAAATCAAATATCACTAATAATCCTGAAGAGATATCTAATGCAAAATATCTTGTTTTACCAGGGGTTGGTGCATTTGGACAAATTATGAATAATATTGAACCCTATAAAAAAATCATAACAGAACATATATCCGACGGCAAACCATTTTTAGGAGTTTGTTTAGGATTACAGGCATTACTATCAAAAAGTGAAGAAACACCAGGAATTAAGGGTTTAGATATTTTTAAAGGAGAAGTTAAAAAACTTCCAGCTGAAAACGGTCTAAAAATTCCACACATGGGTTGGAATCGCCTTGATATGACATTATGTGAACGGGAAAAAAGTTGTTCTATTATAGATGGCATAGATAAAGATTATTTCTATTTTGTTCACTCGTATTATGCATCACCAGAAGATGAAGAAGTAATATCAGGAACTACAGAATATGGGTTTGATGTTACAGCAGTTTTACACCAAAACAATGTATTTGCAACACAGTTCCACCCTGAAAAAAGTGGGCCTTCTGGTCTTAAAATGCTTAAAAATTTTGTTTCAATGAAATTATAAAAATTAAATATGTAAAAAATGAGAATATATCCAAATAAGACATAAAGAAAAAAGAATTATTTTAATTAAAAGGCCAATAAATTATATTAAAGACCTAATTTATTGAAATAATACATGATAAAAAGAGATTATAATTTAGAATAACTATAATAACCTTCTACATCAGTATTTTCATCAATAAACTTTATTTTATTATTTAATTTACAATCAACTAATATTTTACCATGTTCTAATTCGATGTGGAATACTCCATAATCAACAAGTTTAAGATAATCATCTTCATTTTCAAAATTTGCTAAAAAAGGCAACTCATCAAAAACTGGTTTTAAAGGATCTCTTTCTTCTATTCTCACATTTAAAACCTTTATAAACTCTAAATGTGTTTCAGCATGACCATTTCCTATATTTACATACATATAATTACCCTCTAATAGTATATCAGTTATAAAAATTTAAAATCAAAGTTAATATATTTTATTTAAAAGTTATAAAAAACTATTTAATTATAACAATAAAATACATTTTTCTATCTCCTTAATTAATTATATAAATTTTATTCTATTTATTTTACTATTATTATGATAATTTCACTTAATTAAGTATGGTTAATTATACTAAAAAGTACCAAAATAATATAAAACATTATTAAAAATATTTCATAAAATACATATATTGTATACCAGTAAATCAAAATAAAGAACAAAATAAATATTTTTCTAAGTTTATAATAAAATATATAAATTTTATTATATCCATTTTATTATTAAAAGAAAATTATTAATAATTAGGCATGAAAAATTATACTAAAAATTATACTAATATGATTTAATAACCAAAAAACCAATTCAAAATATTTTATAAAATACATATATTGTATATATCTAAAACAAAATAAACAACTAAATAAATATTTATATATCTTTATAATTAAATATACAAATTATATTTTGTCTATTTTAGTATTGAAAGAAAATAATTAGTAATTAAGTATGATAATGTAATAAAAAAATATATTAATATGATATAATATTATGAAAAACTGATGAAAAATATTTCATAAAATACATATATTGTATACTAATAAACCAAAATAAAATAAACAATTATTTGATTATAAGTCCCTTAACTGTTTATGATTTCTTAATAAATGTACTGTTCAATTTAATTTTTTTAATTTCTATTTATTTTAACTTATTTTAATATTTATTCTGATAATTTCCAAACAAAAAATTAATATCCTGTTAATTAATATATTAATAGTTCATATATTAATAATTTATATATTAATAATTAATAGGATTTTATTTCATTTTTTATTGTTTTTTAAAACTATTATTAGAACTTTTTGTTTATTATCTCATGTTTTAAAAATGAAAATAAATATTTAAAAAAAAATTATGATAATTATATTATTTGAATTTTAATTATATTATAAATAAAATTTAATAAATATTATAAATAAAATATTAATAAAGAACTATTAAAAAACTAATTAAAAAATTATATATTTTAGTAGTAATATATTAATATACAAAAACAAATCACAAACAAGATGATAAAATGTCAAATAAAAAAAAATTCACAACAAATAAAGGAATTCCTGTACCTAATGATCAGGCATCCATTACCACAGGTAAAGGATCAAATTATACAATGTTAGGAGATTCTCATTTAACTGAGAAACTTGCGCATTTCGGTAGAGAAAGAATACCTGAAAGAGTCGTTCATGCGAAAGGAAGTGGAGCTTATGGATATTTTGAAGTTACAAATGACCTTTCAAAATATACTAGAGCTAAATTTCTTTCAGAAGTTGGTAAAAAAACTGAGGTTTTTATAAGATTCTCTACAGTTGGGGGAGAGAGAGGTTCTGCTGATGCAAAAAGAGATCCTCGTGGAACTGCTATGAAATATTATACTGAAGAAGGAAATTACGATCTTGTTGGAAATAATACTCCAATTTTCTTTATTAGGGATGCAATAAAATTCCCAGATTTTATACATACCCAAAAGAGAAATCCAAAAAATAACTTGGCTGATGCAGATATGTTTTGGGATTTTATGTCCTTAACACCTGAATCAATACATCAAGCAACATTTTTATTTACAGATAGAGGAACTCCAAAAAATTTCAGACATATGGATTGTTTTGGAAGTCATACATTTATGTGGTATAATGAGAAAAATGAATATGTATGGGTAAAATATCATTTTAAAACAGCGCAAGGAATAAAAAACTTAACAAATGATGAAGCAGTTAAAATGTGCGGTGAAAATCCAGATCATGCTGTAGAAGATCTATTTAATGCTATTGAAGAGGGAAATTATCCAGAATGGAATGTTTATGTCCAAATAATGACTCCAGAAGAAGCAGAAAAATATGAATTTGATCCATTTGATGTAACAAAAGTTTGGTTCCATGGAGATTATCCATTAATTCCTCTAGGAAAATTAGTTTTAAATAAAAATCCAGAAAATTTCTTTGCTGAAGTTGAACAGGTTGCATTCGCACCTTCAAATTTTGTTCCAGGAATTGGACCTTCACCAGACAGGAACTTTGGAGAAGAGTTTTAAGTGATGAGGATAAGGATCATCTAGTATATAATATAGTTGTACACTTAGGAAATGCCCAAGAAAGAATTCAATATAGACAATGTGCTCTTTTCTACAAAGCAGAACCAGAATATGGAACACGTGTAGCTGAGGGAATTGGACTTGATATATCCAAAGTTAAAAATCTTTCTGAAATGACTCAAGAAGAAAGAGTTGAAGCCACAAAAAATGAAAAAATTTAATTGTTTTAAATAATTGTGCAAATATGGAACCTAAAAGAAGCGTGTTTTTTAGCTTAGGGGTTGTTTTAGTAGGATTAGGTGCAGTAGGCATAGCTTTACCAATCTTACCGACCACTCCATTTATTTTAGCTGCTTTTTTCTGTTTTGGGAAAAGTTCAAAAAGAGCAGAAAAGTGGATTTCAAGCAATAGATACTTTGGAAGTTATATAGAAAATTATAAGAAAAAAGAAGGTATTCCACTAGATGTTAAAAGGAACAGTTTAATATTTTTATGGTTTATGTTGACTATTTCTGCTTTAATAATAAACAGTCCAATAATTAGATTAATTTTACTTATTGTAGGAATATGTGTTAGTGCACATATTTTACTTTTAAAAACTAAAAAAGAGACTATTTGTAAAAAAGAAGATGTTTGTTAAAAAAGTAATTATAAAAAGAGAGATTTAATTATTATTTTGTTATTATATTAGTTTTTTATTAATTTTTTCTATTAATTATTTATTAAATTAATTATTCCTTTTATTTATTCATTTATCTATTAAATTATCTATTAAATTAATTATTCCTTTTATTTATTCATTTATCTATTAAATTATCTATTAAATTAATTATTCCTTTTATTTATTCATTTATCATCATATCAAATATTAATTTATATATACTATTTTTAATGCTTTAATCAATTATTAAATATTCTAAAATTCAGTTATTATTAAATAATAGTTAATATTAAGTATAATATCCAATAAAACAAATCCAAAGTAATTATTAGAGATAAAAAACTTATTTTATGATTTATATTTATAGTATTTCTATGTTAAGTATTCTATGCTGATTTTTATAAAAAATATTAAATATTTCAAAATACATAAACTTTAGTAGAATAATGATAATAATAGCTAAAAATAACATGAGAAAACCTTTTACTATTATTTTTATCGTTTATAAAAAATTTTTTATCAATATGAATATATAAAATCAATAATGATTAGTTATAAATTATATAAAAAGGAGTGAAAGTATGATGGACAAGAATATATTTTGGGAATTAATCCAAACATCTTATAAAGAAGCTGATTGGGAAACAGACAAACAAATGCAAATATTGAAAAATAAATTATCTGATTATAGTCAGGATGAAATACTAAAATTTGGAAAAATTTATGAAATATATGCAAAAGAATCTGAAAAAAGTAAATTATGGGCTGCAGCTTATGTTTTAAATGATGGTTGTTCTGAGGATTGTTTTAAATCTTTTAGAGGTTGGTTAATCTCTAGAGGAAAAGAACCATATTTAAATGCAATTCTCAACCCAGACTCCATTATTGATTTAGATATGCCTTATGAAGATGACTATTATGAAAATGAAGATATGCTATCTGTTGCACAAATGGCATTTAACGAAAAAATAGGGTCAAATGAAGATATAAATTTATATTATGAACGAATGAGAGAATTTGAACTAGATACAAAAGAAATATTCAATATTGTTGATGAAATATCATTTGGAGAAGACATAGATGCAAAATGGGATAAAAAAGATGAAGAAAGCATAAGAAAGCTTGTTCCAAAATTATGTGAACAATATTGGTAAAAAAAGCATAATAAAGCATTTAAAAATAATAATTAACATGAAATAAAGTAATAATACCATGAAGACAGGCGATAAATTTACTAATATTGACTATAATCTTAGGAAATTTAGAAATGATGATGTTTGCCCCATAACTAAGTATGCAAATAATCAAAATATTGCAAAATGGCTTACTAAAGAATTTCCAAGTCCATATTCTAAAAAAGATGCTGAAGATTTTATAAATATTACTTCAAAAAAAGAATTTATGAAAGTATTTGCAATTGAAGTAAATGGTGAAGCTGCTGGCTCAATATCTTTATCTTGTAATTCAAAAAATGAAAAAAACATTAGTTTTAATTCTAATAAAAATATTAAAAAAGCAGAAATAGGATATTGGTTAGCTGAGAAATACTGGAACAATGGAATTACTACCTCAGTTATTAAAGAGATAGTTAAATATGGATTTAATAATTATAAAATAGAGTGCATATATGCAACTCCATTTGAAAATAACATTATTTCTCAAAAAATTCTAAGTAAAGCAGGTTTTAATACTGATTCTAAAATAAAAAAGATTATTAAAAATAATGAATCTTATGATGTAATCATATATTCAATTAAAAACGATTCAAATAGTTTATAAATTATAAAATGAGGGATTTAAATAGAAGAAGTAAGTAAACAATTCAATAAAATAGCTGAAAAATATGACTCAGAAAGAAAAAAATTAATTCCTGTATTTGATGAATTTTATGGGATAGCCATAGATAGTATTAAACTTAAAAATCTTAATCCAAAGGTTCTTGAGATAGGAACTGGAACAGGTATTTTTACTGAAATGTTTCTTGAAAAATATCCTAATGCTAAAATGGATTTGGTTGATATTTCTGAAGATATGTTTAATATTGCAAAAAAACGCTTTGAAGGAAATAATAATCTTAATTTCTATTTAAAAAATATTTTAGACTTTAAACCAGAAAAATACAAAAAATATGATGTTATTATTTCATCTTTAGCCATACACCATTTACCTGATGAGAAAAAGATAGAATTATATGACAATATTTTTCAATGGTTAAATCATGATGGGTTATTTGTAAATGCTGAAATAATAGCTGGTGAAACAGAATATTTAAACAATATGTATGAAGAATGGCAATTTGAAATAGCTAATAATCTTGATGCAGAAGGAAAACAAAAAGCAATTGAGAGATTAAAACTAGATATTAGAACTCCTGTAAGTAAACAACTAAAATGGCTAAAAAATGCAGGTTTTAGTAATTTTGATTGCATATATAAAGCTTACTGCTTTGGAGTATTATGGGCTAAAAAATAGATATAAAAAGATGAATATGAAAAATATATAGAAGATATATAAAAAATATATAGATGGTATATAAAAATGTATAGAAGACATATAAAGATTAAAGAATAAAAAATAGAAAGAATAAAAAAGAAATTATTTAATTTTAACTAGTTATAATGCTAATAATATCTCCATCACATAATTCATAATCACTAGCTACCCTCATATTCTTTTTTGCGTTAACAGCATGCATAAATTTATCACCAATATCAGTATGAATAACATATGCAAGATTTCTAGGATTTGAACCCATTTTAATAAGTATAGGATCTGGAAGGACATTTCCATTATTATCAGTAAATTTATGCTCATCCTCAACTGGGTAAACAACTATCATATTAAGTAATTCAAAAACAGCAGTATTAATAGCTTTTTGAACACCAGTACTCCCATATTTATCCAAAACATTTTCTTTGATATAGTTTAAAGCATTTAACTGATTTTTATTTAAATTTTCCTCATCAAGAATTTCAAAATTAGACTCACCAGGATTATAATTTATTAAGCCTGCTTTAGATGCATTAACAAGCGCTAATTCACTATCAGCAGATGCTGGAATAACATCCGGGTATTTTTCTTTAATTCTTTTTATATTTTCCTCAGATGTTGGAAGATCTGCTTTATTAGCTACGATTAACATTGGCTTGGATATTTTTCTGAGGTTTGTTACAAGCAAGATTAAATCTTCTTTTTCCCATTTTTGATAATCTGGATTAATTGTTCTTTTTGCTTCAATAACATCTTCGAGACTTACACCAGTTCCAGACATTTGTTCATATATAACTTTAGCTACATCTAATTTTTCTGCTTCTATTTTTCTAATAAGCCTGTCCCAATTTTTATTTAAAATTCCATACATCCACATGACAATTTCATATTCAAGAAATTCAATGTCTTCAAGAGGATCATGAGTTCCTGGATCAACTGGGCGACCTTCTTCATCAGTAGATCCAGAAGCATCTATAACATGAATGAAAACTTTAGCTTGTCTTAAATCATCTAAAAATTTATTACCTAAACCTCTACCTTCATGTGCTCCTGGAACTAAACCTGCAACATCAATTAATTCAACATGAATATATCTTTTTCCATCAATACATTCAGAATTTCGTGGATTACAAGTAAGATTTAAATCCACACAAGGACAAGGTTTTACAACATTTGCTATAGCTTTATTTGCATCAATAGTTGTAAATGGGTAATCTGCCATTTCAACTTTTGATGTTGTAGCTGAGTTAAAAAATGATGATTTACCAACATTTGGTTTTCCTGTAACTGCAATTTGAAGCATCTTTTTGACTTCCTTAATTTTTATAATTAGATATTTTTAATATGAGATATTTTTTAATATGAGATATTTTTAATAAATTTTATAATCTGAATTATATTCTTTAATAAATTTTATAATCCAAATATATTCTTTAATAGATTTTTATGATAAATATTATAATAATATTTATGATGAAATTAATAATTAAAAAAATAATTAAAATAATAAAATACTGTTTTTTAATAAATTTATTGAATTACCTTATTAAACATTGCTTTTTCAAAATATTTTCATATCCCAATATTAAATTATAACTAATAATAATTTTTTATTGAAATAAAAAACTAAAATTAAAATGATAAAAAAGCTAATAATTAAAATATTACTATTTTTTAATTATTTTTTTATATTATAGCTTATATTAGAATAAACTAAAATTCCCATAATATATTAAAAATGACTATTTACCTAAAATTTAATTAAAAAATTATTTAAATTTAAAGATTAAAGTATAAATTATATGAACACTTTATCTAAAAAAATATTTGCTAATATAAAATTTTTTATTAGAACCCTGATTGTTTGGGTTGGAGAAATTATTGTACTATATTTATTAGCTAATATGGCTATTGGTTTAAATATTGATGGATTTAGCACAGCGATTATTGTAATAGTTATTTTAGAAATAATAAATGCCCTCTTTTGGCCAATACTTGCAAGAATTTTTCTTCCTTTTTTAGTATATACCATTGGTATTGGGTCTCTTCTTTTGAATGCTGGTGTAATATGGGTAATAAGTCTATTTCTACCGACATTAAGTATAGATGGATATGCTTTAATTATTGTACCTCTTGGAATAGCAGTAATACATACAATATTAACTTCAATACTAACATTGGGCAATGAAGATGAATATTACAATTTTATTATAAGAAGAAAAAAAATAAGATATAATGATGATTATTTTACAAATGGAGAAGTTGATTATAATCAATTCCCTGATAATTATAATGAAAAGAATAATATAAATCATGAAAACAGCACACAGGTTAATGAACCAGGATTAATTATAATAGAAATAGATGGGTTAGCTAAAGATATATTAGAAGAAGCAATAGAAAAAGGTCATATGCCTACTTTAGCTAAATGGAAAGAAGATAAATCCCATAAAATAAAAGAATGGGAAACAGATTTATCTAGTCAAACTGGATCAAGTCAGGCAGGGATATTGCACGGGAATAATGAAGATATAGTTGCATTCAGATGGGTTGAAAAAGAAAATAATAATAAGATAATGGTTTCAACTGGGCTTATGGATGCTCCTAAAATTGAAAAACGTATATCCGATGGAAAAGGCCTCCTTTATAATAATGGATCAAGTAGATCAAATTTATTTTCAGGAGATACAGAAAATGTGCTATTTACATACAGTAAAATGTATGACATAAAAAAATTCTACAACCGAACATGGTATTATGTTTACTCAAATCCTTCAAATTTCGGCCGTATTATTTTATTATTTGTATTTGATATTTTAAAAGAAATCATTTCTCAAATAACTCATAAAGTTAAAAATATTAGGCCTAGAATTAGAAAAGGATTTATGTATTTATTTGTAAGAGCCTGTGCTAATGTATATATAAGAGAAATAAACACACAAACTATTATTGGAGATATGGTTAAAGGAAAAACTGATATAATATACTCTACTTATTTAGGATATGATGAAATAGCTCATCACTCAGGAATTAGAGATAATGATTCATTTAATGCATTGAAAGGTATTGATAGGCAAATTAAAAGAATAGCTGGTGGAAACAATTACACGAAAAGGCCTTATAAAATTGTTGTACAATCAGATCATGGACAAAGTAATGGAGCCACATTCAAACAAAGATATGGTTTAAGTTTAGAAGACTTAGTAAAAAATCTACTTCCAGAAGATATGAATGTTTATGGAGAATTATCCTCCAATGAAGATCACTTTGGCCAAGTAATTACTTCACCAATTACAGATGTTAAAAATATTGTTAGAGATAAAACTGAAACAGCTAAAAATAAATATGATGAAATATCAACAAAAATTAAGTCAAAAGGAGACAATATTTTAGAGTATATTAGTGATTATAAAATTTCAGAATCAACAACCATTAAAAAATCAAAAACAAACCTTAAAAATGCGGAAGTTATTGTACTTGCATCTGGAAATTTAGGATTGATATATTTAACTCAATGGGAAAATCGTCTGGATTATGAAACTATAAAAGAATTATTCCCTGAATTAATCCCTGGACTTGTTCAACACGAAGGAGTAGGTTTTATTTTAGTTAATTCTAAAGAAAATGGAGCATTAGCTATTGGAAAAGATGGAGTATATTACTTAGATGAAGACAAAATCGAAGGAAACAATCCTTTAAAAGATTTTGGATCCAATGCTAGAAAACATCTTCTTAGAACAAATAATTTCAAATATGTTCCAGATATTTTGGTAAACAGTTTATATGATAAAGATAATAATGAAGTTGCAGCATTCGAAGAGTTAGTTGGTAGTCATGGTGGTCTTGGAGGAACACAAACTAAACCATTTATTATGTATCCCTCTGAATGGAAAGTAGAAGATGAAGATATTGTTGGTGCTGAAAACATCCACAAACTTATTAAAAAAAATTATAATTACATTCATGACCAATATAATGATATATAATTTAAGATATATCAAATAATAATGAAAATAATGAAAATAATAGGTTCAATAAATTATTCAAGAGATTATAAAATAGATATAGGTTAAAAAATGACAAAATTATTTATTGTTGGTATAGGGCCAGGTTCTAAAGATTATATTACTGAAAAAGCAAAAAAAACAGTACAAAATGCAGATATCGTTGTTGGAAGTTGGAGAGCTATTGACATTTTCGATGATATTAAGGAAACAATAGGGCTAAATGTAAAAGATCTTCAAGAAAAATTGGAAGAAGCAGTTGATTTATCAATAGAAGGAAAAAAAGTTTGTATACTCTCAACTGGCGATCCTGGATTTTCAGGAGTCTTAAAAACTATAAAAAAAATTGCTAAAAGTAAAAATTTTAATTATGAAAATATAGAAGTGATACCAGGAATTAGCTCATTGCAATTAGCTGCAGCTAAAAATAAAATATCCTGGGATGAAGCAAATATAATGACATTCCATGGTAGAGAAGAAATTTCATATATTTTAAATGTTATTGATAATGGACTTCCTACAATCGCACTGCCATCAAAAAGTGTAAAAGATATGGCTAAGTTTTTAATCGATAACAATGTAGATGAAAATAGAAAAATCACAATATGTGAAAAATTAAGTTATCCTGATGAAAGAATTGTTACAACTACTTTAAAAGAAGTTTTGAATAGTGATTTTAGTTATATGTGCGTTATGATAATTTACTAATTATTAATAAATTATAATTTTTATAAAAATAATATTAAAAAATAATCTTAAATCTAAAAAATAAAATTATTAACAGTACAAATTAAAATAAGAAAATAAAATTGAAAATAGAAAATAAAAGAGTAAATTTAAAAACAAAAAAGTAAAAATAAAAGATTAAAAATAAATGAATATTAAAGAAACAGTGAAGAAATAATAAAGAAATAGTAAATGAATAATAAAGGAATAATAAAGGAATAATAAAGGAATAATAAAGGAATAATAAAGGAATAATAATAAAATTATTCCATAAACAAGGCTGGTTTATAAGGCATTGCATTTCTAGCCTTATTTTGTGGGTCATAGCTATTATCTTTGTGAATAATAACTTCAGAACCTACTTCTTCAGATATAAAATCTAAAGCATCAGATAAAACTTCATATTCATCAATTTTTCCAATATATCTTGTTTTTGTCATTTCACGACCAACTTTTTTAGCAACTTCAGCTATTTCTTTTTTATTGTCATGAATATTTTCACCAATAGCTCTGCCCATAATTTGACCAATGTCTGGTTTTCCAACATCATCAGCTATTCTATATAACATCCATTTCCAATTAGGAGCTAAATAAACGTGAATCTTCTCAGGAGTAACATCAACAATTTTTTTAATTTCATTTATATCTTTTACAATAGATTGAACCATTTCTTCAGATTTTTCTATTACTTCACTTGGTATACAGCTATCTACTTTTAGATTTAATGTTGGAGTACATTTCATTGGGAAATATTGATATTTGATTGGCCATTCAGCTTCAGATACAAATCCTTCACCACCATATTTAGCCCATAATTCTTCACAGCTATGTGGAGTGAAAGGTGAAAGAATTCTAATCCAAGATTCTAATATGGAAGATAGAACAAATATAAGAGCTTCATCTGGATCTTCTAATAAATGTTTTGTACGATACATATAATGATCAACATCTTTTTTAAGTAGGAAAAGAGAATCTTGAAGTGCTTTTCTTGTTTGGAAACCTTCAAGTGCAGTAGTTGCATCATTTATCCGAATATACAATTGATTCATCATCCAAAGATCGATTTTTCTAGTTAAATCAACCCTTTCAATATTACTTAAATCTAAAGACGATTTATTTTTATTCATTTTAATTGATTCTATCTTTTCTGCAAACTCGAAAAACCAGTCAAGGCGTCTTTTTGTACCGACAACTTCTTTTTCTCTCCAATCAAAGTCTTGCCATGGTTCAGCTGAAGACATTAAAAATAATCTTACTACATCTGCACCATATTCATTTATTGCATCACTAAGAAGTATAACATTTCCTTTAGAAGAAGACATTTTGTTGCCTTCAAGTAAGCCCATTCCAAATACAACCATACCCTGTGGCCAGTTTTCAGGAGGGAAAATAGCTGCATGATGAAACATATGAAAGCTTAAATGATTTCCAACTAAATCTTTAGCTGAAAGTCTCCAATCTAATGGATACCAATAGCTGAACTCATTTTGAATCTCATTAATAATATCTTCATCAACTTTGAGTCTGAAATCATCAATATTCGCACCAATTGAATTTAATTGAGTTTTATCAATAGTATCAATATTTATATCATTGTCAAAAAATATTTTTTCAAAAAATGCATCATTTAAATCTTCAGAATTAATATCTTTTAAGTATTTAGCTATAGTGTAATAAGACATATAAATTGTAGAATCAGTTAATGGCTCTATTAACCATTGTTTATCCCAAGGTAATTTAGTTCCAAGACCAATTCTTCTAGAACAAGCCCAATCTTCTAACCAACCAATATAATACTCAAGATTTGATCTGACCTCTGCAGGAATTATGTTTTCATTTCTAAGTAACTTTCTTGTTTCATCTTTCCATTCTTCATCAGAATATTTAAGAAACCATTGATTATCCATTATTTTAACTACACATTTTGTACCACATCTACATATTACAGGATGTTCTGCAAAATCATACATAATAGTAGCTTGGTTTTTAGATATCATATCCTTTTTAATATTTTCACGAGCAATGGATACACGTTCGCCAGAATAAATAGGAATATGTTCACTAATAATCCCTTTAGAATGTTCAACTTTGTATAGTTCATTTGTAGCTTCTTCTAATTTAGGATCTTCTTGATTCTTAACATTTAATCTTTCTATTACATCTTTAGCAGGTATTTCACTATATTTTTTGATAGTTACAACATTTAAAGGTTCTATTTTATTTACAATATCCTTTAATGAATATTTTTCTATTAATTCTTTATTATTTTTTAAATCTTCGAGAGCTATATAATCTGCAGGAGCATGACCAGGAACAGAAAATACTGAACCACTACCATATTCTGGATCAACGAAACTAGCTGGTAAAATTGGATGGTGATCTTTAGTTACAGGATTTTCAATATGAGCTCCTATTAATGTTTCTGGATCAATATCCCCTAATATTTTTAAATCTTTTATTTGATTTGAAATGTTATCGAAAGATTCTTTACTTATTACCCATGTTTCTCCATTAGTACCATTTTCAGAATCATCACTAGTCACTTGAATATACTCAACATTAGGATTCAACCATAAGTTAGTAGAACCATAGATAGTTTCTGGTCTGAATGTAGCTGGAACTAGATATTTAACATTATTTGCAGTGTTAATATTATCCCCATTGTCTTTATTAGTATCATTATCATTTTTTTCAATTATTTTAAATTTGAGAAGGGTTAATTCATTTACCCCAACTCCTTCTCCTTCTAAAAGATCATGATCTCCAACTGGGTTATCACAATGTGGACAATATTTAACAGGATGATTTCCTTTTCTTATTAAATCCATCTTTTTTAATTTTTTTATTTGCCATTCGATGAATTTTTTATAAGTAGGATCTGTAGTCCTAAACTCTCTTCTCCAATCTATTGAATAACCCATGTCATCCATAACATTATGATACTCTGTACTGAAATATTTTACAATATATTCTGGATCTTCGAGTTTTGAAATCTCATTTTTAGGAACCTTATGGACATTTTCATATAAATCAAGTGTCCAAGGGTCTTTATCCTTTATCCTACTAGCGATTCCAATTACTGGAGCCCCAGTTACATGCCATCCCATAGGAAACAATACATTATAGCCCTGCATTCTTTTAAATCTTGCGTAAACATCGGGAACTGTATATGTTCTTCCATGCCCAATATGCATGGCCCCACTTGGATAAGGATAAGCTACTGTTAAAAATATTTTTTTTCTTTCATCATGATCTGACTGAAATAGCTTTGATTCCTTCCATTTTTCTTGCCATTTCTTTTCTATCTCTTTACTCACTTAATCACCAGATATAAATTGAATATAATCATTGAATTAAACATAAATTAAAATATTAATGAAACTAATTAGATAAAGTATCCTAATTAGATAAAATAGTAATAGAATAATTAGATAAAGCATCCTAATTAAACAATACTAATAGAATAATTAGATAAAGTATCCTAATTAAATAAAATGTTATAGAATAATTAGATAAACTATCTTAATTAGATAAAATATCAATAAAACTAATTAATTAAAATATTAATTAAAATATTGATTAAAATATTGATTAAAATATTGATTAAAATATTAATTAAAGTATTAATTACAATATAATATGTTATATTATATTTACTTATATTTACTTATATTATTTACTTATATGATAAAATAATAATAAAAATGAATAATATTAATTAATTTCATCTTTTACCCATTTTAAATAGTTTTTAGAAACATTAGAAATAGGAATAGCTAAAATACATGGATTATCATAGCTATGTATGCCCTTAATAAAATCTATTATCTCATCGACATTTTTTTCTATTGTTTTAAGAAGTAAAATAGCCTCATTATCCTCTTCAAGGTTTCCTTCCCACCAATATATGGATTTCATATTAGAAACTATATTAGAACAGGCAGCTAATCTTTTTTCTACGACTAATTTTCCAATTTTTATAGCTTCTTCCTCATTACTTGTAGTAACATAAATTAATGCCATCAAATTATCACAAACTAAATCATACTCATTCAAATAAAATTTTTAAATAAAATTATATAAATAAAATTTTTAAATAAGATTATTAAATAAAATTATTAAATAAAAGATAAATAAAAAATATATTTTTGATAGGTTTAAAATAGCTTTTTTTCTTCAAAAGGACTTGGGGGAAATTCTAACTTATGTTCATTATTATTAATTCTATTTTTCAAATCAACAAGAGTTAATTTAGAAATATTCACTTCTTCTAAAATATCCACATCTTCTAATTGTTTATCTATTAAAAGATATAATAATTTATCTAAAACATCGTAAGTTAAACCAATTTCATCTTCATCAGTCTGACCTATCCATAGTCCAGCTCTTGGAGGTTTATCTATAATTTCATCTGGAATATTCCATTCTTTAGCTAATTTTCGCAGTTGTGTTTTATATATATCCCCTATTGGTTCAAAATCGCAAGCACCATCACCATATTTAGTAAAATAACCTATTAATAATTCACTTTTGTTACCAGTTCCAGCTACCAGACAATTTTTCATATTTGCAAAATAATACAACATAGTCATCCTAATTCTTGCTTTAAGATTACCTTCACTAGCAAGATCTTCTGAAATATCTGAAGCATTATCATCTTTAGCTAAACTCAAAAATTCATTAGTTATAGTATCTATATTTATTTCTTTGTAATCAATATCTAATAATTTAGACATAGCTCGTGCATGTTCTGTATCCTCTTTTGGAGTAGTGGAACTATGTAAATGATAAGAATAAACATTATTTTTACCAATAGCTTCTTTTAAAAGAAAAGCTACGACACTTGAATCAATCCCTCCACTCAAACCAATTACAATTCCATCTGCACCCGCTTTATCTAATATATTTTTTATAAAAGTAGTTATTTCATCTTTAACTAATTCTGAATCGATTTCTGGAAACTTCATATAATCACGAAAATTTATATTATAATTACAAATTATTTCAATTTTTAAATTTAAATTCTTAGATTTTTAAATCTTAGTTTTCAAATTTCTATTTTTTAATTTATCTTTTCTATTTTATTTTCTATTTTTTAATTTTTAGTCGATTTAGAAAAGTTTATTACTGAAAAGTATAAAAATTCTAAAGAGTTTGAAATTAATAATTAAATTAAAATAATTATAAATTTGAAACTAAGATAATTTGATATTGAAATAATTTTAAATTTAAAACATTTTATATATTATAAATCTATTTAACTTAACTAATAAAAATTACTTTTAGAAAATTTATAAAAAAATTTAATAAAAAACTTAATAAAAAACTTAATAAAAAAATATTTAATAAGGAAACTATATTATCATAAAAATTTATAACAAAGGAATTAAAAATAAAATAGAAAAGATAAATTAAAAAAATTATTTAGAGGAATTATAATGAAATTTAAAGATTTATTCAAATTTAAAAATGGCCAAACAACATTTGTATTTGTAGGCGGAAAAGGAGGAGTTGGAAAAACATCCATATCTGCAGCTACTGCAATTTGGATGGCCAAACAAGGGAAAAAAACATTAGTTGTATCTACTGATCCAGCACATTCCCTTTCAGACTCACTTGAAGCACCAATTGGTCATTCTCCAACATTAATTATGTCTAATTTATATGCAGTAGAAATTGATCCTGAAATGGCCATGGAACAACAACAAGCAGAACTTGAAAGTAAAAAAAGTTTAGCTACTGGTGAGCAAGCCATGGGGTTAGATTTATTAGGAGATCAATTAGATCTTGCTTCTTCTTCTCCAGGTGCTGATGAAGCAGCTGCATTTGAAGTTTTTCTTCAAGTAATGACTACTAATGAATATGATGTTGTAGTATTCGACACAGCACCAACAGGTCACACACTTAGACTCCTTTCATTCCCAGATTTGATGGATTCCTGGGTCGGTAAAATGATTAAAGTGAGAAGTAAACTTGGTGGAGTAGCTAATACCTTTAAAAATCTAATTCCGTTTATGGGTGATGATGGAAATGATATTCAGTCAACTGCCGAATTAGAAGAAACCAAAAGAAGAATTGATGAAGCGAAGAAAGTAATGTCTGATCCCGAAAGAACAACATTCAAAATGGTTGTAATTCCAGAAGAAATGTCAATATATGAATCTGATAGAGCTATGGAATCATTAGCAAAAAATAATATGACTGTTGATGGAGTTGTTGTAAACCAAATCATGCCAGACATTGAAAACTGTGATTTTTGCCAGTCCAGACATAAAATACAACAAAAAAGACTTGCTTTGATAAGACAAAAGTTCTCACATCAAACAATAGCAGAAATTCCATTATTTAAAGAAGAAGTTAAAGGAATAAAAAAATTAGAAGAAGTTGCTGAAGTTCTTTATGAAGGAAAAACTCCAGAAGATGTTGAAAAAGACGCCATACTTCTTTAATAAGTTTAAAATGGTTAAATAAACTTATTTTAAA
>JADHEF010000527.1_pt1 | contig 37807 bp, 30 predicted proteins | sample 8952391 | NCBI WGS metagenome assembly JADHEF01 (sample SAMN16124439, study PRJNA663245) | bioreactor sludge metagenome | isolation source: sludge (nitrite) | place: India:Bengaluru | collected 2019-02-28 | reverse complement strand
ATATTTTATGGGTAACTGTCGGGGGAGTGCTTGGGACAATCATCGGGATGCTCCCAGGGCTGGGGCCTGCCACCGGAGTCGCTGTGCTGCTTCCGCTCACCTTTACAATGGGGCCGGTAGCCGCGCTGATTACAATGGGCGGCGTTTATTACGGCGCCATGTTCGGCGGATCAAGGTCTTCCATACTTATCAACACGCCAGGCGACGGGGCCGCGATTGCGGCAACCTTTGACGGTTATCCCATGGCGATGAAGGGCAAGGCCGAGGCAGCGCTCGCTATTTCCGCCATTGCCTCTTTTATAGGCGGTGTTGTCGCGACAGTGATAATGGTATTTGTCTCAATGCCGGTCGCCCGGTTCGCGGTAAAGTTCGGCCCAGCGGAATACTTCATGCTTTTTGTTTTCGCCCTCGCTGCGACCGCCTCAATGACGGAAGGGAACAGGATAAAGGGGTTCATCTCCATGACGCTCGGGCTAATGATAGCGACAATAGGAATCGACATGCAGTCAGGAGTAAAGCGGTTCACATTCGGCATTCTTGAGCTCCTTTCAGGCATTGATTTCCTTATTGTTATAATAGCTATTTATGCACTTGGAGAAGTATTTAAAAGCTTTAAAAACATCGCTGAGGGGAAAAAGAAGATACAGACTAAATTCGGGCGTATATGGATCAGCATGGCTGAATGGAAAAAGTCAGTATGGCCTATCATAAGGGGAACACCTCTCGGGTTTTTCGTAGGCGCGCTTCCGGGAGCCGGGGGTACGATGGCGGCCCTTATGGCATATAACAACGAAAAACAGCTTTCAAGGCACCCGGAGGAATTCGGCAAGGGCGCCATAGAGGGCGTTGCCGCACCTGAGTCCGCCAATAACGCAGCCTCGGTAGGAGCTATGATACCGATGCTCACTCTGGGAATACCGGGGTCAGGAACAACCGCTGTCATGATGGGAGCGCTGCTTATGCTCGGCCTCCAGCCAGGCCCTCTTCTCTTTACACAGCAGGCCGATGTTGTATGGGGCCTTATCGCGAGCATGTTTATAGGCAACATAATACTCGCGGTCGTGAATATCCCTCTCGCCGGCGTTCTTGTAAGGGTTCTTTCTGTCCCTCCCAAAATCCTCTACCCGATTATTCTCGCGCTCTCTTTTGTCGGCGCATACGCCATAAGCTACAGTGTCGTTGACTTTTATCTTCTCCTCATCTTCGGGGTTCTCGGATTCGTACTGAGCTTTGCGGATATTCCGACATCCCCTATGATTCTCGCCGTAATTGTTGGAAACAACATGGAACAGTCTTTCAGGCGGGCATACAAAATAGCGGATGGGGATCTGTCCATATTTGTAAAATCGCCCATAAGCATAACGCTTCTTGTTCTCACCATGATTTCAATAATCTATCCGGTTGCAAAATCAATCATTAAATCGGGGAACAAAAAATAACTGTAATATATGCCCTGTCTTAAAAACAGGGCATACTGTTCCTGGAGAAAACCTGATGAAAAGCACAGTTTCTGTTTACGACATGGCAAACGCCCGGGAGGTTCGGGTTGAGAAAGTAAAGGGCCTTCTTTCATCCGAAAAAACCGCGGCAGTAATTTCTTTTACGCTCAATATCCCCGGCCCTGTAAAAGACCTGCCGCTCTACAGGGAGATTCACAAGGCGGGGATGGCAGAGATAATCAAAAGCCTTAAATGGGGCAGAATCAATTACTCGCTGGCCGGGACATCATTTTTGCCTACAGGCGCGGAAGGACTTTTGATTATTCATGACTGCGCGCCTGATTCCATAAAAAGGATCACTGTGGAAATAGAAGATACACATCCTTTGGGCAGATTTTTCGACATCGACATTTTTAAGAAACCCTGTGAAAAGGTTTCTTCAGGAAGAGCTCTGCGGAGGTGTTTTATCTGCGGCAATTCCGCTTTTGCCTGCGCCAGAAACGAAAGCCATCCGTATGAAATTCTTGTCAAAACAATAGAGCAGAAAAGCGAAGAACATTTCCGGAGCTACTATCCATGGAAAATAGCGGAGACTGCGTGCAGGGCTCTCCTTAGCGAGGCAGCAGCAACACCGAAACCCGGGCTTGTCGACAGGCAGTCAGCAGGAGCCCACAGTGATATGGATTTTTTTTCATTCATAAACAGTTCCGCTGCGCTCTTCAGGACATTTTATGTTATGGCGCAGACAGGGTATGATTTCAGGAAGGAGGAACTCTCCGGGATGTTTGACTCGCTCAAAATGAGGGGAATTGAGGGTGAGAAAGAGATGCTTACCGCGACAGGGGGGGTAAACACCCATAAAGGGCTTATATTCTCGCTCGGGCTTATGTCTGCGGCGGCAGGGTACCTGTGCGCAAGGCATGGCGGGGGAATTACGGCTGATAAGATATGCCTGTCCGCTTCCCGGATAATTTCCCCGCATGTGTCGGATTACCTCTCCCGGCTGGCTGAAAATCAAAAAGGAAAAAAACTAACGAGAGGGGAGAAAACGTTTCTCGAGCATGGAATCAGGGGAGCAAGGGGCGAAGCCGAAGGCGGGTTCAGGACAGCCCTCTACGGCTACAGTATCCTTTCTTCCGACATCGATAAAGGAAAGGATTTCAACCTTTCTCTTGTAGACACTCTCATGCATATCATGGAAAAGGCCCAGGACACAAATATCACCGGCAGAAAAGACATTGAAGCGCTCAGCTATATTAATTCAGAGGCCAGACGGTATAACAGGGAAACAGGCGTTTTTTCCGACAGCGGACTTAGGGCAATCAGAAAACTCGACATGGAATTTACCGAGAAAAACTTAAGCCCCGGCGGCTGCGCAGACATTCTTGCAATGTCTGTATTTCTCTGTTTCGCGGAAAAAGATATTGCCCTACCTGGCTGACATTGCCGCAGGGAAATCTTTTTCTGCGTTATATGTATCAGCCCATTCAAACATGATATCGATGAAGCTCTGCAGGTTCTCGGAGAAATACTTGTCCCTGTGATATATCATATAAAAATTTCTTGTCAGAAGTGAATCATCGATATGAAGCGCGACAAGGTCACCGGAAAGCACCTCTTTCTCCACAACCTTCTTTGAAATCAGAGCATAGCCTGCCTTGTGCCGCACCATGTTTTTTACAGCCTCGCTGTCTGATATTGTACAGACAGTCCTGAAGCTTATCCTGTTGCGCCTCATGAAATGCTCGACAGTGTCCATGGTACCGCTGCCCTTCTCAAACAGTATCATCGGCAGCTTGTCAAGTTCAGAGGGCTCAACCTTTGCCTTTCTTGCGAGGGCGTCATCAGGAGATGATATCAGGACGAATTTTTCGTTAAACAGCTCACGTGATATGATTTTTGGGTTTCTTACCTTATGGGACACAATCCCAAAATCATTCTCAAACCTGCTCGTAGTCTCTACGACATTTTCATTCGGCATTGCGTAGACAGAAACCTTGATCTCAGGGTACTGCCTTATGAACCTGGGCATGAAATCAGGCAGATAGTAAGAGCTGAAGCTGTTTATTGTGTTGATGACAATGTTCCCTTTTTTCTGCCTCTTGTAATCGCTTATGCTTTCTTCAATTTTCGCCTCTGATTCAAAGACTCCTTCAGCCATTGAATAGATCATGTTGCCAGCGTCAGTCAGCACAAACGTCTTTCCTGTCTTGTTGATTAAGGCAAGCCCTGTTTTTTCCTGAAGGTCCTGAACCTGCCTTGTCACTGAAGGCTGCGTTATGCTGAGATACTGGGCCGCCCTGGTAAAGCTGTTGAATTTTGCCGTATAATAAAACGATTTCAGATTATCGAGATTCATAATTCTGATTTTATCACAAAAAATAAATTATTTCATCATCCCGGCATTTTTTTGTCAGCAGTATTTTCCCTCACGCGATGCTCATTCGCGAAAATTACTTTTCTTGACAATTGAAATCTTGTGGTATACCCTGAATATAATATCTCAATCACGCAAACCTTGGGAACTATGATTAAAACAGTAAAAATTCTTGTTGTTGATGATTCCCGCATCATGCGGAATATTCTGAAAAACTCGTTTGACGAAAAAGAGCCGTGGGGAGAAACAGAATTTATCGATGCCCCTGACGGCGAGGCAGCTCTCGAAATAATGAAAGAACAGACAATTGATATTCTCCTCCTGGACTGGAACATGCCCAAGCTTGACGGCCTTTCCCTTCTTAAAAAAATCAGGCAAATGGAACAGTACAAAAAGCTGCCCACAATAATGATTACTTCCGAAGCGGCAAAGTATAACGTAATAGAGGCGCTTAAGGCAGGAGTCAGCGACTATATCATTAAACCTGCCTCACGGAAAATATTGAGGGATAAGGTAAAAGGGTTTCTGCTGAAAACCGCGGGATGAGATCGGTTATCATATCAAGCATAGAGAGACAACATGAAAAAAGAATACATAATGCCTTTTGTAGATGCGACGCAGGCTGTTTTTCAGGATTTTTTCGGGATAATTCCGGAACTTGACACTCCTTATCTTGTAACAAAGGAAGAAACCCTGAACTGGGACATATCCGGCATAATAGGAATCGCAGGAGAGTCGAGAGGGGTTGTGGTCTTAAGCATCACCGCAGAGGTCGCCATGACGCTTACAAGCCGGCTTGTTGGCAAAACCATCACATCGCTTGACAGCGATGTGATAGACACAATGGGTGAAATCACAAACATAATAGCCGGAAACGCAAAAAAAGGATTTGAAGACTGCAGGCTTAAAATATCACTCCCCTCAATAGTAAAAGGACGGGAACATGAAATATTCTGGCCAAAACAGGATATTCCAATCATTAGCATTCCTTTTACAATTCCTGATGGCAAAATAATGCTTTTTGTCGGACTTGAGAAAAAGATAACCAGCGATATGTTTCTGTGAAATTGCCATAAAATCATATTATTCTGCGGAAGAGGAGATACAATGAGCTTACGGTCAAAATTTATTGCCCTGCTTCTTATCATAAACAGCCTTTTGATTTTTTTCAGCCTTACTCTTTACATGAATGTAAGCACGAGCAACAAGATCAAAAATGAGATAGCAATAATCGATTCTGTCAACAAGGCGCTTTATGAGGAGATACTCGCGGTAAGAGGGCTTTTCACAATCCCGCTCAAGCTTCAGGTAAAAACATTCAATGATGTTGAAGTCAATCTTGAAAACGCGCTCTCTGAGCTGATGAATATAGAATACCTGACAGATAAAAGCCCGGTTATTCTGGAATCAATAAAAAACATTATATCAGCCCGGTATAAATCACTTTACTTCATGCCTGTTATGCTTGATAACGCGGACAAAATTCTTAATGAAATTGACAGGAATACTCACACTACAGCGACAATTGAGGTAATCAGAAACTATTCCGAGCAGCAGGGAAATGAGCAGCTTAAGGCAAGAGTCGGAATGCTTACCAAGGCACTTTTCGGAATGGAGGATAACATAACAGCTTCCCTTGCGACATTTGAGGAACAGTACAGGATAATAGCGGACGAAAGGAAAAGGCTTGAGAAATCAGGTATCCTGACCTTTATCATAATGTTTGCAAGCCTTGCCCTCATCTCAATCATTGCAGGAAGCCTCATAATAAAATCCATAATCGCTGTAACATATAATCTTGACAAGGCCCACAAGGAAACCGACGCCATATTCAGGAACATACACGAAGGTGTTTTCCAGCTTGACCAGAACCTCTGCATTGGAAATCTCTGCTCGAGATATTTTGAGGAACTGTTCCATAATATTGATTTTAAGAAAATGCCTTTCACAAAATTTCTCGGTGAGATAGGAATACCTGGCAAGGATATCTCAATCACAGAGGATTTTCTCCGGCTTTTTTTCAATGAGGAAATAAACATTAACCTTCTCGGGCAGGTTAATCCGCTTGACAGGGTTTCGATCTCGCTGATTGACAGCAGCGGCCATGCCAGTGAAAAATACCTCACCTTCTCCTTCTCAATGTTCAAAAACGTAAACGAAAACATGGAAATCCTGGGAACGGTCAAGGACATCACGGAAGAGGTTCTCTACGCCGAAGCGCTTAAGGATGAGGAAGAAAAGAACAGGGAAAAGATGGAACAGCTTTTCCAGGTTATACACGTAGAACCCACAATCATGGCTGAATTTTTTGAAGACGCGCAGAGCGAGATTGATCATATAAACGATCTTTTAAAATCAAACAGGACTGACTATCATGAAATCCTTCAGGAGATTTTCCTTGCCGTGCACTCCATCAAGGGAAACGCGCAGCTTCTGGGAATGAAAAATTTCGCCAATATGCTTCACAAGCTTGAAGATGACATAAAGGCGCTTCTTGATAAAAAAGAAATCAAGTGGGAAAGCATACTGGATTTCGCGATCAAGCTGGGAGACATTCAGGAAGGTATAAACGAACTTAAGGAAAGAATAAAGGACATACTCCAGTTCCAGTCAAGCTTCAAGGGGCTTTCGGAAAAGGCCGGGCTTTTTGAAAGGGCACTTCAGCGCGTACTCTTTACGGAAGGGGCACATGTCGGGAAAGTCATCAACCTTGAATGCAGCAATTTCAATTCAAAAGATATACCGGATCATCACAGAAAGCTTGTGAAGGATGTATTTGTTCAGCTGGCGAGAAACGCGGTAAACCATGGAATTGAAAAGCCTGAGGACAGGAAGAGGAAGAATAAAAAGCCGGAAGGGACGATATCGCTTTCCATCAGGAAAGGGTCTGACACTGATAAAGGCGCAGACATAATCGAATACAGTTTCAGGGATGACGGCGGCGGAATCAATGTTGAGCTTATAGCCAGAAAAGCCAAAGAACGAGGCCTGATAAAAGACGGAGAACCATTTTCGCTTTCCGATGCTGTTAAATTCGTTTTTACATCAGGATTCAGCACTGCCGACAACACATCTCTCGGCGCCGGAAGAGGGATAGGCCTTTCAATTGTAAAATCAAGGGTAAGCGCAGCAAAAGGGAAAATAAAGGTAAAAACGCAGAAGGACAAATACTGCGAATATATAATTACCCTCCCCGCGAATGCCGAGGAAAAAAGCGAATCCGAAAAGCAGTATGCCTGATTTACCTCAGGAAGGTGAATTAAGCATCTAGGCAAGCACAGGGACAATCGCGAGAAGAATACCTGCCGCTACTGCCGAGCCTATTACTCCTGAAACATTGGGCCCCATCGCATGCATGAGAAGATAGTTTTCGGGATCAGCCTCCTGGCCTATTTTGTTTGCGATCCTGGCCGACATGGGAACAGCAGAAACACCGGCTGCGCCGATCAGCGGATTAAGGGGATTTTTCTTCCTGAACAGATTCATGAATTTGGCAAGAAGCACTCCCGACGCAGTCCCGATCGAAAAAGCGATAAGCCCCAGAAAGAGGATTGCCAGCGTTTCAGGGTTAAGGAATTTTTCAGCCTGCAGCTTTGAACCGACAGAAAGCCCAAGCATGATTGTGACAAGGTTTATCAGCTCATTTTGCGCTGCCTTTGAAAGCCTGTCCGTAGCGCCGCTTTCCCTTAAAAGGTTACCAAACATCATGCACCCTATAAGCGGTGTGGCAGTCGGAAGCAGAAGAATATTTATTGTGAGTACAACCAGAGGGAAAAGGATTTTTTCTTTCTTGCTCACTTCCCTGAGCTGGACCATCCTGATCTTTCTCTCTTTTTCAGTGGTAAGAAGCCTCATGATCGGCGGCTGGATAATTGGGACCAGCGCCATGTAGGAATATGCGGCGACCGCTATTGCACCGAGATACCGCTCCGAAAAGCGGCTCGCGAGAAAAATCGCGGTCGGGCCGTCCGCTCCTCCTATTATTCCGATAGAGGCAGCATCATAAAGGGTAAAATCGAACATTGGAAGCTTACCTAAAAGAATTGCGCCTATCAATGTAAAAAATATCCCGAACTGTGCAGCTGCGCCGAGAAAAAACATGGAAGGATTTGCTATGAGAGGGCCAAAATCAGTCATTGCCCCTATACCGATAAATATAAAAAGGGGAAAAAGACCGCTTTCTATCCCAAAATGATATATTATCCCGATAAAACCCTCAGCACCGGCTATATCAGCAATCGGAATGTTTGCGAGGAGCCCCCCGAAGCCTATCGGGATAAGAAGCAGGGGTTCAAATCCCTTTACAATTGCGAGATACAGAAGAACAAAACTGACGCCTATCATTATCAGTGTCCTGATATCAAAATTCATTATTCCTGTGGAATTCCAGAAGTTTTCCAGAGCGCTTAACAATTCCATTCTCTTTTCCCCTATTACTGTTCAGTTTCCGCAAATACCATCTGTATCTGAAAAAATCTCCACAGCCGAATTCAGTGGAGAATACCCATATCCAAGGCCTGTTTCAGGCCAGCAGGCAATTGCCCCGCAGTGCCATCTTCCCAAAGCAAGCAAATCCGCAGAAAAGGCACATACCCAAAACCTATTCCAGTTCGGCGAGCAATTGCCCTGTCGCGATCTGGTCTCCCTGATTGACAAGAAATGACTTGATTGTCCCATCCGCAGGGGATTTGATCTCTGTCTCCATTTTCATGCTTTCAAGAACCAGGACAGGAGTGCCCTTCTCTACCCTGCTTCCCGGTTTTACCACAAACCGCAGCACAGTCCCGGGCAGGGGAGATTTTATCCCTGAAGAAACCTGCGTACCCTGATCCTGTTTACCGGAAGGTTTGGACTGTTCTTCCTTCCTGCCGGCAGCTTCTGTGGCAGATGATATCTGTGGAAGATCAAGGTCCTTGATGTTAAAGTTTACAACCTCGTTGTTGATCATGGCTTTCTGACCATCCATCCTGATCTTGTATTCCTTGCCGTTGACAGTGACAACAAACTCGCCCTTTGATGATTTCCTGACATTTCCGGCAGAGCTTCCGGCCGAAGCTGCTGACGATGCGGGAACAATCTTGCTCTCTGCCTTGAAAACCTTGACCTCTCCCTTTCTCTTGAGAAAATTTATCCCTTTATCACCGCATATTGCAGTTATAAAAAGGTTCTCCTCTGTAATCGGAAGTTTCTCGCTTCTGAGTTTTTCCATCGCAGGCTTGATACCCTTGGACTGGTCCCTGTCGTTATACTCCAGAACAGAGCCTGTGAACTCATCAATCCCGAGCTTGTTCTTTACTGTATCAATTACCTTTTTATCAGGCTTTACCGGCGTTTTTCCGAAATACCCCAGAACCATCTTGCCGTAGCCGTCGGCGATTCTTTCCCATGGGCCGAAAAACTCATTGTTGAAAGCCTGCTGAAAATAGAACTGCGAAACCGGGGTCACAGATGTCCCCCCGCCGCCGAGCAGGATTACCTCGCTCATCTTGTCGAGGACCCTTAGGTATCTTTCCTCATCTATTCCCTGGTCCCTCATCATGTTGGTATTGGCTGTCAGCGCACCGCCAGGCATAGCGCAGAAAAGGATATCAGGATCTGTTTTTCTTGCCTCAACAGGAAAAACATAATTTTCAAGGCACTTTTTCAGTACACTCTGGGCTTTCCTAACCCCTTCAATATTCACATCCATGTAATAGTCAGTCCCTTTCAGAACATGCCAGAGAGAGACAATGTCCGGCTGTGCGGTTCCGCCTGAAACAGGGGCGAGTGAAACATCAAGCTGGTCAGCTCCTGCTTCTATCGCTGCAATATATGTAGAGAGGCATATTCCGGCGGAACTATGGCTGTGGTAAACAATCTTTTTATCGTTGCCTATTATTTTCCTCGCTTCCTTTATAGTCTCATGTATTACAGCCGGCCTGGATGTACCGGCGGCATCCTTGAAACAGAGGGAATCAAACGGAATATCTGCGTCAATGATATTTTTAAGTATCTTAATATAAAAATCCTTGTCGTGGATTCCAGGTATCGGGACAGGCATATCCATTGTGGTAATGCATATCTCATGCCTGAGCCCTGCCGAATGTATGCACTTTCCGGAATAAACAAGATTGTTGATGTCATTCAGGGCATCAAAATTCCTTACAGTAGTCACGCCATGCTTTTTAAACAGCCTGGCATGAAGCGCAATCACATCAGAGGGATGGGACTCAAGCCCTATAACATTTATCCCCCTAGAAAGTGTCTGAAGATTGATATCAGGCCCGCCGATTGTCCTGTACTGCCCCATTACCTCGAAAGGGTTCTCATTGCAATAGAATATCAGCGACTGGAACTGTGCACCCCCGCCAACCTCAAAATGCTTTATCCCTGCCTCGCATGCTGCCTCGAACGCAGGCATGATGTCTGCTGAAAGTACCCTGCTGCCGAAGTAGGACTGAAAACCGTCCCTGAAGGCAGTAATCATGAAATCAATCTTTTTTTTCATAAAATTTATTCTTTCCCCTTTTTCTGATCACATTATCCCAAAACGCTTTTCAGAGCCGCAAGCGCGATTGCTATCTCTTTATCTTCCTTATTCGCCTTTTCCTTCTTGCTGTTTCCCGAAAAAACAACTGAAAGAAGCTTTACCGCGAGTATCATCAGCCCCAGCAGAATGAATACTGTAGTCATTCCTATGAATGTTATGACGAGTCCTGTTGTCATATCGCCCTCCTGTAATGGAATGAATGAAAGCAAAGCAGCCTTACATGCAAAAACGTATTATTTTCATTCATATATGTATTATAGTAAACCCCTTTTTCAAAGTCAATAGCAGCAGGAAATACTAGATATTTCCTGAAATATAGCGAAAAACCTCGCCAAGCTCTGTATATCTGAGAGATGCCCTGTCATCAAAAGGGGTATCCATATTATTGATTATTACAACTTTTCCGCCTTTCCTGAGCGTATACAAGGGGATTGATGCTGCTGGCTGAACCAGAAGGGTTGAGCCAAGCACAAGAAGAAGGTCTGCCATCTCTGCTTCAGCAATCGCGTCAGACAATGCCCCGGCAGGAAGCTGCTCACCAAAAAAGATTATGTCTGGCTTGAGAACTCCGCCGCATTTTTTGCAGCAGGGAACATCTCCTGAATTGACTACTGCGGCTGCTTCAGAAAAACTGACTGTTTTGCCGCATTCAATACACCTGTGCGGATCAGGCGATCCATGAAGCTCTATTACCCTCTTTGAGCCTGCCTTCTGGTGAAGCAGGTCAATGTTCTGGGTTATGACTGATTTTATGAGGCCCAGCTTTTCAAGGCGCGCAAGCTCTTCATGAACAATTGACGGCCTGACTGAGTCAAGGTTGTAGATAAAATCCCTTGCGGAATTGTAATAAATTGAAGGATCTTTAAAAAACCACTCTATGTCAAATATCTTTTCAGCGTCAGATGTAGAGTAAAGCCCGTTTTTTCCCCTGAAATCCCTTATCCCTGAAAATGTCGAAACCCCGGCTCCGGTAAAGGCAACCGCATGCCTTGACTTTTTAAGAAGAGACACAAGCCTTTTCAAGGCATAACCCTCCTTTATCTAATTATAATACCTCTGCTGAAAGAATGTAAAAAACATTTTGGGAAGGGAGGATGCCGGGAGATCATTGCTTTTTTCTTTTTTTTATAAAGTCAAAAACTTTCCTGATTTTTCCGCCGCCTGCGGCAATACTGTGGTAAGCAGCTGTTTCTTTCAGGGCAGCGAGCGAAATCCCTCCCGGAGATGCATTAAAAAGGCAAAAGCAGTAAGAAACCTCATTCCTGCTGTCCAGAACAGGGTATATTATCCCGTCGCTCATCCTTATTTCCTTTCTGGAAAGAACAGCCCCATCCACCATCGCCTTCATGTCCCTGTCCTTAACAAAAGCATCTATGACATGCCCGGCCATGCTCTCGGGTTCGCTTCCCGGGACATGCGCGTATTTCTCCGCAAAACGTTTTGTGCAGTATTTTATTTCAAGTGTGGGAGAGACAACAGCGGCACTGCGGTCAGAGGTATTCATTATTTTTCTGCACAGATTGTCAAGCGAGCTTATGCGGATAGCCCTCAGTTCGCCGATCCTGTTCATCTCCGAGAGTATTTCAGCTATCCTCATTCCTGTTTTTCCAAGCTTGCGCAGACCTGCATCGGGCGAATAGCCTGTGTTCCTGCTCATTACCAGAAGTTTCTCAAGTGATTTGCCGAACCTGTAGCTTTTTAAAATCATCCCGGTTCCGGCAAGAAATATCAGAAACCCTCCGGCAATCCCGGCAAGAAAAATCCTTTCGGCATAAAATTTCAGTGTTTCCCCTGAAAAAGAGGATGAGCTGATTATTATGCGGTAAGAAAAAAAAGCCAGGAGAAAAAAGAGGAGCACAGACACTATGACAAAAAAAACAACAGCGGACTTTTTCGCGAGTATCATGGCCTATTCTCCTGCCCTGATAAAATCATCGATATCGCTGTTTTTTCCTGTAACCAGGAGAATATCGTCCTCTTCAAGGACAGCATTTTCCTCCGGATGAATAACTTTTTCCTTTTTATCAGGGTTACCCTCTTCATCAATATCTGTGACAATTCTTTTGATCATCACAAGGGAGAGGTTGAATTTTTTCCTGAGCTGCAGGTCAGCCGCTTTTTTGCCCCGGAATCCTCTGGGGAGAAAAAGCTCAGCAAGGCTTATGTCAGCGGATATGGGAATGCGGTCAAGCACCTCCGGGGCAATCAGTCTGCCTGCAACCCTTATCCCCTCATCAACCTCAAGGTTTATGACCTCATCAGCCCCGACCTTCCTGAGGACTTTCTGATGCATCTCTGAAACAGCCCTGGCTACCACATGGGGAACAGACATCTGCTTGAGTATCGCAGTGGCAAGAATGCTTGCCTCCACATTTTTCCCGATTGCCACAATTGCGAAATCAACCTCGCCAAGCGACGCGCCTGAAAGTGCTTTCTCATCTGTGGCATCAAGAAGTATCGCGCTTGTGACCTTCTCTGTAATCATGTCAATAAGGGCAGGGTCATTGTCTACCGCTATTACCTTGCCCCCCTTTTCCATAAGGGTAGCGCAGAGCTGCCTTCCGAAAGCCCCAAGCCCGATTACTGCAAACACCTTATCCATTAAAACTCCTTATAAGTCATCCCTGGTCCCCCGGAAGGTTCAGTAATTGCCTTCCTGTCCTGTACAGGAGTCAGCCTTCCCGCCGACGCCTGAAAAAACAAGCCTATCCGATCAGGATATCAGCCTCCGGAAAACTATGGACCGATTTTTCAAACTGCTGCCGGGAAACCAGTGATGCGATAATTGCAAGAGGGCCAAGCCTCCCGGCAAACATAAGAACGATAATGACAGCCTTGCCCACGTATGAAAGGTCCGGCGTTACTCCGGTTGAAAGCCCTACTGTCGCAAAAGCCGAGACTGTTTCAAAAAGAAGGTCAAGCGGCGGCGCTTTTTCTGACGCAAGAAGAATAATAAAACCTCCGGCAACCGACGCCAAAGCTAACGCCAGAACGGAAAAGGCTTTCAGTACCGCGGAGAGCGGGAGCTGCCTGTCATAAATTATGATATTTTTTCTCCTGAGCGAGATTGATTTTAAATAGGAGACAATAACTGCGAGAGTATTGATTTTTATCCCTCCGGCAGTGCTTCCTGCCGCGCCTCCCGTAAACATGAAAAGTATCATTATAAAAAGTGTTACAGGGGCAAGCGAGGAGAACGGGATTGTATTGAACCCTGCTGTTCTTAACGTGACTGACTGGAAAAAAGCGGAAAGATACTGATGGGGAAGCATCTGTCCTTTCATCACATTGCCGTGCTCAAAAAAATAGAAGGTAAACATTCCCGCGATTATGAGAAAAAGCGTATAGTCAAGAACTGTGCGTGAGTTTGTGCTTATAGTGTTTTTACTGTGCTTTCCTGTTACAAGGCTTTTGATTTTTTTAAAAAGGGTCGATGAGAGGTCAGTCATTACCGAAAAGCTGATGCCTCCGAGTATCACAAGCAGCGCAATCGTGAAAACAACTGGGGGATTCGAGGAAAACCGCTCAAGGCTGTCAGGGAACAGGGAAAAACCGGCATTGCAGAATGCGGAAACTGCATGAAACATTGAATAAAATATCTTTTCCCCGGTACTTCCGTTTCTACCCATGGAGAAGAAAAGAAAGGCTGCCCCGGAAGCTTCAATCAAAAAGGTGAGTCCCGCAATACTCCTTACCATGCCTGAAAGCCGCGCCATGTCATCTTCGTTTATCATATATGATATAAGCATCCTGTTCTCAAGCGATACTGATTTTCTGAACATGAACACAGCGGAAAAGGAGAGTATCATTATCCCAAGCCCGCCGACCTGGATGAGAATCATGATGATCAGCTTGCCCCAGAAACTGAAAGCTGAAGCTGTGTCAACAACAATGAGCCCGGTGACACATACTGCGGAAGTGGAGGTGAAAATGCTGTCGATCAGGGGAAGCGATCTTCCATCGGATGAGGCAAACGGCATGGCGAGAAAAATAGCGCCTGTTATTATCACAACAAGAAAGCTTATCACAGTTGTCTGCGCAGGGTTGACTGCCATGCTTGTGGCGAATGTCCGGAACTTCTGGAAACGGGTGTATACCTTGAACAGGATAAGGACATTCCTGAATATTATGATTGCGGCAGCACCTGAAAAAAGATTTCCAAGCCCCTTTCGCATCAGAATTCCGTCAGCAGTAAAAAGGATGATGTAGGCAATAAGGAGTATTGACGGCAGGAGATTGTGCCGGAGGTATATCCTCCTGTATCTGGATTTTTTAAAGGAGACAAAAAATTCAATAAGAGAAAGTGAGATAATCAATATACCTGCGGCAAGGTATGCGGCAGACGCGCTCCCGCCGGCGAAAAAGATTTCAAAATATACTGACGCCGCTCCCAGAACAAGAACTGCCAGGATAAAAAAACTTTTCAAACAGCAAATCCCCCGGGACAAATTATAGCCCGCACCCCATAACAAATTCCATACTTAATTATTCAGTACCAGGTTATTCCGGAAAGCCCTGGCTGTTAAACCTGCCTGTAGCGTGATTCAAGGTATTTTTTCAGCGAATAGAGGGCATCCTTGAAGTTTTTCCTTCCGAACCCAAGCCTGAAATACCTGTCGTCATAGTCAAACAGTTTACCGGGGAGCATCAAAAGGTCATGTTTCTTTACAAGCTCCCTTGATATCTCAGAAGCAGAGACATCGATCCTGAAGCACGGAAACGCTACAGAGCTCCCCGACGGCTCGTTCCACTGGAGAATATCCTCAATGTCCTCAAAAACCCCTGTCGCGTAATCGATATTGCTCCGCATTATGTCACGGCTCCTCCCGATAAAATAATCCCTGTGCCTGAGCGCTATCATGGCAAGGTGCTCGGAAGGGGCGCTGCTGCAGATTGTTGTATAGTCTTTCATGTGGGCGACCTTGCTGTAAAGCTCCTTCTTTTTTGTCGCGATCCACCCTATCCTGAGGCCCGGGAGCCCGAATGACTTTGACATGCCGAAAAGAGATACGCTGTTGTCATAAACAGTGCATACCGAAGGGAGAGGTTCCCTGTAGTCATGCTCAAGGAGCCAGTACATCTCGTCGGAAAAAACAAATATGTTGTTTTTCTCGGCTATGCTTATTATCTTCCTGTACTCCGCGGCTGACGGCATGAACCCGGTGGGGTTGTGAGGGAAGTTCACAAGGATCGCCTTTACAGGCCCTTCCGATATTGTCTTTTCAAGAAAATCAATATCTATTTCCCAGATGCCGTCGTTGTTCTTAAGATACCATTTTATTGTTTCGCACCCTGCGGCGCGCGGGATCTCCGCCAGTGACTGATAGATGGGATAAAGGACAAGCACCCTGTCCCCCTTTTCAAGAAGGGAGTTAAGGGTAAGATATATGCATTCCTCTGGGGCAGCCACAAATATTTCCCCAGGCTCAAACCCGCTGTAGAGCCTCGCGATTTCCTCACGTAATTTTATGCTGCCGCTTGACTCAGTATAGCCAAGCGTCATATTCATGAAATCCTTTTTCTCATCATACTCAAGAAGGTCGAAAAGCGTGCTCAGGGAGATGGATTCGCAGTCAGAACAGCTGAGCTGTCTGCTCACGGTAAATTCGTATTCAGCGAAATACCTCTCAAGCTTGAACGGTTCGTATTTCAAAGCAGTATCCTCCCGTATTTTCCGTCAAAACCGTATTCAACACTATATTCCCCATTCCTGATTCTGTTAATCCCCTCTGTTACTTCAGAAGGAATTCCTTTCAGGCTCAGCGCCCCCTTTTCAAGCCAGATTGAGCTTTCCCTTCCTGCCTGACCAATTATATCAAGATAAATGTCTGTGACTTTTTTCGAACCGCTTCCGCATCCGAGAGATTCACCTATAATCTCGACAAGCGGTATCTGATAAATAAATTCCTGTTTCTTTTCCCTTGCGCCGGGATAGAGAGACGCTGCCCTCTCCCTGACACCCTTTGTGAGGGGCTTTCCGCACAGGGGGCAGATTTCAGGCGGGTTTTCCATAAAAAAGATTTCCTCCCCCCTGTGCCCCGGCCTGTCTCCCCTGTGACCGGTCAGATAGTACCGCCCCTCAAACGGGGGGAATTCCGCGGTTTTAACAATACTCCCCCGGATGACTGCGTCAGCTATCCCTTCCGAGCTGATTTCATCCACGGCAAGCTCGGTAAACTCCCTGCCCAGCCTGTTGAAGGCCGCGGAATGGGCATCGCTTGATGACAGCACAGGAACGTCAAGTGAGCCTGCTATCCTTTTTATCATGCCGGGGTCCGAGCTAAGCCCTGATTCAAGCGCGTCGATAAGGGTTGTATCATTTCCGAAAATTTCCTCAACTGATGAAACAGGGTTCTTGCCCCCGAGTATTCCGTCAGGCGTCATTATGTGGGCAGGGACAAGCAGACAGGCGCACTTTTCCTTCAGCCTGGAAAAAAAGCCGCACATCTCATCGCTGCTTTCAAATTTAACGAAAGGGCGCCCTATGCCCAGCTTGCACCCGGCATCAGAAAACATCTTCCTTGCAGTCTGTATTGACTGCCTGCGGCGGAAAAGTATAACAACATGAAAAAGCTTTCTTTTCCTGATGTCATGAAGATAAGGCAGCGTTACTATAACCTCAGTCTGCGGCATCAGGTAGCAGCCTTTTCCGCCGGGCGCCGCTTTTGATGCTGCCGGAATGCCGGCAGCGTGCAGGGTACCGATGTCCCACATCCCCTTTTTTTTATCAAAGGAAAAGCTGCTGTCAAGCTCGGATTCCCACTTTTCAAGCAGTATGTCGCCGCTTCCGTAGACATCAATACCCTTGGCTTCCATAACATAACGGAGCCTTTTAAAATCCACTTTTCCGCTTGCTCCCGCGTATGGAGAATGGGAATGAAGATCCGCAACAATGTTCATCAATTACCCCTCATGGTTTTTATTTTAACGCAAATTTGGCAACAGGACGCAGGCTGCCACAGAAACAGAAACCCGGCAACGCTTTGCCGTTAACACCCGCTGGCCGATCAATACCGGCATTCTAGCGCAAAAGCAACTCCCTCTGCGCGATCAGTTCCTTCCTTTTTTCGGCAGCTGATTCGCTGTAATCAGTCACAGCAAGGTCTTTTTCAATAAGTTCATTATATATTTCAAGCGCCTTTTCTTTTCCTGCTTTTTTAAACATTGTGTCCAGGCTTTTTCTGATCTCTTCTTCTTTAGCCTGTATATGCTTTCCCTCTTCGGAGGTAAATCCGGGGATGAAAAAGACAACATCTTCCCTCGTATTTTCGAGAATTTCTATCTGATAGGTCACAACAGTGTATGGCCCGAACATCCTCTCCTGGATTATCTCTATGTCCCTCTTCCCGGCAAGCACCTTGTCTATAATCTCTGCCTCAGGAACAATTACGCTTTCCCCTATCCTGACCCGGTAGGCCCCCCTGTCGCCGATGCTTACAAGCCTGACACTTCCAAACGCCATTCTCATGCCGCTGAAACTCTCGGCCAGAGAGAGCGTAAGAGAATCAGCTGTGCTGAAAACATCAAGGACTGATTCTGCGGTTTCCTTTTTTGTTATCGTGTTTCCCTTCTTTTCCATATTGTATACTGAAAGCTCAAAAGCAATTTTACCGTCGTCCGTGTAAAAGCTTTTTCCGTAGATGACATTGGGAACCGCGTTTTTCTCGCAGTACATAAACAGGTTTTCAGGAACTCTCCCGGTCGTCTCATGGACAACCTCATACCTGCCTGACATGCCGAGAACAAGCCCCAGAGTTGAGTCAACTGTTTTTGAGGCAACAGAAAGATACTGGTCATCACTGCTGAAGGAGATGGGAATAAGCGCAACCCTTGTTTTTTCCGCCTGCTGCTGGGCAGAAACAGCAGATATTACTGAGAGCAGAAAAAATATCATGGGAACTGCTTTTTTCATATTATCACCCTCTCCCATGATAATATCAATCGCTGTATGGAGCAAGCAAGACTTTCCTGCTATCATCCTCACTATAATATGAACAGGAAACACAGCGCGGAACTGATACTTGTGTCCGCAACACTGATATGGGGCGCAACATTTGTAATAATCAAGGAAGGGCTTAAAAGCTGCTCTCCCCTTCTCTTTATAGGCATAAGGTTTACACTGGCCTTTTTCATAATGCTTTTGTTTAACTGGAAGCGGTTTTTAGGCACAGGTAAGACACTATGGCGCCGCGGACTTATACTCGGAAGCCTGAATTTCATAGCATATTCAATGCAGACAATAGGGCTTAAATATACGACTGTTGCGAAGTCAAGCCTTGTGACATACCTTTTCGCGGTGCTTACACCTCCGCTCCAGTACGCGCTTACAAAAAAAGTTCCGCACAGGGGAAACCTGGCAGGGCTTGCTGTCGTATTTACCGGAATGATAATGATCACATCGCCGAAAGCGGAAGGGATAAACATTGGCGATATTCTCACTCTCGCAAGCGCTGTGTCATATACGTTCTACATTGTGCTGATAGACCTTTATCCGGCGAGAGAAGATGCCGGGGTACTTGTCGCGATACAGTTCCTGCTTATGGGGGTGCTTGGGTTTATTACTGCCCCGTTTGCGGAAACAGTCCGCATCGAGATCAATCCCGCCCTGGTTTTTTCATTGGCATATCTTTCCATACTCGGCAGCGCAGTCTGCATATTCATAATAAACAGGTTCCAGCATTATACCACCCCGACAAGGGCTGTCATAATCTATTCGCTTGAGCCGGTATTTTCCGTAATACTCGGAATCCTTATCCTTTCGGAATCAAAAGCGCCCCTTAAAATCGCGGGCGGTATTGTAATACTTTCAGGAATACTTATCTCTGAGCTGTGGGAACAGCTTGAGAAACTGAAAGGGAGAAAAACTGCCTGACGGGCCTGTTCAGTCCGGAAATCAGGATATTCAGGATTTGCCGGAGCGAATCATCCGTGGCCGGTACGCAAGCCCTTCAGTCGCTGATCCATGACGGACTTGCCGAGGGAGTTCCCCAGTATGTAAGCTGCTTCAGGTCCCCTCCGTCAGGGTCAATCGTGTATATCTCGCCAAACCCTGTCCAGTTTGCACAGAAGACTATCTTTGTCCCATAGGGTGACCACGAAACGCCTGATACCCCAGAGCCTGAGTGCTCTGTTAGCTGTTTCTGTGAAGAGCCGTCAGATTTTATGCTTCCCAGGGCATTTGAACCAACACCGTTATCAATAAGATAGGCAACCATTTTCCCGTTTGGCGACCAAAGGGGGGTAGTTTCAATCGTATCTTCCCCGGATGTAAGCCTCCTCATTTCTGTGCCGTCAGGCCTTACAATCATGATGTTGTTGTTTAAAAGCGGACTCAGGCAATTGCTGGTAAAAGCTATCCAGTCTCCGTCAGGAGACCAGGCAGGCTGTTGCCTTGAAAATGAAGAACCGAATGATGTCAGCAGCGTCAGACCTCCGTCTGAGAGACTGTAAACATATATTTCATCATTTGTGCTGTGATTTGAGACAAGCGCGACGTATTGCGAATCAGGCGACCAGGTAATCATGTTCTGGTCAGGAGATGCTGCTGAAGGGGTGACTGTCGAAAGGGGATAGGATGTGGAATTATCTATATTGTAAATGTAATACTGGGATGCGGCGCTGTTGACAAGTATCCTTGTCTGGTCAGGAGAGATTTTCGCGGCATAGGTGCTTGCAAAAGACGGAATGACATTGGATGAGAAAGTGTACGTGTCAAACAGATTGAGCTGGCCCCCGGAGGTGAAATGGACAATGTAAGACACTCCGCCCATGGAGACCTTTCCCGCCGCATTTGTTATATAGTCAACCATGGAGGCGGTATATGAAACCTGATGCCTTTCCGATGGACTGTCAGCCTCCATGAACGCAAGTTCGTAATCCGCAAAAAAAGAGGAAAAGAATATTTTCCCTTTTTCTTCCGAATCGTCATATGAATCCCGGCACCCTGAAACCAGAACAATCAATACTGATAAAACCGCAGCTACCCTCATCCCAATTCGCATAATGCAGTCTCCTTTACATTAATAAATAATCCGCGCAGCTTGCCAGATTGTCAATATCTGATAATATAAATCAAATGAGCCACAAAATTCAGATCAGGTCAAGAACATCAACGGCTGCTTTCTTATTGCTTATATCCTCGCTTTTTTCGGCCGCGGCATACCTGTTCTTCCCGCTTTTCACCGGGGGATGGAAAAAATCATTCCTGATTATGCCTGAGAACATCCAGGACATGCTTTACATTGTGTCACTCGCGTCCCACCTGCTGTGGGCTGCTCTCATTGCCGTGACAAGAAAGCGGCGGGAAAGCTTCGCGCTGAAAATGCCTGCCGGAATGTTCACAGCCGCGCTTCTTCTTTTCCTTTTTTCCTTTCTCTATGCCTGCAACGCCGGGCTTGAATATATCCAGCGCTACGCCCAAAGCTCTGACATACTCAGCTTCGCGCCGGATACGGCGAAAGGAAAGGCATACGCCTGCTGCCTCTATATTCCCTTTCTTGTCGCCGATTTTTCCGCTGCTTTCATATTGAAAAAGGAAAGAGGGGTGCCGGGATCATTGAAAAGAATGGCGCTCGCACTTTTATCGGCAGCGCTTTACTCGCTTTCCTTTCCCTCGCTTTTCCACGTTGACGGGTTTCCTGTTCTGGCTTTTCTCTCACTTGTTCCGCTGCTTGCCCTGATTGAATCATCAACCACGGGAGAGGGTATTTTCTGGGCAGTTGTGTCCGGGGTTTTCAGGACAACAATAATCAACTACTGGCTTTCAACCTTCAGCCTGGTCTCTCTGCAGGCTGTGATACTCATATACCTGGTTCATTACCTGATGTTCATGACAATCACCGTTATTATCCATAAAAACACAGGCAGGTTCAGGTGGCTCCTTTTTCCCCTTTCCTGGGTTGTTCTCGAATACTTCAGGACAAAGGGTTTCGCCGCATATCCCTGGTGCCCGCTTGGGTCAAGCCAGTATAAGTTTACGGAGCTTCTCCAGATTGCCTCGGTAACCGGAGTGTACGGCATTTCATTTATCATCGCTTTCTTTAATTCATCTGCCGCCCGCACCGTCCTGTTTCTTGCCGGAAGAAAAAAATCCGGCCTTTTGAAGGCGCCGGCAGGGCACCTGGCTTCAGCTGCGCTGCTGATCTTGCTGGCAGCGCTGTGGGGGAAAAACGAGATGGCGCGTCTTGAGGGAGAAGAGCCGCGTGATACAGTAAAAATCTCACTCATCCAGCAGAACACCGATCCGAGGAAGACAGATTACAGAAAGACTTTCGATATCCTGAAAAACCTTACAGACAGCGCACTGGCTGACGCAGGCGGGAAGAGCGACCTTGTGGCATGGTCCGAAACTGCCTATATACCGAATATCAGGAGATGGGGGAGCCTGCCTCCCGAAAGCCACTCCCTCGCAGGGCTTACCCATGAGTTTCTTGAGTACCAGAAAAAGAAAGGCGTTTATCTCCTGACCGGCAATGATGATTATGAGCTTGTCGGGGACGGAACAGGCGCAATTGAGCGGAAATCCTATAACGCAGCTGTGCTGCTGACAGACACCGGGAAAAGGGCAGACACATACAGAAAGATTAAACTTGTTCCCTTTACAGAGTATTTTCCGTTCCGGGAACAACTCCCCCGCCTTTACGACCTTCTTCTGAAGATGGATGTGAACCTCTGGGAGCCAGGCTCTCTTCAGACAGTCTTTCAGCACCCCCGTTTTGCCTTTTCAAGCCCGATCTGCTTTGAGGATATCTTCCCGGATTATGTAAGGGGGTTTACCCTGTCAGGGGCGGACCTTATACTGAATATTTCGAATGACTACTGGTCGCTTACAGAGTCGGAGGGAAAGCAGCATTTCATTACGGGGATGATAAGGGCGGTGGAAAACAGGCGCCCTGTAGCTAGGGCGACAGCGTCAGGCCTCACAGGTTTGGTTGAGAGGACAGGAAAAATCAGGGACACCCTCCCGTTCTACAGGCCCCTTTATGTCAATGCGGAAATCAGCCTTTACGGCAGCCTGGATTTTTCCTTTTATGTAAAACACGGCGACTGGTTTCCTCTTTTATGCACGGGAATTGTCATACTGATTCTCGCGGGAAGCCTGCTGCTTTTCCTCTTCAGGCCGCGGAAGAAAAAAGAGATGGTTAAAATAGTTTAAGAATGAAAGCCCTTTATCACCATGGAAGAAAAGACCTTCCCTTCGGGACAGACCTGAATATTTTTTCCGGCTGCTCTCACGGCTGCATTTACTGCTACGCGCGGGCAAGGTACGCAGAACGCCGCGGGTGTCATTTTTCCGACTTCGAAAAAAGCACTTTCCGCGCCGGAATAGCGGAATCACTTGACAGGGAGCTTTATGCGATAAGACAGAAAGGGGCAGCCATCCCCCTGATAAACATAGGCGGATCATGCGACAGCTACCAGCCAAAAGAAAAAATCAGCGCGGCAATGAGAGATATCCTTGAGGTAATGATAGAACACCGGGCCCCTGTCATTTTCAGCACAAAATCCGCCCACGTAGTACGGGACATTGACCTGATTGACAGGCTTGCCTCAGCAGCCGGCGTCTGCGTCGCGGTAACGATAACCTCATCCAGCGCTGAGATTTCCGGCAGGATTGAACCCGGGGCACCAGCTCCGGACGAAAGGGCCAGGGCGCTTAAGGAGCTTTCAAAAACAGGGGCATTTACAGGGCTCCACTATTTTCCCGTAATCCCTTTCCTTGGAGACACAGAAGAGACAGTTTCAGCCATTACGGAAATGGCAGCTGATTCAGGGTGTGATTACATAATGCCGGGATTCCTCTACCTGAGGGGCGGTATAAAAGAGATGTTTCTGAGCGAAATCGCCGTGAGGTTCCCCGGCCTTGAAGAGAGGTACAGGAAGCTTTACGCAAAGGGGAGCGCGGAGCCCTCATACAAGAAAGGCTTCTACTCAGTTTTTTATTCGCACACGGGAAAGAAAAGACTCTGCACCGACTACCGGAAATTCCTCCCCCGGCAGCCGGAAGAGAGCACCAGGGCCGGAAGCGGGAAACAGGCCGGGCAGCTCACCCTCCCTTTCTGACCGCCTGTCCATAAAGCCTGTAAAGCCATCTGGCCATCTTACAATCACCATTGGTGCCCCTTGAACAAAGAGATGTAAATAACTACCTTAAACCTATCCGGAAAAGGGCGGGAGGAAAGGGGAAATGGGGGAAAAAATATACTTCAGCTACAGAATGATCCACAGGACAATCAGAAAGCTTTCAGAAGAAATCAGGGACAGCAGATTCACCCCTGACCTTATGGTAGCGATAGGAACTGGCGGTTTTATCCCGGCCCGGATAATGAAGACATTTCTCGGCATACCCATCCTCACGGTAGGGATAAGGTTTTACGACAAAAACAACAAGCTACAGAGCGTTCCGGAAAAGATACAATGGATTGACGGGGTTGAGGAAAAGCTTAAGGGGAAAAAGATACTTCTGGTTGATGAGGTTGATGATACAAGGACAACACTTGAGTACTGCCTGAATGAGCTCCTGAAATACTCACCTGAAGAGATAGCTGTTGCGGTGCTCCATAAAAAGGAAAAGGTTAAAAACGGGACAATACCTGAAGAAATCAAACGCTATTACTGCGGGGAGATACTGCCTGATGCCTGGTGCTGCTACCCATGGGACGCGCTTGATATTGATGAGCATGAAAGAATTGCCGGCAAGGCCCAGGTTTAAATAAAAGGCGAAAGGTTTGCCACGCGCTGAAAACCCGTGCGTGTCAGTATGCAAGCCACTTTGCGTACATCTGGTCGCCGGCTCCCCCCGCGGCAGTAAAATAATTGCCGGATTCAGGGTCGACGCAGAATATGTCATTATCAGCCACATAGGCAGTAACAAGCAGCCATTCCCCGTAAGCTGACCAGGAAACAGCTGTTGCGTTATAATCACTGAACACCGCCTTTGGATTGGCGCTGTCTGTGTCTACAACATAAACCACGCTGTTGTCGATATAGGCAATCCTGTCGGCATTGGGTGACCAGGCAGGTTCGGTCGCTGAAATGGCGGTAGTTGTGTGTACCTTAAGGTCAGAGCCGTCAGTCTTTACTGAATATATGTTTGTGTTGCTTGTCTCGCTGCTTGTATAAAGTATCCGGTCTCCCTTCGGCGACCATTTCGGCTCCCTGACATTATAAAGGCCTCCCGCATTTGTTATCTGCCTGATGCTGCTTCCGTCAAGATTACTTATCCTTATTTCAAGGTTTTCAGCTCCGCTGTTGTCGGTTTCGATAACAATGTATTTGCTGTCAGGGGACCAGCTGATTGGGGAATAATCACTCTGGCTGTAATTAACAGAATAAGCAGTACTCCCATCAACGCCCTGAATACTGTATAAAGCGTTGGTGGGAAGGCTTGTATATGCTATGTACTGCCTGTCGGGGGAGACTGTGATATTGTAGATAGTGCTTCCGGCATTTACTATCACCCCGTAGTCATAAAAGCTTCCCAGATCATATATACCGAGTTCTGTTCCCGTAGTATAGGCGGCGATGGCGTTTTTGTCTGCGAAGCTGTTCACAAGGGAATGTGCAGCAGCTGAAGTAACAATGCCTGAGCTTGTCAGGTTATATGAATTATTGCCGTCATGGTCTGCAATATAGAGATTGGAAGTATTGCTGTCAAAGTAGACTATCCTCCCCTTCTCTTCATCATCAGCAGACTCACGGCAGGAAAATAACATGAAAAGGATAAGTAAAATCACAGTTTTGAATAATTCTTTTTTCATGAATTAATTATAATACAGCTTTAATATCTGTAAAGAAATATTTCTTTTTACTGCCATACAGAAAGCCCTGAAAGACTATCTCTCACCCTTCCTGTACGGCTCGCTTAATGCGGCAGGTGCGCTCATCTTTCTCCTGCCCCCTTTTCCCATGCTGTAAAAAAGCAGTACCGCGAGGGTTGTGAGATAGGGAAGCATGGCAAGAAAATTCGGGGAGATACCCAGCGGCTGAAGAAGGTACTGCAGGACAAAAATCCCGCCAAATACATAGGCCCCGATAAATGCCCGCTTCGGGTCCCACATCGAGAAAATTGTAAGGGCAACCACGATCCATCCGCGCCCGGCAGTCATTCCCTCAATCCAGGATTTGCTGTATGCAATGGAAAGATGGGAACCTGCAAGCCCCGCGAAGGCTCCACCTGCCATAACACAAAGATACTGCACAAGATATACATTTATCCCCTGTGTCTCGGCTGCCTTCGGGTTCTCTCCAGTTGACCTTATGGCAATCCCGGCTTTTGTCCTGTAAAGGACAAACCAGGCCAGTATTCCCAGAACAACAGAAATATAGAAATAGGGGTCCTGCCTGAAAAGGATCTCTCCGATGTAGGGGATATCGCTTAACAAAGGTATTTCAACTGCGTTCATTTTTATAATAAGAGGCCTGCCTACATAAGGTTTGCCCCAGAGACCGCTTATACCCAGGCCCAGCATTGAAAGGGCAAGCCCCGAGACAACCTGATTGGCCCTCAGTGTTATGCTTACAAACGCGTGAATAAGTGCAAAAAGGGCGCCCGCAGCAACGGAAAAGGCAAGCCCCGCCCAGGGGTTGCCTGTGACAAATGTCATGGCAAAGCCAGACACAGCCCCTACCGCCATCATCCCCTCAACCCCAAGGTTCATTACCCCGGACCTTTCAGTAATAACCTCTCCCACAGTCCCGAGAAGCAGGGGAGTCCCCGCTATGATAGTCCTCTTGAGAACTGAAATAATTATCTGTTCCATTTTTTCCCCTGCAGTGAAATAGTTATCCGGTTTTTCTGAAAATACTCGCCCATTATGAGAAAGACAAGGATTATCCCGTTGAATATGTTTACAGTTGCCTGGGGCAGGTTAAGCGAAATCTGTATCGCGTCCCCGCCCACAAGTATGCCTGCGAAAAAAAGCCCGGATAAAATTGAGGCAAGAGGATTAAGCCTTGAGAGCCATGCCACAATTATCGCGGTAAATCCATAGCCTGAGCTTATCGCCTCGGGATATGTCAGGTGATGATGGAGCCCTGCTACCTCACCGACCCCGGCGAGTCCCGCAAGACCCCCGCTTATTACCATTACAATGACGGTAGTCCGGAAAAAATCAATCCCGGCGTAGCGGGCCGCCTCCTGGTTCTCCCCGATCACGCGCACCTCGTAGCCGAACCGTGTGCGGAAAAGAAGTACGAATATGACAGCGGCAGAGACAAGGGCGATTATGAGAGTAACATAATGGATCCGCGACCCCCCGGCGAGGGCAAGCCTTGCGTTATCCGCAAAGTCATCAGTATACGGGAACCCGAACTGCGTCTTGCCTTTCCACGGCCCGATAACAAGCAGCTTTATTATCTCGGCGCCGATATAGTTAAGCATGAGGGTTGAAATTACCTCGTTGATGCCGAAACGCACCCTGAGAACGGCAGGTACAATCCCCCACATCGCCCCCGCGATAAAGCCTCCCGTGAACATAAGCAGCACGGCGGCCCAGCCGGGAAGAAACGGGGCCCATTCAAGCGCGATCCAGGTTGCGGCGGCCGCTCCCGCGAGCAGCTGGCTTTCAGCGCCGATGTTCCAGAACTTGCTCCTGTATGCAACAGTCAGCCCTGTGGCTATCAGGATAAGGGGAATTGACTTGGTGATTGTCTCCTTGATTCCGTACACAGAACCGAACGAGCCGCTGAATATCTTGTAAATCGCGAAAAAAGGATTTACCCCTTTCGCGAGAAAAACAAGCCCGATAGCGGCAAGCCCTGCGGCAAGTGAGAGAAGAAGTATCATGTATGAGCGCGCGGGGTTGTCATTCTCCATGGGAGAGATATCTATCTTATAGTTCATCAAATTCCCCCCTGCTGCGCGGCTGCGTCAGATGAAAGCCTGAGCGATCCTGTCATCATGAGCCCGATATCCCTTATGTTCACATCCCCTGCTTTCAGTATCCCCATAAACTCTCCCTTGAAAATAACAGCTATCCTGTCGCATATTTCGAAGAGCTCCTCAAGGTCTTCCGAAACCAGAAGCACCCCTCCCCCCTCATCTCGCCGCGCGAGGATCTGCCTTCTTATGTACTCGGTCGCGCCGACATCAAGCCCGTAGGTCGGGTGTGACGCGACAAGAAGGGCTGGCTTGCTCTCGATCTCGCGCCCTATAATCAGTTTCTGTATATTGCCGCCTGAAAGCGATTTAACAGGAACATTTATTGAAGGCACAGCGATGTTATACCGCTCGACAATATTCTCTGTGTGCTCTTTTATATGCTCATAATCCAGGAACATCATCCTTGTGAAAGGTTTTGAGTGATGCTTCTTCAGTATAGCGTTCTCATATATAAAAAGATTTGGGACTATTCCGTACCTTATCCTTTCCTCCGGCACATGGGTTATGCCCCGCGTGTTCATGACCCGCGCAGATTCATTGGTTATCGCGTCTTTTTCAAGTATTATTTCGCCCGACGTTGTTTTTCTGAGCCCCGTGACTGCCTCAACCAGTTCGCGCTGTCCGTTACCCGAAACCCCGGCAATGCCGAAAATCTCGTTCCTGTAAACAGAAAAGGAAAGATTGTTTACAGCTGTATTGCCCCTGTCCCCATGGATTACCAGGTTTCTGACATCAAGGACCCTTTCCCCCTTCTCCAGCGGTTTCTTGTCAAACTTAAGGACTACATCGCGGCCTACCATCATGCGGGCAAGCTCCCTCTTGTCAATGTCCTTCACATTTGCGCCGCCAACGGTTTCTCCCTTTCTCAGGACAAATACACGGTTGCAGATTCCCATTATCTCATCAAGCTTGTGGCTGATAAGAATAACTGAATGTCCGCTTTCAGCCATCTTCCTTATGATTCCGAAAAGGTCCAGGGCTTCCTGCGGCGTAAGAACGCTTGTAGGCTCGTCCATGATCAAAAGGTCTGCCTCGAGAAAAAGGGCTTTCAGTATTTCCACACGCTGCTGCTCTCCTGCGGAAAGCTCCCATATCTTTTTTTCAGGATCTATCATCAGGCCAAACCGGTCAGAGAATTTCCTGATCTTCTTTTTCACATAATTTTCCGGGAAGAAAAAAGGGGCTTCCTCAAGGCCGAGGGCAATGTTCTCGGCAACCGTGTGATTCTGGACAAGCATGAAATGCTGATGGATCATCCCGATTCCCGCCCTCATGCTGTCTTTCGGCGACTTGATCGAAACCTCTCTGCCGTTTATCAGTATCTGCCCTGCGTCAGGCTTGTAAAGGCCGTAGAGTATGTTCATGAGAGTTGTCTTTCCCGCCCCGTTTTCGCCCAAAAGGCCGAGTACTTCACCCGACGCAATCGAGAGGTTAATATCCCTGTTGGCGTAAAAACCGTGAAAGGATTTGCATATTCCCTTCATTTCAAGGTTTTCAATCTTCCGCACCTGAGTCTCCTGCCTGGAACTGATTTCGGGGAACTTTAAAAGCCGTGAGAAAAATCCCGGCACTGTTCCCGTTGAGCGGGACACAAAAAAAGCTGCTTTTAAACAGAAGAAGGATGTTCCAGTCTTATATACTTTCATGTTGACCCGAAAAAAAACCAGAAAATCCTTATTCAGACTGTCCCTGATATAGAAAAATAGTATTTTATTTACGCCTTTTTTTCAATCTTGCGCAGACTTTAATAAGGATATTTAATCCCCTCCGTTTCCTTTTTCAGCAGCAATACAGGCAATATTTCCCGTAACACTGGCTTAAAGTCTTTTGTCAGGCAAACTGGTTGCCGGATTAATGATAATTTTCCGGAAATGTATAATAATATATTGAGATGAGACTTTCATGAATCGGGGGAGAGATTTATGCGGAGAGCGCTTTTTTTAATGACATCTGTTTTGCTTGCAGGCTGCCTTGGAATGCCGGACGGAATTGAGCCTGTAAACAATTTCGAAATTGAGAAATACCTGGGTAAATGGTACGAGATTGCCCGCCTTGACCATAAGTTCGAGAGGGGGTTGAGCCATGTATCAGCCGAGTACACACTCCGGAAGGACGGGAAGATAGAGGTCCTCAACAGGGGTTACCTTGAAAAATCCGGGGTATGGAAAGAGGCGAAAGGAAAGGCCTCATTCGCGGGAGAGAATGATCAGGGATTTCTCAAGGTTTCCTTCTTCGGCCCTTTTTACGGCTCATATATAATTTTCGCACTTGATAAGGAAAACTACGAATATGCCTTTGTATCAGGGCCTGATACCTCATACCTCTGGCTCCTGGCAAGAAGCCCTTCGCCGGAGAGGAAAATCATTGACCTGTTTCTGGAGCAGGCGGCTTTTCTCGGTTTTGATACGGAAGCGCTGATATATCCAAAACACGGTTAAACAAGGAGAAGACAATGGTAACACTGCCAATCGCGAACAGCACAAGGAGCTATCCCCTTGAGCCGACAAAGATAATAGCGCTTGGGCTCAATTACCACACCCATATAGCGGAAAGCCAAAGCGTAAACGTTCAGGGTTTCACAGGCGCGGTCCCGGAAGAGCCGGTTCTCTTTCCAAAGACGCCTAACGTATTAATCGGCAGCGGGGAGGCGATTGTCATTCCCGCCTTTATCCGCGGTTACAAGTTCGATAACCCCCGCGTTGACTATGAGGCAGAGCTTGCATTCGTGATCAGCAGGCAGTGCAAAAATGTCAAAGCAAAAAATGCGTATGACTATATCCTGGGCTACACATGCTTTAACGATGTAAGCCAGAGGAATTTTCAGAAAAATGACAAGTCAGGCTGGTTCCGCGGCAAATCGCTTGACACCTTCGGCCCTGCAGGTCCATGCCTGGTACTTGCAGACGATCTTCCCGACCCAATGAACCTTGCCATAGAATGCCGCCTCAACGGAAAGAGTGTGCAGAAGTCAAACACAAAGTACATGATATTTCCCATTCCTGAAATAGTTGCCTTTGTCTCAAGAAACTTCACTCTTGAACCGGGTGACATAATCCTCACCGGTACACCTGCCGGGGTTGGAGCGATAAGGGGCGGCGACGTTGTTGAGGTCGAGATTGAGAAGATAGGTGTGCTTTCAAACCCTGTGGTGGAGGAATAGGGCTGCGGAACTGCAATATCATACAGGAGGGGCACCCGCAGTTGGCATCATGGAAACTGCAGATGAACCATTTCCCTTTCTTCATGAATTTATTTCACGCAGCATTGTTATTCTGCTGTATTGCAATACTATGTATTAATCCGTGAAAATATGCTATTTAGTCTTTGTTAGCCTGTTTTTAACGCATTGACTTAAGCCCCGCAGCTTAAGTTTTTTTTCACAGAAATTCAGGTTATATTAATCTTTTATAAAATTATTATATCTCGAACTTTCAACACTCACAGGGGGAATCAAGTGCTGAAAAAATTGCTGCCAATAATCATGTCGTTGACTTTCATGATCCTTGTTCTTGCAGGATGTCCGTCGCCAGGCGACTCATCATCGGAAGATCCCGATGAGGACCTCAGTAATACCAAGACTGTTTTATCCTTTGTTTTAACCGCTGCTGACAATACTGCATTATCAGCCGATATTACAGCTGATATCAGCGGCACCAGTATAACAGCTACGATGCCTTATGGGACAGATGTAACATCTTTGATACCTGCGATAACCCACAATGGCAGCACAATCAGCCCTGCATCAGGGGCTTCAGCCGATTTCACAAATCCGGTAGCCTATACTGTCACGGCTGAAGACGGCGGAAAAAATATTTATACAGTGACACTCGCCATCGCGACAAGCGATGCCAAGGAGATAACAGCCTTCAGGTTTACATCAGATGCAAACTCATCCCTGACTGGCGATGTAGCTGCCTCAATAAGCGGCACAAACATAACAGCAACAATGCCATACGGCACTGACATAACAACACTTGTACCGTTAATAACCCATACCGGCGCTGGAATCAGCCCGGCTTCAGGCGTTTCAACTAATTTCTCAAGTCCTGTTGAATATACAGTGACTGCCGGAGACGGCACAACAGCAAAGTACACAGTAACCCTTACAGTCGCGCTTAATGACGCTAAAGAGATTACTGCTTTCAGCTTTACAAAAGCCGCAAACTCATCCCTGACTAATGATGTAGCTGCCACAATAAGCGGCACAGCAATAACAGCCACATTGCCTTACGGTACAGACGCAACAGAGCTTGTAGCCACATTTACGGCAACAGGGGAAACAGTGGAGGCATCAGGCGAAGAACAGACCAGTGGAGTAAGCGAGGTTGACTTTACCGGCACTGTTACCTACACAGTTACAGCCGAGGACACAACCCAAAAAGCGTATAGTGTAAAGGTAACTGTTCTGGGCGCAAAAGAGGCTTCGGGATTCACAGGCTCTTCAAGCGTAGGCAATACCGCAGTTGTGACGCTCGGAACGCCGTCGAAAACCTTCACCATGGTTTATGCCAACGACAGATCAAGCATAACATTCCCCATTTCAGTATTTGGTGATACTGATTTCACAGAATCATCCACAGCTACAATAACCCGAAAATTCTGGATCGGCCAGACTGAGTTAACCTGTGCGACTGTGGCAGCTGTTTACCAATGGGCATATAACAACGGCAGGTTCAGCACTACTGCTTCAGCCCACAACAGAGTCAGCACAACAACCGTAAAATACGGCAGCCAGGAGCTTATCAACCTGGATTACAGTGTATCCAGCGGATATACATGCCGGATAAAATACAGCGCGGGAGTTTTTTCGGTAGAAAGCGGTTATGAAAACTATCCCGCAGACTGCATGACATGGTACGGGTGCGTGATGTTCTGCAACTGGCTGACAGAGATGAGAGACGGCAGCACTGATAATGTCGTCTACACAGGAATAGATACCAGCTGGGATGATGACGAAACAGTCACAAACGCGGACAGAAACGGCTACCGTATTCAAACCTTCAATGAGTGGACCTATTCGGCAAAATACCTGGGAACATCCGTTCCGACTGAAGGAGACCTTGCTTCAGAATATGTAGCACGGGATGTCAACGGCGGCTCTTCCTCGCTTACCGCAGGCTACTACTGGCTTCCCGGAGATTACGCAAGCGGCGCGGTATACGACGTAACCAATGAAGCGGCCTGCAGGGCAGTCGCTGTTTATTACTACGGGCAGAATACCCCGGAAATGTGCGCCGTAAAGAGCCTTGCCCCGAACAGCCTTGGGCTCTATGACATGTGCGGGAATACATACGAGATCACCTCAGACAATTATTCATCCGGTTGGAAATACATGCTGGGAAGTAATAACTGCAACAGCGCTGCTAGCCTAATGGTTGGAAGTTATTATATGAATACACCGGATTACGCGAACCAGGACTATGGGTTCCGCATCTGCAGGACAGCTGACTGATAGAGGCAAGGCTGAATTCGTTACCCCTTTTTCCTGAAGGCTGAGTCATCATGCGCAATTTCACTTTGCGATAACCTGATTCTCCCGCCGCAGACAAAAAAACCCCGGACAGCTTCCTGTCTGGGGTTTTTATATTTAAATCCGCGCCTGGCCGCAGACTGTGCCTGTCAGGATGCCTTAAAGTGCCTGCAGTGCCGCGGCGGACCTTTTCCTGGTTTCCGTCAAGCCAATCAGTCTGTCTTGTGATTGACTTCCTTGATGCCGAGTGAGAAAGCGGCGATATGCCTGTAAACCTCGGTAATCGGGAAGGCAGCCACATAGCCGATCTTGTCGCCTTTTGTAAGCGCTCCTGCCATAAGACCGTTAAGATAATACGTCTGGTAAAAATCAGCGAAATATGCCCCTGCATTCGGAGCCTGCTTGAAGCCGGAGCAGCCGGTCTCCTGTTCATTTTTCAGGTAAAGCCGATAGGTTCAGGATAAAGGCACAGATATTCTGCTGTCAATACAGGAATTTTTTTTGATTCGCCGCTCTGCGGGGGAAAATTATAACTGCAAAGTTTCGTCTACCCCCTTTCAAGGTACCCAGCTGCTTGCCCAGGTATTCCCTGACACTGACACTGACACTGACACAGCCCCTATATCATTTTACCTGCAGCTTTCCGTGATGCAATAAAAAAACCCCGGACAGCTTCCTGCCTGGGGTTTTTTATATGTAAATCCGCGCCTGGCCGCAGACTGTGCCTGTCAGGATGCCTTAAAGTGCCTGCAGTGCCGCGGCGGACCTTTTCCTGTTTCCCGTCAAGCCAATCAGTTTGTCTTGGGGAGTTTTGATGCAACGTTATCAGGATAGTACATTATTCCGAGAAGGTGGCTCTTGTCAGCCTTTTCCCCTTCCTTGATCTGCACATTTCCTTCGTTGTCTACAATCGGCCCTGTGAAAGGCTCAAACTCAACAGGTGTTTTTTCCATCTGAGCAAGTCTTTTCTCGACAAGATCGTATACTGTTATCTCGCCGAACTCCCTGGTCTGTACTTTCTCAGCCTTGAGGTCATCAACAAACTTGGCGTTGATTTTCTCGTCAAAGGTTCCGCCGAGCGCTACACCCTTTTCAGCAACAAGCCAGAACATGTCTTCGTTGGTCCAGGTTCCGTCATAGATGTCCTTAAGTATTTTTTCATACATTACGCCCCAGTCAACAAGCTGTCCCGAGACAACACTGTCAGCTCCGTACTGCTGCATCGGGCTGTAGTGGCTGAATGTGTAAATCTGGTTTCCCTTTTCTGTGTGTTCCTGGCCAACTTCTATTACAGCCGGTGTGTCTTCCGTAAACGCAAGGGTATCGCAGCCTTCAGCTATAAGCGCTTCAGCAGCCTCTTTTGCCTTGTCCGGGCCGTACCATGCGTATATCCATTTTACATATACCTTTGCCTTGGGATTGACTTCCTTGATGCCGAGTGAGAAAGCGGCGATATGCCTGTAAACCTCGGGAATCGGGAAGGCAGCCACATAGCCGATCTTGTCGCCTTTTGTAAGCGCTCCTGCCATAAGACCGTTAAGATAATACATCTGGTAAAAATCAGCGAAATATGTCCCTACATTCGGAGCCTGCTTGAAGCCGGAGCAGTGCATGAATTTGGTATCAGGATATTTTCCGCCTGCTGTGATTGTGTCATCCATATAGCCGAAGCTTGTTGTAAAAACAACATCGCATTTTTCTTCCTGAACAAACCTGTCGATAATCCTGAGGCTGTCAGATTCCGCGACGCTTTCAACATAGACAGTCTTTAGCCACGGGAATTTGCTTTCGGCATATTCCTTGCCCAGATGATGCGCATGCGAAAAACCATAATCGCCTACAGGCCCTACATATACAAAGCCGGCCTTTATCTCTTTACCGGATGCCGCATCTCCCTTTGCGCCCTTGCTGCAGCCTGTAAAAAAAACCAGGCTTAAAACGGCAATCAGCGCAACTGCAAGTACAGCTGTTTTCTTTCCGAATTTCATTAAATTTCTCCTTTTTATTTCTATGTATCAAACTAGAGCTACTGGCCTGTCTTTGTCAAGACGCACCATGTTTTACCTGCCGTTTCCAATAACAACGCTGCTGAACATCCTGTCATAAAGGTAATCGTAACCGGCATAGGCCGTGAAATAAAGCGAGGTAAGGCCGATGAAAGAGACTTCAAGGTCAAGCGCAAGCCCTGCTGAAATACCGTTCTCATCCGGCCTGAAATAATCGCAAAAGGCTGAGGCTGCCAAATTCTTCACAAGCAGTATCTCGCCGAAAGAGAGCGATGTGTCTGTCCTGAAAGTCAGGCTGTTGTTGGTGAGGAGGACCCTTTCAAAATACCCATCCGGTTCATACCCCCTGAGTCCGTCATTCCTGTAGAGGGGTATCTCACTTTCCCCTTCAAGCGGATTCCGGAAAACTGTTCTCTGGTCAAGATAGAATTTGCCTGCGAGCTTTATCCTGAAATCGTTTTCAAGCCCTATCCCGTTTGTTTCCGATGATTCGTTAAACCAGTAGGATGAAAAAAGATATTCCCCTGTGTAAAGCTCCAGGCCGCCGCGGGTAAAGCTTTCCTGCTCCCCTTTTCCCATGTCCCTTCCAAAACCGCTCTCCCTTGCCAGAAAGGGGCGTATACCTGACTCGCCGTCTGTTGTCAAATTGAGATCAACCCTGCTGTATAGAAGTGTTTTGTCATACCTGTAGTTTTCCCACTGCGCCATAAGGCGGTTTTTAAAGACAAGCAGTTCAAACAGCGAAAAGTCCACCCTCCCGTCAAGGCCAGCTCCCGCGTCCGCCCCCGGGGCGTAGTATTCCCTGAGCCCTGCCTGGAGATATCCGATCTCCGCGGACTGCCCCAGGTACACGTAATCCGAATTATCAAGATAATAATCATCGCGTATTCCGCTGTACATCTCAAACCCGGCAAACATCCTTCCAGAAAGCTCTCTCTGGGGGACCATTCCTGTCCGCTTGTAGGCGGCAGTAACCGCGTCAAACCTTTCATCGAGTTTTTCCCTGCAGGAAGAAAGTTCAAGCAGTTTCGCATCATCCCATATAATGCCGCGGTCAAATCCGGCAGCCTCAAGCTCATCTATCTTGTCAGCGGCTGAGTCATATCCCCTGTCGATTATCAGATCCATCTTCTGGAAATCCATGAAAGAGAAGTTCTCGACATCGCATCTTATCAGCACTGAATCAATATGCTTGAGCTGTGATATCCCCTTGCGGGTCTTACCGATATCAAAAGCCCTGTTGATGATTGTCATGAAGTTCCGGTATTCGCTTTCACGGTTATAAAGGGCTGTGGAAACCAGTATCCTGTCAGTGTACCCGGCCGCAATGTCGACAGGCACAAGGTTGGTTACACCGCCGTCTATCAGTGTCATTCCCCTGTAGTTTACAGGCGGAAAACTGAAAGGCATCGAGATGCTTGCCTGCAGTATCCTGTAAAAATCGCCTTCCATGAAAACAATCTGACGCCGCGACTCGAGGTCTTCCGACACAATGGCAACCGGTATTTCTAGGTCCTTGATATCAAGATCGCCAAGCACCCTGTAAAGCATTGAGGTAAATCTGCTTGTATCAAGCACGCCGCCGTTGAGCGGTATTTCAGGCCGGAAGAGGGAGTCGGTGGGGTATTCTGTTATCATTTTTTCAATCATGTCAGGGGAAGCGCCTGCGGCGTAAAGGAGGGCAACAATCGAACCCATTGAATTCGCGACAATGAAATCTGGGTAAATCCCCTCTTCCTCAAGCTTTCTTAAAACACCGATGTGGGCAAACGCCCTTGCGGCGCCCCCTGAAAAAACAAGGCCGAGCGGCGCTTTACGTCCGTTATCATCGCCCTGCTTCCTGTAAACGCCTGCCTCCCGGGAATTCCCGTCCCCAGGTACCGGGATCCCAAGCCTTTCGCAGAAAAGTTTTTCTCCAAGGTATACCGGAATATCTGTTCTGAATATCGCGTCCGCATCGGGAGTCGCGAAAAGAGCCGGGCAAAGGACAAGCGCAGTAAAAGCTGCCAGAAAAAACCTTTTCATCGTGGGTCCGCCTGGTGGTAAGGATATATACTTTTTCTTTATTTGGCTATGGTCTCTCAATTCCGAAAACAGCGTAAACAAGCGAGGAAGCGAATGAAAAACTCTCCCTGATCCCGAACCCTGATTTTCCCAGGCACCCGGCTGTTATCCCGTACAGGAAATCAGGCTCCCGCCCCTTTGCGTACGCGAGCAGCGGGACATATTCCCTCGTATGGTCTGTTCCCCTGAAAGAAGGATCGCATCCGTGGTCTGCCGTTATGATCAGGACATCTCCCTCTTTCATCATCCCGGCGCCTTTCTCAAGAGCCGCATCCACCGCTGTCACAGCGTCGCAGTAGCCTTTTATATCGCGCCTGTGCCCGAAGTTCATGTCTGTGTCAACAAGGTTCACAAAGATCAGCCTGTCTTTCCCCTCTTTTCCGCCATCAGCGAGGAGGGAAAATGTTTTATCAAGGCAGGCCGGATTGCCCTTTACGCCGTAGCTTTCCGCAAGTCCCTGCCTGTTGAAAATATCGCCGATCTTTCCGACCCCGATTGTTTTGATCCCTTTTTCAGAGAGAAAGTCAAGCATGCTTTTCCCCGGGAGGGCGATGCTGAAATCGTGCCTCCCTTCAGTCCTTGTAAAACCCCTTTCCGCGCTTCCCGTAAACGGGCGGGCTATAACGCGCCCTACCATAAAGGGGTCGCATATCTTTCTCGCCTTTTCGCACATGCTGTAGAGCTTTTCAACAGGGATGATGTCTTCATGAGCCGCAATCTGGAGGACAGAATCGGAGGAAGTGTAAATAATGGGAAACCCTGTTTTCATGTGTTCCTTGCCCAGCCTCTGTATAATCTCTGTCCCTGACGCGGCGCAGTTTCCCAGAAAGCCGGGGGCAACATTATACAGAAACGAGTCGGTCAGTTCTTTCGGGAATGACGGGCATGCGGGAGGAAAAGTCGTAAATGCCTTTTCAAGTATTATTCCGGCGATTTCCCAGTGCCCTGTAGTGGTATCCTTTCCCGGCGATTTTTCAGCCATTACCCCGTATGCCGCGCGCGCTTTTTTTGCCGCCGGGCAGCCGGGAAGGCCCCTGCCA
>JADHEF010000520.1_pt1 | contig 37945 bp, 19 predicted proteins | sample 8952391 | NCBI WGS metagenome assembly JADHEF01 (sample SAMN16124439, study PRJNA663245) | bioreactor sludge metagenome | isolation source: sludge (nitrite) | place: India:Bengaluru | collected 2019-02-28 | reverse complement strand
TAAACGAGTCCCAATAGAGACGGTCGATCAAGTAACAGTCGAGAGGCTCCTTTTCCGGATCGTAAGTGGCGGGCAAAACCCCATAGCGTTTCATTTCGCGGAGATATTCGGGTCGCGGTTCAAAACCGGACATGTCGAAGCGTTTGATTTCCTCAAGCCGTGTCTTCCCCGCATCGATCATTGCGAGCAACGCACGGTAAGCGGGGTCCTCTTTAGAAGCAAAGACCACGGCTTGCACGTTGTTGGTGTTGATGCACAGGCCAAGCCCGCCTGCGGCTTTGGCAAGCGGTGCGCGGAGGAAGAGCGATTTCTCGGGGCGTGACAGGTTAAAGAGCACATGACGATTGTGGCGGAGGCGCGGATCATCCATTTTCGGATCCCAGAAACTGAGACCGTTCTCATCGCTCAGGAAGCGGGGAAGTTGTTTATCAAGCTTGGTGTGGCAACCGGCGCAGCGGGTTTCGAAGACGGGCTGAGCGGCGCGTGCCGCAGGCCACTCCTTGTCGTTTTCGAGCTCCTGCTTGTTCTTCTGGTAGCCGCCGATCATGCCGCAGGCGAGCGCGGCATAGGTGCCGGGATAAGGCGCGCTGGCGTCGAGCCAAAGGGCCACTGTGGCTATCTCTTTAGGCGAGGGCTTGACGCCGTGATGCGGGCCATCGAGTTTCTTCATGAGCGGGCTGCCGCCGCTGCCGAGCGCATAGGGAGCGTAGTTGCTCTTAGCATAATTTCGTCCATCGGCAATCTGACCCCAAGCTGCGAGCGAGTAGTACCCCATGGAGAACATCGGGCCATGGTCGCCACAGAGATCCATGCCACCCTTTCGATCGTCAGGGTTGTGGCAAGATACGCAGTGGCGGTCGAGGATCGGCTGGATGTACCGAGGAAAGTCGGGCACGTCAAAGGCACAGTCGCGCGCATCGATGGCCGACGGTTTCCGGCGCGCAGCCGTCACTGCGCCTGCGGCGGCGTATGGACGCGGCGCGCTGGCGCGCTCTTCGTGGCAGCCCGTGCAACCCTGTCGTTCGCCGGGCATGAGCTGGGTGAAGCTCTGCATGCGTTTGACGCAGCGACCTCGGGCATCGAGCGCGACGAAGAAGACGGGACGCAGAGCGGGTACGGCAAAGTGCGCGGAGCCGTCCGCCTCGACCGGCACGGTGCCGAGAACGCGCGGCAGTGTGAAGGTTCCGACATAGCTGAGGGGGTCCATGCCGCCGGTGTAATTGATGGGCTTGGGCAGGGACTCCAGAATCATCAGCTTCTTGACGGCGCCTTTTTCCACGTCAGCCATGTGGCGTCCTTCGTAAACGTTCTCGAGGAAAAATACGCCGTCGGGCTGCGACGGGTCCGTCTTGTCCGCAAGGAGCGCCTCGCGGTCATGCGGCAAGAGCGGACGTGGCTCATGTAGCCAGCAATCCTTGAACGATTCCGGCAGGGAGAACAGAATTTTTTCGGCGCCACTGTCGTCCATCAGCACGAGGTCCCGTTCGCGCGCGGCGAGGAAAAGGTCTTCGGACAGCGCCCACGGGTCACGGTAATTTCCGCTCTTGCTGACGCGGCGCAGGTTCTGCTTCACGTCCGGCCCCTGTTTGGCCGAGACGCGGGCGACGAAGCCCTTGTGCTCGACGCCACCGTGGCCGGGCGAATCGATGAAGAGCACTTCCGTGCTGCGGGGGATGGGCTTGGCGTCGATAAAGAGGCCTCCGGGGTGCTGGTTGCCGAAAAAGATGCTGTGCTGCGTGCCGTCTGGATTCATGGTCCAAAGGTGATGGTAGTTCACTTGGCTGCGGTCCACATACTCCCAGCGCATGTAGATCAACCGACCGTCAGGCAGGGGCCACGGCGTGTTGTCCTGCTCGATGTTCGCCGAGAGCATGCGGATGTTGCGTCCATCCGCATCGCAGCGGTGGACCGTGGCGACCTGCGTCAGCCAACAGTTGACCCAACGCTTGGCGCGGCCCGAGACGAACACGATGCCATTGTCGGGAAGATAGCACGGTTCGATGTCGTCGTAAGAGCCGTCTGTGAGTTGCCGCAGACCTGTACCGTCAACGCCGATGGTGTAGAGGTGGTAGTGGGGGGCTCCTGCTTTACGATAAGAGAAGAGGATGGTTTGGGCATCATAGCTGACACACGGATCGCGTACGGCTCCTTCAGGGTCGTTGATCAGCAGGCGCAGCGCACCGCTTTGGATGTTCAAAACGCCTAGACGGCCTTGTGTTCCGTAAGTTGGGCGTTCTGGCGCGTAACAGTAATAACCGAAATTGGCGTACCAATGGCCGTCATCCACATGGTTGCGAGTCGCGAAAACGATTTCGTTGAAAGATCCATATTCGCCCGAGCGGAGCGCTTCGGCACGCGGTGTGAGATCTGGGGGCTCGTAGGCTTTGGGCACTTTGGTGCAGAGCGAAACGAAGTCATAGATGATCCAACTGCCTTTGTCGAGCGTCAGAACGATCTCGTTGTTTCCGACAATGAAACGGTCGGCAGGGATGGATACGAGCGTGCGCTCGGGCTTGATGCGACCCTCGGCATGCCCCGATGAGTCGCCTGAGCCTTCGGGCAACGTGCGGCTTTCGACTTCTTTGCCGTTAACGGCCAGGCGCAGCAGCGGACTCTGTAAGGCGTTGACTTGACCGACGATCAGCACAAGCGGTTGGGCGGGGGCTTCCGACAACGCGAAACGGATCGTGAAAGGATGCGTTTTGCCACCGGCCCATTTGTCGGCGGTGTTGGGGTGGATGTAAGGCCAATCGGACTGGGCCTTGGACGTGCCCACGGTGAAGAGAACCGGCTGTTTAAAGGAGGCGGTGAATTTCTGCCAGCCTGCGCCTTGGGCTAGAGCGAACTCGGAGGGGCTCTGGTCGTCTTTGCCGATTGAGAAGAGAACATCGGGCAGAGCGGCATGGAGCGATAAGCCTGCCCTTGCGGTTATGAGGACAATAAGCACAATCCGTTTCATTGTGAGCCCCTTGCTCTTCATGAACGACACCCGCTAACCACTGATTTGGGAAAGTTCCGGTTCCCTTCGTTGGGGATACAGCCCCGATTCATTATGGGCGAAACCTTAGCACACTTCGGATCGGGAATTCAAGCTATGAAACGGAAGGGACCTGTGGAAGTCAACAGCACGCTCATTTGCTGCTGAGGGCCTTGCGGAGCAGGGTCTCCGTGTCGCTGATGGAGGTGTCTGCGTCAAGCGCGGACTGCACCATTTTGCGGGCTTGGTCCTGAGGAAAACCGAGGGACCCGAGCGCGAGAATCGCGTCGCGCAACATGGCGTTTTTGGGGTCCCCTCCACCCGCGGTACGGCCCGCGAGCGCTTCAAGCGGATCGACTTTGTCGCGCAGCTCAACCACGATGCGCTCGGCGGTTTTCTTGCCGATGCCGTGGACAGAGCTGATACGCTTGATGTTGTTATCGGCGATCGCGAGGGTTAATTCGGAGACGGTCAAGCCGCTGAGGACACTGAGGGCCGTTTTGGGGCCGACGCCATTGACGCCGATCAACCGCTCGAACATGTTCTTTTCTTCAGCCTGAATGAACCCGAAAAGGAGCTGCGCATCTTCGCGGATGAGATGATAGGTGAGCAGTCGGCACGTCGCCCCGGTCGCCGGAAGGCGGTCATAGGTGCTCAAGGAGATGAGCACCTCATAACCGACACCCTGCACGTCGATGGTCGCGACGGAGGGCGTCTTCTCAACCAGCTTACCGTGTAGGAAGACGATCATAAGCCTTCGCTGGCGGAATCCTGTTCGAGGCGTGGCGCGTGCGTCAGCACGTAGCGCTCGGCCTCTGAGCACCAGAGGTCATTGTTGCGGCTGCAGATATCCGCAAGCGCGGCGAAATAGGGGTCCTTAGCACCGAGCTTCTGGAAGTCCGCGATCGCGGTCATGGGCATGGAGACATGGGTATAGACCAGCTTCTTGCCGCCCGGGATCTTGGGCAGGATTTTGGTGGTCTCCGCCACGGAGTCGATGCCGCCGACATGCGTGATCATGACCGAAGGCGTGATTAGCCCCTGCGCCGCGTAGTTCATCGAGTCTTGCAGGTCCTTGGTGTTACCGCCAGAGGAGCCAACGATGTGGTGGCCCATGTAATGGACGTCGTAAAAGTTGATCGCGGCCTTGAAGTCGTCGTGCGAGGGCCCCGCAAAGAAATTCATACAGCCCAAGTAACCGAGCAGCGCGGAGCCCTGCTCTATCAGGGCGGGAACAGGCGCGAAGACCATCACGTCGTCGTATCCCTGGCCGTTGTTGACCGCTTTGATGGCTGCGACCGGCGTCGGGGTGTTGCCGGTGTTCAAGTAGATCAGTTCGACGCCGCAGGCTTTGGCGTGGGCGACCGGGAAGATCTGGGCCGCGCGGTCGAGGCGGGCCTGGTCGATATCCGTTATGACGAGCCGCCCGGGGCGGTGCTCGGGGCCATGCAAGGCAAGGTCGATGGCGCTGAGGCCCATGGGGCCGGCACCCGCGAGGACGACCATCGAGCCGCCGTTCTTGATGCCCATCTGGTGGACATACTCGCCCGCCTTAAAGTGGTAGCTGCAGCGGTACGCGCCCACGATGCAGGAGACCGGCTCGGCGATGGACGACTTGTAATACGCGTCGCCGTCATAGGTGAGCAGACAATCGAGCTCCAGCACCTCTTTGGGAATCACAATGCGCGTGGCGTCGCCGCCGATCCAGCGGAACGAGTAGCCCGGCGCCCAGTGTTCATGGCCGGGGATGTTGAGCTGGGGCTGCACGCCGTACTTCTGCCCCACCCGGAATTTGTGCTGCCAGTTTTTGCCGACCTTGAGGAGCTTGCCGCAGAATTCGTGGCCGAGGATGATGGGGTTTGTGGCCACGTCGTCCGGCACGCGCTTGTGCTTGGCACCTTGAATCGTGGCCTTGTAATCCGACATGCAGATGCTGTTGGTTACGATGTCGGCCAGAATTTCATCGTCGGTGATTTCGGGCAGGTCAAAACGCTCGAGGCGCAGATCGTTTTCACCATAAAGACGCAGGGCTAAAGTTTTCATAAAGGTGAGCCTTGGAATGGGTGTCTAAAAAAGTAAGAATACCGTTTTTATAATGGCACCGACAAGGCGAAAAACCCGCTTGTGCAGAATTGGCCTTGAAACATCGCACCAAGAAGAGCAAAATAAAACTTTTTTGCGACGCACGACGGATGCGTCTTGCGGTCATTTTTTTTCACACACGAAGCGGAGAAGGGCTGATCATGCCATTCAAAAAATACGACAAGATTCTGGTGATTAATTCAGGAAGTTCCTCACTCAAATTCATGCTTTTCAGTATGGCGACAGAGACGATGTTGGCCAAGGGACTGGTGGAGCGTATCGGCACGCCGAACGCGAATATCGTTTATCAGCGTGACGGCCAGCCCAAGATGACACAGGGCATCGCGGCGGAGAATCACGGCAAGGCGCTGGCCATGGCCTGCAAGCTGTTGTCCGATCCGGAGATGGGCGTTTTGAAATCCCTTCGAGACGTGAACGCCATCGGCCACCGTGTGGTTCACGGCTCCGAGGAGTTCTCGGATTCGGTGATCGTCACCGAGGACGTGAAGGCTAGCATCAAGCGGTGTGCGGATCTCGCGCCGCTGCACAACCCCGCCAACCTTGACGGCGTGGTCGCGTGCGAGACGGTGTTCCCGAACGTTCCGAACGTGGTCGTGTTCGACACGGCGTTTCATCAGAGCATGCCCAGGCACGCCTTCATGTACGCGATCCCGCAGAAGTATTACGACGAGTACCGCATACGCAAGTACGGCTTTCACGGCACCTCGCATAAGTTCGTGATGCTGAAAGCCGCCGAGTACCTGAAGAAACCGGTCGAGGAACTCAACCTCATCACCTGCCACCTCGGCAACGGCTCGTCCATCGCGGCGATCAAAGGGGGCAAGGTGCTCGACACCTCCATGGGCATGACGCCGCTCGCAGGGCTGATCATGGGCACACGCTGCGGCGACATCGACCCGGCGATTATCTTCTTCTTGGGACGCAAGGGCATGACCGTCGATGAGATCGACAACGTGCTCAACAAACAGAGCGGCCTGATGGGCATCAACGGCATCGACAGCGGCGACATGCGCGACACGGTCAACGCGGCGCTACAGGGCAAGGCGGCGGCCGAGAATGCTCTCAACATGTTCGGCCACCGCGCGGCGTTTTACATCGGCGGTTACCACGCGCTGCTGGGCGGCGCTGACGCGATCATTTTCACGGGCGGAATCGGCGAAAACAGCGCGCCGGCGCGCAAGGCCATTATCTCGCGCCTGGAAGCGCTGGGGTGCAAGCTGGACGAAGCCAAGAACAAGGCGGTTTTCGGCACGACGGGGGTGATCAGCACCGACACATCGAAGTTGTCGGCCATCGTGATACCGACCAACGAGGAACTGATGATCGCCCGCGAGACTTTCCGCCTGCTGGCGGCCACCCTCAAGAAATAAGGAACGTTTATCCATGAGCATACTCGATTCGATGATTCCCCGCGCGATAGCGGCGAAAAAAACAATTGTTCTGCCCGAGGGCATGGACCCTCGCGTCATCACGGCGGCGGTCAAGGCCGCAAAGGTCGGCATCTGTAAGCCGATCGTACTGGGTACGCCCGCGGAGATCGCCGCCGCGGAGGCCCAGGCGGGCGTGACGCTGGCCTCGGCCGGCGTCCAGGTGATGGACTATACCTCCTCCGAGCTGTTGACCAAACTGGCAGCAGCTTTTTACGAAAAGCGCAAGGCCAAGGGAATGACCGAAGCGGAGGCGCTGGCGACGGTTAAGGGTAAGCGTCTCTACTTCGGCAACATGATGGTCGCGCTGGATCTCGCGCAGGGAATGGTCGCGGGGTCGATCGCCTCGACCGGCGACATGCTGCGCAGCGCTTTCCACTGCGTCGGCACGGCCAAAGGCATCAAGCAGGCTTCTTCGACGTTCATCATGGACCTCAAGACGCCGACGGCCTCGGGCGACACCACGCTGCTCTTCGCGGACTGTGCGGTCAATATCTGCCCGACCGCCGAGGAGATGGTGGACATCGCACAAGCCACGGCGGTCTCTTACAAAAAGCTGGTCGGCAAGCGGCCCCGTCTGGCGTTTCTCAGCTTCTCCTCCAAGGGCAGCGCCACGCATGAGCTGGTGGACAAAGTGCGCAACGCGGCCGAGCTAACCAAGAAACGCTTTGAAGAGCAGGGCGTGGACGCTGTGGTGGACGGCGAGATCCAGGCTGACGCGGCGATCGTGCCGTCGGTCGGCGCCTCGAAAAACAAGGGCGGAGTGATTCAGGGCGATGCGAACGTGCTGATCTTCCCTGACATCCAGGCGGGCAACATCTGCTATAAACTGGTCGAGCGTCTGGCTGGCGCGACGGCGCTGGGTCCGGTGATTCAGGGCCTGGCCAAACCCGTGAACGACCTGTCACGTGGATGCAGTGCCGATGACATCTTCGGTACCATGTGCATCACGGTGCTGCAGAGCTGAGGCTGGCTCCGCCTGAAACCCAAACTGGAATGATGAGACTGAGACCGATGGGGCGTCTTTTCTTCCGCTATTCCTTTATTGTGTTTGCTGGTTTGTCAGTCACGAAATCAAGATTACGATTACGAATTCCCTTTCTCATCAGAACGGCTAGAGAGGCCTGCGCGCGGGGGAGGCTCTGCGAGCGGGAGACATCCAGGGGAGTTTGCACGACCCCGGCAGAGGTTGGCCGTTACAATACCCAGGCGGCAGACGGTGACCCGAGTTGCGACACGCGCATGGGTGCGGCGAAAGTAGGCAGTCAGCTGAAACGGTGCGGCGACTGACGAGGTTCCTCATTCAGCCCCTCACGTCGAAAACAACGTCTCCCCGCGCCATCAATCGTGACGAGGCGGGCCGGACGCTTCGTTGAGCAGCCCCCTCAACCCTTGCGGAAAAGGCAATCTATGTTGCGGTAAGTGCAATTGCCGAGTCTTACGTCATTGAGTAGGATCATTATCCATAAAAGGGGTATCTGTCAGGTCGGCAGGCGATCAAGTGAGGAGGTTTTAGCATGCAAGAAAAGAAAGGGAAAGCCGTGAACCTACCATTGACTCGTTGTGTGTCAGCCGTGTTGGGTCTGGCCGTTGTGACGCAGCCGGTTTCGGGCGAAGCGCCTCGCTTGGGAGACACGGCCATCGTGGTTGCCGACCGGGCTCCGGCCAAGGCTTTTGCCTTTGATCTGAAACAGGTGCAACTTCTGGACGGGGCGTTCAAGCGAGCGCAGGAGCTCGACCGCGAGAACATGATCCAGGTCAACATGGACACCCTCTATTACCCGTTCCGTCGGGAGGCCCATCTCCCATCGCCTGTCAAGGGGAGCGACGGGCTGGGGTGGCCCGTGACCGGCCACATGCTGGGGCACTATCTCTCGGCGGCGGCGATGCTGTGGCGCAATACTGGCGATGAGGAAATCCGGAAGCGAGCGGATGCGGCCGTGGCCGTGCTGGCAGAATGTCAGGCCGCGCACGGCAACGGCTATATCGGCGGTTTTCCGGAAAAATCGATTTTGGAACTGGAGGGGCTGGTCAAAGACCCCTCGGTGCATGCCAACGTCCCGTGGTACTGCCTGCACAAGGTCTACGCCGGGCTGCTCGACATGACTGTGCTGGCTGGAAACCGTCAGGCACTGGATGTGCTGGAAAAGGCGGCCGGCTGGATTGAAAAGAACCTCAGCCAGCTGAACGACCAGCAGATGGAAGCCATGTTGAAGACCGAACACGGCGGCATGAAGGATGTTCTGATCAACCTCTACGCAACGACCGGCAAGGACGCGTATCTGAAGCTGGCGGAGCGCTTCACCCACCACGCCGTCACGGAGCCTTTCCTGCAGGGCAAAGACCCCTTGGACGGACTGCACGCCAACACCCAGTTCCCGAAGTTCATCGGGCTCGCCCGGCAGTACGAACTGATCGGGGACGCATCGCTTTACAAGGTCGCGACGGCCTTCTGGAACAGTGTCGCCAACGACCGCTCCTACGTGACGGGCGGCAACAGCATTGGGGAGCACTTCAGCCCCAAGGGGCGTCTCTCCGAGTTCGTCGGCAAGGACACCTCGGAAAGCTGCAACGAGTACAACATGCTGAAGCTGACGCAGCACCTGTTCTGCAGCGACCCCCAGGCGAAGTACGCCGACTACTACGAGAGAACCCTGCTGAACCATATCCTCTCGGCCCGGCATCCCGAGGACGGTGGCCAGCTTTACTTCCAGCAACTGGAGTCTGGCCGATCAAAGGGGGGATGGGCCGTCTTTGCAAAAGGCGGGAACAGCTGTTGTTGCGGAACGGGGCTGGAAAGCGCCGCCAAGTTTGCAGACAGCATCTATTACCATGACGGTTCGAATGGGTTGTTTGTGAACCTGTTCGTACCCTCGGTCTTGGACTGGACGGGCAAAGGCGTTCGCGTCCGTCAGGAAACGCGGTACCCGGAGGAGGGGAAGTCGCAACTTCTCTTTACCTGTCAACATCCCCAGGAATTGATGATCCATCTCCGGCGGCCTTGGTGGGCAATCTCGGAGTTCCGGATTCTGATCAATGGCCAGCGGCAGGACATCGCGAGCACACCCGGCAGCTATGCGGCCATCCAACGAAGCTGGCAGAGCGGCGACATGCTCGAGATTGTCATGCCGATGACGTTCCGCACGGAAGGATTTAAAGACAATCCGAAGCGGGTGGCCCTGATGTATGGTCCGCTCGTGATCGCGGCGGTGACCGAACCGGACAATCGTTACTCCGTTATCAATTCGGATATCCCACACCTACTCGACTGCCTGAAGCCCTTGGAAGGCCGTCCGCTGGAGTTCACCGCACCAGCCGACGTGTTTCGCACAGCCACGAACGACGCTCCCGGCAAAGTGATTTCGTTTAAGCCGCTGTTAAACATGGCGCGTGAGCCGTATGTCGTCTATTGGAAACTGCTTTCAGAGGCTGAGCGAAAGGCTGAGGCGGGCATTGGGCCAGCCAGCATCAAGGTGGAGGTGGACAAGCCGGGGGCCACCGTCAGTCCGCTCCTCTACGGCATCTTCTTCGAGGAGATCAACCGCGCGGGAGACGGGGGCATCTATGCGGAAATGCTCCAGAATCGGTCGTTTGAGGACGCGACGGTGCCGATCGGCTGGTCGGTCGTCAGGGGCGACGGCGAGATGACGCTCGACAAGGCACAGCCGCTCAACGCGAACAATCCCACCAGCCTCCGACTCGAAGGCCGCGTCAGCGTGGCCAACAACGGTTTCAAAGGCGCGCCCTATTTGCACGGCGAAGATCCTGCAAAGTGGCTGCCGGCCTTCGAAAAAGGTGTCCAGGAAATGCCGAACGCCGTCACGGTGAAGCAAGGCCAGGCGTATCAGCTCTCGCTGTACGTCCGCGGGCAGGGACCGCTGACGGTTACCTTGGAGAAACAGGATGGCACGGTCCTCGCCAAGAGCGAGATTGACGGCGTCGGCGCGGAATGGAAGAAATTCGATGCCACGCTGACGCCGGGCGCGACGGAACCGAACGCGCGGCTCGTTGCCACGGCATCGAACACGGTGTGGTTGGACATGGTGTCGCTGATGCCGCAGGGACAGATGTTCCGTGGCGATCTGTTGAAACTGCTCGCCGACATGAAGCCGGCGTTCGTGCGTTTTCCCGGTGGCTGCTGGGTGGAGGGCGACACGATGCGCTTCGCCTACCGGTGGAAAAAGACCCTCGGCGACGTCGCCGAGCGTCCGGGCCTCTGGAACCGCTGGGGCTATTACTCCACGGATGGGCTGGGGATGCACGAATACTTGTTGCTGTGCGAGGCGCTCAAGGCCGAGCCGCTCTTCGTCATCAACTGCGGCATGTCGCACAAAGAGAACGTGCCGCTTGACAAGATGGACGAGTTCGTCCAGGACGCGCTCGACGCGATCGAGTATTGCAACGGCCCTGCCGACTCGAAGTGGGGCGCACTCCGTGCCAAGGCCGGGCACCCGGCGCCATTCAACTTGAAATATTTGGAAATCGGTAACGAAAACGGTGGCGAGGCTTATCAAGACCGCTACCCGCTGTTCCATGATGCGATCAAAAAGCGTTACCCGGACATGCACCTGATCCTTGACTACGTCCCGTGCAAGACGCGCCCGTCGGAGATCGTGGACGAGCACTACTACAACTCGCCCGATTTTTTCATCCGCAACGCCGACAAGTACGACAAATACGACCGCGCCGCACACAAAGTTTATGTCGGCGAATACGCCGTCACGCGCGGTTCGGGCCGCGGCAACCTCAAGGGCGCCCTCGGTGAAGCCGCGTTCATGACCGGCATGGAGCGCAACGGCGATGTGGTCGTGATGGGCTCCTACGCCCCACTGTTTGAGCACGTCGGCTGGAAGCATTGGAACCCGAACGCGATCCTGTTCGACGCCGCGCGCAGCTACGCCACGCCCTCGTGGCAGGTCCAGACGCTGTTCGGCCGCAACCGCGCCGATGTCATCCTGCCGACCACCGTCATTGCGCCGCTGATGGACTCTACCGAGGCACGCGGCGGCCTGATCGGCGTGGGCACGTGGCTCACGCAGGCCGAGTACAGGGACATCAAAGTCACGCAGGGCGACAAGGTGTTGTTCGAGGGCAATAAAGGCTGGAAGTATGTCAGCGGCGACTGGACGTGGGACGGCGATGTGCTCCGCCAAACCGGCACCGGCCCGGACCTCCGCGCCTACGCAGGCAAGAAGGAGTGGAAGGACTATACGCTCACCCTCAAAGCCCGCAAGCTGGGGGGTGCCGAAGGTTTTCTGGTCTCGTTTGCCGCGACCGATGAAAAAAGCAAATCCTGGTGGAACATCGGCGGCTGGGGGAATAGCAGTTCCGGCCTTGAAATCCGCGATGTAGAGGCTGAACGTGTTCCCTGCGCGATCGAGACCGGCCGCTGGTACGACATCAAGGTCGAACTGAAGGGCCCGACGATCCGCTGTTCGCTCGACGGCAAGCTCATTCACGACGTCGCCGCTGCCGGAGTGAAACCCCTGTATGCCGTCGCCGGGCTTGCCGGCCACGACATCGTGCTGAAAGTCGTCAACGTTGCCGATCGGCCGGAGGATGCGACGATTGAACTGAAAGGTGCCACGAACCTTGCCGAAACGGCTACGTCGACGGTCCTGACCGGCACCAGCGGCGATGAAGAGAACAGCTTTGAAGAACCGGTAAAGGTCTCACCCAAAGACGTTGCGATCCGGAACATTGCGCCCAACTTCCGCCACACGTTCCCGGCCAACTCGGTTACGGTGCTGCGCATGGGCAAACGCTAAACCTAAATCCGGCCGTTCAACTGTTCCGCAGTTGAGTTCAGACAGCTTAACCCTCATCGATAGAGCCTGTTATGAATCGATGGCCGGCCCGACAGCTGCGTGCCAAAAAGGTGCTGACCGACTAGCCGCAAAGAGCGCATAGAACACAAAGAAACAGGACGAAATCGAACCGTCTGCGGTGTTTTTTCCCTCTGTGTCCTTGTCGCTTTGCGTTATTTCCAACTGCGCTTTTTAGGGTCAACGCGTTTGAGAGGATTGATTCTCACGAAGGCGCGAAAGGAGGGGGCAGACAGGACATCACCAGGCGAACAGCGTGGGTGAAAGGCTGTCATGATCAGAATTTTGATGCGTCAGCCCTGAAAAAGTTGCCCTCTGAGCTTGACAGGGGACGTCCTTTTTCTCATCCTCAAACCTTGTATAATAGTGCCTTGTGTGGGACTGGTAAAAGGAGCACGGAAAATGAAAGCGATCAGTTTTTGCGGCTTGATTTTTGCGGCGTGTTTGGTTTGCGGGTATGGGATGGCGCAGGCGTTGCCGGCGGAGTGGATGGATGTGCCGTTCGGCACGTATACGGCCGCATACGAAGGCGGCAGCACGTACGACGCGGGCGTGTTCACGGTCACCGGCTCCGGCAACAACATGTATGACACGGCAAACGACGGCGGCCGCTTCGTGTTCCAGCCGCTGCTGGGCGACTGCGAGGTGATCGCCCGCGTCAAACTCCCGACCGACGCAGGGTTGAATTACGCCGCCCGCGCAGGCGTGATGATCCGCCAGCAGAACAACCGCGGCTCGTTAAACATGCTGTTCTGCCGGATGCGGGGCGACGCCACCAACATCGGGCGTATCTCGGCCTCGGGCCGTCTCGCGCTCAACGGCACGACGACCGCCTTAAGTTCGAATGGTTTTGAGAACGTGTGGATGCCGCTGCGGCTGGTCCGGCAGGGCAACACCGTGCGCGCCTACCTGTCGCTCACCGAGGAGGCGACCGGCTGGGAGTTCTACCGAGCGCTGACGGTGCCTATGGGCGAGGCGGTCAACGCCGGACTTTTCGTGTCGCGCTACAGCGCCAGCACGGTGCAACTGATGACCAATGATTTCGACCAAGTGACGGTGCGGCAACTGGTGACTGTGCAGACAAACGCCACCGCAGGCCTCGACGTGTCGTGGGTGACCGACCTGCCGGGGCTTTCCAACGGCTGGAGCTACACCTACACCCTGACGCGCACGCCGGAGGGAGGGACGGGGGTAGAGCTGACGAACAGCTTGACAGCCGCGACGCACACGGATGCCAACGCCGTCACCGGCACCTATTACCGTTACGCGGTGACGGCGGTGCCCGTGCCTCAGGAGGGTTTTGATTCTCCGCCGAGCGTGCTGCTCGGCACCAGCGCGGCCGTGCGTTTGCCCTATGCGGTCACGAATCTGATGTCCGGACTGCCGCAGGGGCTCTTTGCGGGCTATTACTCGCCGACCGGCGCGCTCGTGCCGATCGTCTCGCGGGTTGAGGCTTCGGTGACGAACGCGGCGGTCGCGCCGACGGCGGCAACAACCAACGCCTATCGCGCGGTGTTCAACGCGAACCTTCTGGTGGAAGCGTCGGACCGCTATACGTTCTTCACCCATTCGGATGACGGCCTGCGGCTGTATGTGGCGGATACGCTGGTTTTGGACAACTGGGTTGGCGGCGACTACAAGGCCTCGTCCGCGCCGGTGTGGCTGGAGGCGGGCCGCTCGTATCCCGTGCGGGTTGAGTATTTCCAGAATACGGGCGGACGGCGCTCCGTGTTCGAGTGGCGGCGCGCGGGCGACCCGACGGCGGCCGGGCGGACGGCGCTCCGTGTTCGAGTGGCGGCGCGCGGGCGACCCGACGGCGGCCGTGACCGTTCCGGGGTCGGCCTTCTCTCCCGTTCCCTCGCCGTGGCGGCACGAGGATATCGGCGAGGCGACGCTCAACGGCAATGCGGACTTCGATATTGACACCGGCGCGGTCACCGTGACCGCCAACGGCAATGCGCTCACCAACGGCGCGGACGCCTGTCACCTGATTTCCCGCGACGCGGACAGCGACTTCGATATTGTCGCGCGCCTGGACAGCCTGACCGGCGACGGCGCGGAGCGGCGCGCCGGCATCGTTGTGCGCACCGACCTGACGCCGGGCGCGGCAGGCGTGGCGTTCGTCGCGGTGCCGGGTGCCACGGAGTATGCCGTGTCGGTTCTCCTGCGCGGCGCGGCAGGGGCCGCGCCGACGGTCGTGTCGGCCGTGACAGGGGTCGCAACGGGTGCTCCGCTGTGGCTGCGCGTGGTGCGCTCGGGCCTGACGGTCTCGGCGTATTATCGGGCTGCATCGGCGGGCGAGTGGACCTTGGTGCAGGCGGTCGTTCCGCCGTTAGGGCAGGCGTTCAAGCTGGGTCTGGCCGTCAGTTCAGCCGACGGCGCGGGCGCGGCGGAGGCGGTGTTCGGCGTCTGGGACGCCTCGGCCTATCTGGGCGTGGCGGTCAAGCCGACACAGGACGCCTACCTGCGGGCGAACAATGTCAACTACGGAACGGCGACCGACCTCGTGGTGAAGCGCGTCACGGGCGACACGCAGCGCGAGGTTTTCCTGCGCTTCAATGTGGCGGGTCAGACGGCGGCGCGTTCGGCCGTCCTGCGGCTCTACCTTCAGGCGAGGGATGCGAATCCGGCGGTGCAGGAGGTGGTGCTGCGGAAGTTTCCCAACCTCGAGTGGCAGGAGACGGCGGTCGTGTGGACGAACGCGCCGGGCGGGCTGCGCATGCCGACGATCTTCCTTGCGAACGACGATCCGACGATCGCGGCGCGTGCCTTCCTGCCGCAAGCCGGGCAGTATGTGGAATTCGACGTCAGCGCCGCGGTGCGGGAGGCGGCTGCGGGAACCGGCGACCTGACGTTCAACCTGTACCCCACGACGGTGGTGAACGGAAACCCCGCCAATTTCAGCTCCAAAGAACATGCGACCGCCGCGTGGCATCCGGTGTTGCTCCTGCGCTACGACGCGCCTCCGGGCGTGGTGGCGGACAGTGGGCCTGAGGCCGGAAATATTACCGTCGCTTGGCAGGCCTGCCCCGGCGCGGTGCTCTACCGCGTCTACCGGGCGGACGCGGTTGACGGCACCTACGCGCAAGTGGGCAGCGATACGGCGGAACTGCGGTTGAAAAACACGGGGTTGACGGCCGGTCAGCGGTACTTCTACAAAGTGTCTGCCGTGACCGCGGACGGCGAGTCGCCGCAGTCGGCGGCGGTGTCGGCTCTGGCGGCAACGGCCAGTACCGTCCAGATCGTCAGCGAAGATACCTATGTCAATGGCGGGAGCAGCTTGTCGAACAACAACTACGGTACGGCCACCGCGCTCACGGTTAAATACAGCGCTGCCAGCACGGCCACCCACCGCGAGGCGTACCTTCTTTTCAACGATATTACCGGACTTGCGCATGTGGCGCGGGCGGTGCTGCGCGTGATACCGAGCATAGCGAGCCCCGGCGACGTTACGCAAATCCCGCTGCAATTCATCCGGATGCCCTCCAACGACTGGAGCGAGGGCACCGTGACCTACATGAATTACCCCCCCGGTTTCCCGCCGCCGACGCCGCGGCTGACCGGCCTGCCCGCGAAAGACCGTGTGTCCGCCCCGTGCGTGGCGGTCGGGGCTGTGCTGGAGGTGGATGTGACGGAGATCGTGCGCGAGGCGGCACGCGTCAACGCCGACAACAAACTGAGTATCGGCATTATCCGGCTGGATGATGCCACTTCGTTCAACTGCAGCTTGTATTCGAGTGAGGAAGCAACCGCCTCGCGGCGTCCGCGGCTGGTCTACACGCTGGGGCGTCCGCAGGCACCCGCGGCGGCCGTCAGCAACGGCTATGCGGCGGTGTCGTGGCTGCCGTACCGGGGAGCAACCGGCTACGTGGTGCGGCGCGCGGAGGCGGCTGAGGGACCTTATACGGTCATGACCAACACGGTGGCGACCGCCTTCAAGGATCTGACCGCAGAGACGGGCAAGACCTACTACTACACCCTGGCGGCGGTGACGGCGGGCGGCGAGAGCGAGTCCTCCCCGCCTGCGGCCGCCAGCGTGCAGGGGGTGGAGGAGCGTTATCCGGTGGCGGACACCTACATCGACTCGTACGGAAGCGCCGCCAATACCAATTACGGGCGCAACACGGCGCTGTCGCTCAAGCGGGGACCACCCCGCGAGGCGCTGTTCCAATTTGAGGTCACCGGGCTGGAAGGGGTCGAGTCCGCCCCGCGAGGCGCTGTTCCAATTTGAGGTCACCGGGCTGGAAGGGGTCGAGTCCGTGCGCTTCCGCGCCTGTGTGTCGGCTCAGGATGCCGGCTACGTGCCGGTGAACGTGATCGTGCGGTACGGCGACTTCGGCGACTGGAACGAATACGGGGTGACCTATAACCTGCCGCCGACAGGCTATACGCCGCCGAGTGTCTCCACGGCCGAGAAGGGGTCGAACGAGCTGGCGCGCATCTTCTATGCCTATAAGGACCCGGCCAATGCCTACGATAATTACCTTGAGGCGGATGTGACCGCGGCGGTACGGCAGGCTGCGCGCGACGGCAAGCGGTATGTGACGCTCTTCCTCACCGGCGACGATACGCTGCAGGCTTCCACCTCCCTGATGACTGCGGCATCGCGTGAGTATGGGACGCTGTTGAAGCGTCCGGTGATGCTCTGCAGCGGCAGCCGCTTCGGCACGCCGCAAGGCGTGCGGCTCGAAGCCAGGGCGGAGGGGCCGGGCTTCACGCTCACGTGGCGGGCCGCGGCGGGCGCTGTGCGATACATCGTCACGCGCCAGGGGCCGACCGACAAGGCCCCCGTCGTGGTGGCGGACAATGTGACCGGCACGTCGTTTACTGAGATTGACCCCGGATTCTGGAATGACCGCGACTACACCTACACCGTGACGGCGGTAAATGCCGACGGGACGGTGTCCGTGGCGGCGGTTGTGACAGAGACCTTGTCGCGGACCTTCACGCGGCCGGTCGCGGCGGACACCTTTGTGCGGGCTGGCGCCTACACGAACACGAGCTATGCGTTGGCGTCCACGATCGATCTGAAGGGAGACGCAAACCCGGAATACCAGCGCGAGGGTTTCTTCCGCGTGGCGGTGAGCAACGTGCCCGCCATTGTGCAGGCGCAACTCCGGCTCAAGCTGAATGCGACCAACACCTTCACGGACAGCACGTTTGTGCTGCTTGCGACCAATGATACCGGGTGGGCGGAGTCCGGGCCGACGGCCCCGACTTGGAACACGGTGATCGGAGAAGGCGCAGGAAACACCCCTGATCCGGGTGATGTCCCGGCGCTGATCACGCGGTTCAACCTGAAAGACGTAGGTTACGGACCGGGTGACGACATGTTCTTCGATATCACCGCGCAACTGAAAGCGGCTCAGGCCCGGTCCGCGGACACGCTGATGGTGCAGATGTTCATCACCACGCTGAACGCAGCGGGGAACATCTCGATACGCTCGCTGCAGTCCGCGATGATGACCGACGTGCCGTACGTGAGGTACACCGTGGATCTTAACCCGAAGCGGGGAACCGTCATGATACTGAGATGACGGGCTGGTAATTTCGACACTCCGCGCGACCGGGTCGGGATTGCGATCCTGACCTGAGAATTTCCGTGATATGATCTGTTTGCGGTTGTAATTAACTAACGAGTTAATTAATATAACGGACATGAACAAAAGGCAAGCCGGAAACCGGCGGCGGGGACGCCCCGTCGCCGACGCAGACCTTGACACACGTGAGCGGCTGCTCGACGCGGCCACCGCGCTCTTTGCCGAGCAGGGAATTGAGGCCACCACCATGGCGGAAATCGCTGCCCGCGTGGGCGTCACCCCGGCGATGGTCCATTATTATTTTAAGACGCGCGATCAATTGATTGACGCGGTTGCCGAGGAACGGATCGGCCCGTTCATCGCAAGTGTCGGGGAAATGATCACCGGAAACGACGACGATCCCTTCGCTGTTGTCCAAGCTTTGGTTTCGAAGATCATCCACACGGCGGAGCTGATGCCCTGGCTTCCGCCCGTGTGGATTCGCGAAATCGCCAACGAGGGAGGGCAGTTGAGGGAACGCATGCTTCAGCGGATACCCGTCGATAAGCAAACCCAGCTAGGGATGTGCCTTGCCGAAGGCCAACGGCGCGGCGTTGTGAATCCGTACATTAACCCGTATCTGCTTTTTGTGTCCATCATCGGTCTGACGCTCTTCCCGCTGGCCGTTGAGGCTATCTGGAAGCGATTTCCAACTTTGCAGGAACTGAACAATGAGGGCCTGGTGAACCACGCGACCTCCTTGCTGTTGTTCGGGCTGACAGGCCCCGGTCGGTGTGTGACGGAAAAAAACGACGACACATCTGGAGGCTGCTATGCTGACGATTTGTTCTCTCCGTAAGTTCGGAATCGGGTACGTGGTGTTTGCAGTTGCGATGGCTTCGATGATGGGGTGTTCAGAAAAAAAGCCGCCTTCCTATCAAGGATATATCGAAGGAGAATTCGTGTATGTGGCCGCAGCTGAAGCCGGGCGGCTCGACCGTCTGATGGTCGCACGGGGCGATTCCACGGTTTCCGGTTCGATCCTCTTCGGGCTGGAATCGGAAAACGAAGCGGCTTTGCAGCGTCAGGTGCGTCACCAGCTTGGCGCGGCAGAAGCGCTTCTCCGCGATCTGATGGTCGGCAAACGCCCGCCGGAGGTGGCTGTGATCCGCGAACAGTTGGCGCAGGCGACTGCCGAAGGGAAGCGTGCTGAGGCCCAACGCCTTCGCGATGAAACGCAGTATCAGGCGGGAGGGATATCCGTGACGCAATTGGAAGCGACACGCGCGACGGCAGCGTCAAATGCCGCCCGGGTGCGAGAACTGGAACGTCAACTCGAGGTCGCCGCCCTGCCGGCGAGGGACGAGCAGATCCGTGCGCAGCAGGCGAATGTTGCGGCGGCACGCGCCGCACTTGAGCAGGCCGACTGGAAAATCAACCAGAAAACGGTTGCGGCCACGGTTGCGGGGGTGGTCTTTGACACGCTGTACCGCGTGGGCGAGTGGGTGCCTGCCGGCCGTCCGGTGGTCAGGATCTTGCCGCCGGAGAACGTGAAGATCCGTTTCTTTGTGCCGGAACCCGTTGTGGGAACGCTGTCGGTCGGGCAGTCGATTCTGCTCCATTGCGACGGGTGTTTGCCGGAGATCAAAGCGACCGTGTCCTACATCGCGACGGAGGCGGAGTTTACGCCTCCTGTCATTTACAGCAACGAGACCCGGTCCAAGTTGATCTATATGATCGAGGCGCGCCCATCCATGGCCTACGTGTCCAAACTACATCCGGGCCAGCCCGTCGAGGTGCGTCTGCCATGAGTGACGTCTATGCCATCGACGTGCGTTCGCTGAACAAGCACTTCGGCGAAAAGCAGGTGGTGAAGAATGTCGCGCTCCAGGTGCGGCGCGGCGAGATCTTCGGTTTTCTGGGGCCTAACGGGAGCGGCAAGACTACGACCATTCGCATGATGTGCGGGCTGCTCACTCCGGACTCCGGCAGCGGAACCTGTCTGGGATACGACATTCTTCGCGACTGTGCGCAAATCAAACGACATGTCGGATACATGACGCAACGATTCTCGTACTGGGATGATTTGACGATCCGCGAAAATCTGGATTTTGTGGCGCGCATGTACAGCATCCCTGACAGGCGGGGCACGGTCGATCAGGCGTTGAAGGACCTGAGTCTGGCGGAACGGGCAAACCAGCCGGCGGGAACCTTGTCGGGCGGCTGGAAACAGCGGCTGGCTTTGGCGGCCTGCCTGTTGCATGAGCCGGAGCTGTTGCTGCTGGACGAGCCGACGGCAGGGGTTGATCCGGCCGCGCGGAGGGATTTTTGGGAAGAACTGCACAGGCTTTCAGCACGAGGCATTTCAGTCTTGGTGAGCACCCACTATATGGATGAAGCGGAACGGTGCCACAAACTCGCCTACATTTTCAACGGGCACGTGCTTGCGCAAGGGACCGCGCAGGAGGTGGTCGCCAGCCAAAAACTCAGCACCCGTGTGGTTTATGGCGAAAACCTGTCCGCCTTGTCCGAAGCGTTGAAGCGTCTGCCGGGCATTGAGCAGACGGTCCTGTTCGGGTCCCGTCTCCACGTGAGCGGCAAAGATGAGGCGTTGCTGGAGCGGGCACTCGCGCAGAAAGTCGGAGCGGAGTTCCGTGTTGAAAAGACGGAGACGGGACTCGAAGACGTGTTTATCTACCTGATGGAACACGCGTCAGATAAGGAGGGAGGCGTATGATGCGGGCACCCTTCAACTTCTCGGTTTCGCGGTGGTGGAGCATGGTGCTCAAAGAGTTCATCCAGCTCAAGCGGGACCAGCTCACCTTTGGCCTGATCATCGTCATACCGGTCCTTCAACTGACCTTGTTCGGGTATGCCATCAACAGCGATCCCAAGCACATGGCGACGGCGGTCATCGCGGCCGACCACAGCGAGTTCACCCGCACGTTTCTTGCGGCGATGCGAGCCTCCGAGTACTTCGACTTGGTTGGAGAGCTGCCGAATGAGGAGGCGGGCCGGGTCGCACTCGCCCGAGGGAACATCCAGTTCGTCTTGAACATTCCCGCCGATTTCACGCAAAAGATGCTGCGAGGCGAACGCCCCGCCCTGTTGCTGGAGGCGGATGCCACCGATCCCGGTGCGATCGGGATGGCGCTGGCCTCCGTCGGTCAGATTGCCAACGCCGTGACACGCAAAGACCTGTCCGGCACGTTGTCCTTTCTGGCTGGCGGGCAAGCGCCCTTCGATGTCCAGATCCACCGTCTCTACAATCCCGAAGGCGTGACCCACTACAACATCGTCCCCGGCCTTATGGGCGTCATCCTCTGCATGACGATGGTGCTGATGACGGGTCTCGCGGTCACCCGCGAACGCGAACGCGGAACCATGGAAAACATGCTTGCGATGCCGGTTAAGCCGCTGGAAGTCATGACCGGCAAACTCGTGCCGTACATCGCGATCGGCCTGATCCAGTCCACGATCATTCTGCTTGCAGCCCGCTTCCTGTTTCACGTGCCTTTTGCGGGCAGTGTTCCCATGCTCTACCTGGCCGCGCTACTGTTTGTGGCGGCCAACCTGGTCGTGGGGATTACGATGTCCTCGCTGGCCCGAAACCAATTGCAGGCGATGCAAATGACCGTTTTCTATTTTCTTCCGAACATCGTCCTCTCCGGCTTCATGTTCCCGTTCCAAGGCATGCCAAGGTGGGCCCAATTCGTTGGCAACCTGCTTCCGCTGACCTACTACAACCGCCTCGTCAGGGGTATTTTTCTCAAAGGCAATCTGTTTTGGGATCTCTGGCCGCACATCTGGCCGATGATGGTGTTCACCCTTGTCGTGATGGTCGCCGCCGTGACGTTCTACCGCAAGACCTTGGACTGAGGGAGTGCAGATGAAAACAATCTTCACGAGAATAGCCTGTCACAAGCCTGTCTGGAGCCTCCTTGCAGGGGTCTTATCAGGGTGTATGGCGGGCCCGGACTTCAAGCCGCCGCCGGACCCTTTAACGCAAAGCTATGTGCCGGGAAGCCATCCCTCCGCGACCCTTGCTTCCGGGGGGGCTGGAGGGAACTCGCAGCGGCTTGTGCCCGGCCGTGACATTCCCTCGCAGTGGTGGTCGCTGTTCCGCGCTGAGAAGCTCGACCACCTGGTGCGACAGGCGCTGGAAGAGAGCCCGACCCTCGAACAGGCCCGTGCGCGGCTCGTCCAGGCGCAGGAGTCGATGAACGCTCAGACCGGTGCCGCGAAGCATCCTTCCATGGATGTCGGACTTGGCGCGAAGCGACAACAGGTGGATCTCGCGTCGATGGGTTTCCCAGAGGCGAAGGATCCTCCGCCCTTTGCGCTGTATAACGTGTCGGTATCCGTCTCCTATGCGCTCGATGTGTTCGGGAAGAACCGGCGGACGCTCGAAGGGCTAAAGGCTCACGTCGACTACCAGGCGTTCGAACTGGAGGCGGCGCGGCAGACGTTGGTCGCGAACATCGTGAGCGCCGTCATCCGGCAGGCCTCCTTCCAAGCGCAAATCGTTTGCGTCAGCAACCTTTTAGCCCTCCAGGAGCGCCAACTCGCAATCATCGAGAAACGGCACAAGGCAGGCGGAGTCGCAGCGCTCGAACTCGAGAATCAGAAACTTCTGCTGGCGCAAACCCGAGCGTCTCTGCCTCCTCTCGAAAATCAAGTCGCGCGCATCGGGCATCAGCTCGCCGTCTACCTGGGGCGTCCGCCGGCTGAAGCGCCCGCTGCGGATGTTGCTTTGGACAACCTGCAGTTGCCCGACGAACTTCCGCTCAGCATGCCCTCTGCGTTGGTGCGGCAGCGGCCGGACATCCGTGCCGCCGAAGCGCTGTGGCATCAAGCCTGCGCGAAAATCGGCGTCGCCTCCGCTGACCTCTATCCGCAAGTTACGCTTTCGGGGAGATTCGGATCGCAGCAACCGGGTGCCGCCGGTATTCTCGACAGCCTGAACGTCTGGAGTCTCGGAGCCGATCTCGTGCAGCCCGTTTTCCATGGCGGGGCGCTCAGGGCCAAGAAACGGGAGGCCGTCGCCGCGTACGACGAAGCCGCCGCCGTTTACAAACAGACCGTTCTAAAAGGATTCCAAGAGGTTGCCGACGCTCTACACGCGATCGACAGCGATGCCCGTGAACTGAAAGAACGGTCCGAGGCGGTCGGTTATGCGCGCTCCAGCTACGACATCGCGCAACAGCAGTTCACAAGCGGTGCGATCAGTCACCTGGCACTGTTGGATGCGCACCGACACCTGCTGCAAACAGAGCTCGAACGGGTTCAGTCACAGGCTGACCGGTGTGCGGATTCCGTTGCCCTGCTGCATGCGCTGGGCGGCGGGTGGTGGCTGCGGACGGAGGAATGAGGGATTAGGGAGTGGTGAGTGGTGAGTAGGGAGTGGGGGAGCCTGAAAAGGAAGTTAGGCGTAGTATTTCAACTGCTGAGCTGTTCATCTGTCTGCATTGGGATTATTCACAGCAGCCGGTTTAAAAAGCAAGATTTCCTCCGAATCATGCAATTAAAAGGCATAAAAAAGCAAGATGGGTGCATACTGTTTCGGTTGTCATTTCCATGACCTTCGGGTACGATACCCATACTCGTTGTTGGTTTCGAACGGGCTCGCGAGTGTTTTTTATCCCTGGTTTGTCATTGACACGCGTCGCGCCGGCAAAGCGGGGACATACGGTCGTATAGCTTCGAGATGTCTTCCAGGGAAAAGACAAGATTACGATCAAGATTGAGATTAAGAGACAGCCCGCCGCGCGGCGGGCTGTCTCCTCATCCAACGAGAAGTATCCGACAACTGTCGGGCCTGCGTCGTGTTTAACGGTGACGGTGAGACTCAATTGATGAAAGGGGGGGGAAGCACATGAACAAGAATAAGCGAATCATATGGACACTATGGGGATGCCTGATGGCTGCAAACTCCGGGTTCGTTGCACGTGCGGCGGATGCCGCTTGGAATGTGGATGCAAACGGCAACTGGGCTGACAACGGCAATTGGAATCCCGCAACGGCTCCCGGGGCGGGCGATACGGCCTTTTTCGGTCCTGTGTTGACCGCCGACCGTACGGTGACGGTTGACAGCAACCGCGCCATCGGGGGTCTTGCTTTTGTAAACACGAATCAATTCGCCTACACGCTCAGCGGCGGCAGCCTGCTTCTGGCGAACGGTGGCGTGATCCGGAATGCGGCCGAGAACGGAGTTCATGCCGATGTGATCAGTTCGACCATCATCCTTCAAGGTGACGGAGGGGCCGCGACATTTAGCGCCGACGCCATGGTGCCCGACAGTAAGCTGATCATCAGCGGCAACGTGTCCGGCGCGGCCACGGCAGGGAAGACCAACACGCTGACGCTTACGGGCATGTCCACGAACTCCGGCCAGAACGAGATATCGGGCGTTATCAGCGACGGCAGCGCGGGGGGGCGACTGGCTCTCATTAAAAGCGGGAGCACCAACGTTTGGACGCTCAGCGGCCCCAACACCTTCAGCGGCACGGTAAACATTCAGCAAGGCACCTTGATTGCGGCGCACAACAATGCGCTCGGCACCGTCGGAAGCATCGCGATTCCAGCCAAGACCCGTCTCGGCCTGCGGGGTGGCGTTACGATTACCGGCAAGACACTCGCGATTGACGGCGGTGCGTCTACGGCCACTTCCGATAACGGACTGCTGTTGAACGTGGAAGGCACAAACACCTGGACCGGGAACATCACGATGTCGGGCAGTACGCCGCGCTTCAACTCCGACGCGGGGAAACTTATCGTCTCAGGCAATGTCAACATGGGGTCTGCGCTGGCCAATAACTTCACGCTGGGGGGGTATGGCGACGGCGAGATCAGCGGCGTGATCAGCGGCAGCGAGGTCGTGTTTCGCAGCTCCTCGGATTCAGGAACGTGGTTTTTGACCGGAACCAACCTTCATACGAGCACCACGACGGTGGGCAACGGCACGGTCGCGATCAACAGCGACCGCAGCCTGGGTGCGGTACGCAGCACTTTCACGGCCGCTGCTATCACGCTCGGCGGCAGTTCGAGGCGCGGCACGCTGCGGGCTATCGCGGACGTCACGCTGAGCGATAAATACGGCATCACCCTGCACAACATGGGTGGACTTATCAACGTGGATGAGGACAAGACCTTTACGTTAAACGGAATCATTGCAGACCGAACCTCAACTCCCTATGGCGGGCCGCTCACCAAAATCGGTGAGGGTACGTTGGTGTTGGGGGCGGCCAACACGTTCTCCAATATGCTGGAGGTGGCCGAGGGCACCGTTCTCCTTTCCAATACCAACGCGTTGGCGGGCAAGAGCGGTTTCAAGCCGCGGTTGAAGGTCGACGCGATGCTGAACCTGGGCGGGACCGCGGTGACCACGCCGATACTTTCGGGCGCAGGCGGAACGATTTCGAATGGAACACTCTCGGTGACGTCGGCGACCCTGCTGGGCGGCGACGGGGCTGTGGCGGCGCTGGCCGTGCCGACAACCACGCTCGCGGGAACGCTGACGGCGGACGTGAGAACGGATGGAACATGCGACCGGCTCAACGTGACAGGCGGGCTCACGCTGAACGGCGTCAACCTGGTCATCACGGACGGGACCCAACTGCGCGCAAGCAAAGTCTACACGCTGGCGCAATGCGTGGGCGGGCCGGTCAGCGGCACGTTCGCCATCGACAACCTGCCGGAGAACTGGCACGTGGAGTACCAGAGTGACCGAGTCCTGCTTTCCTATTTCGCGGGTTTGATCATGACCGTCAAGTGACAGGTGGCTGGTAGCGAGGAGGCCCTGGAGGAACTGGCGGCGAAAGTGGCGGACAAGAGCGCGACGGCCGCGGAGCGGAAAAGGTTGGCGTTGCTCTTATTGTCCGTTAGCCGATGCCTTTAGGTGTCCATTCAATGCACTTCGGACGCCTGCGGGGCGGAGGTCCTGCCCGATGAGGGGATGATCTTTACGCCCTGCTTTTTCAGGGCCGCGACGGTCTGCTGCTTCAAGACCTCGAAATCCACCTTGCGGTAGGCGTCTTGACAACGAGGGCAGAGAGCGGTCATTTCCTCGCCGTGCCCGCTTTTCAGATCTGCGCCAAAGAGGCATGGCGGGGAGCAAGCATCTCTGTACATCAAGAAGTATTTTGAGTCGGGCGGTTCATCCAACCACGGTTCTTTGGAGTTCGTCTGGTAGCGGAATTGCAGGCAATGAGGTACCCTTCTCTTGAGTTCCCCTTGAGGGAATTTGTTGCCTTTGATCGACAGTACCAGCGTGTTGCCGCCATCGAACGAGCCGGTTCTCCAGTAATCGTTGCCTTCGGTTATGCGGTAGACTTCGCTGGACGCGAGAACCAGTTGAACAACATCGTCTGGAACGGAAAGTGTGCGTAAAACCGCTTGGACGAGTTCTTTTCCATCATATGCTTGCGTTCCAGATTTGGATTTGAACACCTTCAAGTTTGGGGGTAGCTCAAGAGGCTGCAGAACCTCGATGCGGGCACCGAGGAAAGTGGCCGTTTCCTTGACGAACCGGTCAAGCGTCTTCTTGTCGCAGAAGCCGACGGGAACCACATAAACGGCCGCGTTCGCGGGGAAGGGGCGAGTTTGCGACATGCTTAACCACTGATCCTTCAGTCTCAACCCTTCCGCCTTCAAGCGGAAGAGGCCACACATGGCTTCTTTGATATAGGGTGTTTGCCAGGTCATCCGGTCGTCGGACACAGGGGAGGAAGAGTTGAGAGCATACCCCTTGATTCTCAAGAACAGCGCGTAATCCTCTATGGCTTTCTTTTTCTGGCCGAGTTTCTCATAGCTCCTGCCTCGCACCACGTAGGCGGGACAGAGATGGCTGAACCAACCGCTCACATTCATGTTGAGGGGTTTTGTGGCTAGCAAAGCGGGGCTGCACGCACCTCCGTAAACCAAAATCGAGGACAGTTCCCGGACCGTCTGATCGAGGGTCTCCCGCTTGTCGACCTCGTCCAGGTAGACACGCATCTCCTCCTCCGAAATGAATTTATCCTCCAACATTTTCTTCTTTGCGCACGCGTATAGGCCCGCACGATCTTGAATCGTCTTTGAGAGTTCAAGATGAAGTCTGTTTGCCCAATACCACCCCGTTCCCGCGCTGAACGCCGGAAAGTACCATGTCAGCCCTTTTCGGTCGGTCACCTGTTTCAACAACATCCGGGACTCGTCGTATCGCTTTTGCTTGAAAAGCGACCACGCCAGAATCAATTCGGCCCGCTCGGGCAAGTTTTTCGGGTGGTCGGCAAGGTGGGAACGGCAGAGCTGCTCCGCCTCGTTGTTCTTTCCAAGCCAGAAACAGATTTCGGCGCGGATCAGCTCCGGCCACGGAACGCGCTCTTTCTCGCTTTCGAGATAGGTCTGTTTGCCGATCAGATCGTCAAGCATGACGTATATTTCTTGCAACCTCTGTCGTTCAACGGTCTCAATGTTCGAGCCGCCTTCCCAGGAAAAAAAGCACACCGCTTGCTGAAGCAGGCCCCTCAAGATGGGGGCATAGAGAGCGGGATCGTTTTTCGCCAAGCTCCAAGCCGCGTCGCAACCCGAATGGGAAAGCATGAACTGAGCCTCGCGGTGCCGCCTGATGTCCGGCGCGCTCCTGGGAAAGAACGTTTTCCACGGCATGGCCATCAGCTCGCGAACCCCTGCGCAGGCGATGTCCGGCAGCGACCCGATATCAGCGCAGCGACCTTCCCACGCTGCCAAGAGTGCGCCGCTTTGGGGTGCGACGAGATGCAGGTCCAGCCGTATCTCGTCCGGCTTGAATGAACGTCGTGACACCGTCCCGCTGATGAGCGCTTGGGCAGGCAGGAGGTGGGCGACCGCCCGCATGGCTCCTGCCTGATTTTCAAGGCCGACGAGGTGGTGCTCTGCCAGCACGTTGCGGAGGCTGTCGCGGGAAACAATGGTCGCTCCGCTTGGAAGGCAGCCCTGCAGAACCGCCTCCATTTGGACATAGGTTTTGTCAGCGGGGATGGGTTGGCCGTAGGAAAGGCGCTCTGGCTGTTCATGGCGGATCAGAGGTAGAATGGCCAGCGCGATACCTTTTTCAGCGGTTTGGGTTTTGGCTGTGATGCGCTCAAGGTTCAGTTGAGCGGCGATCTTGCATGCCGCCGCCCGTTCATAGTCGGAGCGTTCCGGCACTTTTTCGCGGAGGATGTCCGTCTGGTTTTCAACGGGCTTCGAGAGGTCTGCCACGACAAACGATAGTTCGCGCAGTCCTTCAGCAGGAATGAGCCCTTGCACAAACAAACTGGCGTCCCACACGCTTGCCCACGCGCAGAAGTCCGCAGTCTGCACTGAGGAGGGCTCCGGCCTTAGCGCGAGAACAGCCCTCATCTGTTCAATCGACTGCTCCTGTGAAGAGGCGACCGGCTGGCTGCGGCTGATGACCATGCAGTCAAACTCTTGAGCGAGATGCGTCTCGACGCGCTCGCGCAAGCCGGGCACGGGGGAATCGGCGAGTGAAATGCGCAATGGTTCCTTGGCGAAGAGGCCGACGGTACAGGAGTACGCGAGAATGATGGACGGGACATGTCTCATGGAGTGGCCTATTGTGTCTGCGCTTGGACGGGAGGACGAGCCGGGATGATCTTCACGCCCTGATTCTTGAGGGCCGCGATCGTCCCGCGCTTCAAAGCTTCGAAATCCATTTTCGCGTAAACCTCTTGGCAACTCGCGCAGAGGCCGTTGGCCTCGCCGGATTTCGCCTGCATGTCGCCGCCGAAAACGCAGGGAGACACGCAGTATTCCGTGTCTTTGAGAAAAAGGCGTACCGATGGCTTTTCAGAAAACGGGCCAGTGTAGCGAGGCGAGTAGCGGTAATGCAGACCGAGCAGGGCTGCGTCGCGCATCTGGTGGCCGGTGGTGAACGCATGGTCTTTCAACGACAGCAACAAGGTGTTGCCTTCATCGAAAGAACCAGAAATACAGAGGTTATCCCCGTACACACGGAACACCTCGCTGGTGGCCACGACCAGTTGGATGGCATCGTCGGGAACCGCGATCTGTTTCAGAATCGCGTCAACCAGCTCCTTGCCGTCGTACTCCGGGCTGCCTCTCGGGCCGGTTCTTTGCCTGATGCCGAGCGAGGGTATGCCCGCAAGCATCTCGATGCGCGCACCAAGAAAGTCAGTCGTGTACTTGATGAAAAGAGTCAGCATGTTTTTGTCGCAGGCGCCCACCGGCACCACATAGATGACAGCGTCTTTGGGAAATGGGCGGACCTCCGCCATGGAACGCCACTCGTCTCTGGCTTTGAAGCCTTCGGACCCCAGTCGCCGGACGGCCTCTTCCGCTCCGGGAATCAGCGCAATGAACGGTGCGAGTTTCATACGCTGCCACTTTTTTGGGTCTGGATCGTAACCGAAATACCGCATGATCCTCAGGAAGAGCGCGTAATCATCCAGAGCCCTCTGCTTGTCTCCGAGCGACTCGTAACAGCGGGCGCGGGTGATGTAGGCCGGGATCAGCCCCACATACGAGCACCGCGCGGTCAGGTCAACTTTGCGTTTGGCCAGAACCGGTTTACGCGAAAGAAAACAGGGGTAAGAGGTCAGGAGCGCTGAGAGTTCGGCGATGGCGTTCTCTGCGCCTTCTCGCTTTTCGACTTCCCGCAGGTAGAGGGCCATGTCCTCGTTGCTGAACAGATCGGCTCCGCGCATGCGCGCTTTCACCTCGTGGTAAACATCGGACCAGTCGCCTGTCCGGGTTGCAAGCTCTTGATTGAGCGCGTTTCCCCAAGGAATCCGGCGAGACCCGTCCAAAACGCGGTAAGTCCACATGTTCTTCTGACCGGCATTGGCTTGCCGCAGGAAGGTCCGGGACTCGTCGTAGCGTTTCTGTTTGCAAAGCGCCCACGCCAGGATGATGGCGGCCCGATCCGCCTGTTCTCCCTTGGGGTCGAGCAAGTAGGCCCTGCACATTTTTTCGGCCTCCGCATACTCGCCGAGCCAGTACCGCATTTCCGCGCAGATCAGTTCGGGCGGCGGACAGTCGAGAGATGCAGACCGGTCCTGACGTCCCAGCAGGTCCTCGAGCATTAGGCATGCCTCTCTAACGACTAGGTTGCGGAACGCATCCGGGTTGTCAGGAATCGGCAACATCCAGCGACTGAACTGGCTGACCCGGCTGAGCAGCCCCGCGAAGATCGGCTGGTAAAGATCGGGTTGGTCTCCCGCTAAGCTCCAGGCCGCGGCGTAGCAGGACTGCGCGATCATGAACCGCGCCTCACGGGCACGCTCCGGCGCGGTGGCTGGCCTGAGCTTAGAGTTGTCGCGCCAGGACATGGCCATGAGCTCGCGGATACCGGTTGCGGCAAGTTCGGGTAACGCTTGTTCGTTTGCACAGCGGCCCTCCCACGCCGCCAGCAGCACGTTGTTGCACGTCTCGACCAGATGGAGGTCGAGGCGAAGCTCTTTCGGGTTATAGAGGCGCCGCGTGACCGTGCCGCACACGAGGGCGCGGGCGGGTAACAGGTGTGCGACGGCCCGCAGCGCGTTGCCGTCCTGCTCGATCAGGCCGGAGAGGTTGTGTTCGACCAGTATCGCTCGGATGCGGTCGCGGGACAAGAGCGCCGCGCCTTCCGGCAGATGCGTCTGCAACGCGGATTCCATCAACCGATAGACCGTGTCGTCGGGGTTGCGGTTGACGTTGTACGGGATATAGTCTTCAAGCCTGATCAGCGGGAGGACTGCAAGCGTGCCTGCTTTGGAGGCGGACTTCGTTTCGCCGGACACGGGCTGGATTTGTAAGGCCTCGGCGATGCGCTTGGCGAGCAGACGTTCGTAATCCGAGCGCGCGGGAACCCTTTCGGTCTTGGTTGCGGGGGGGACGTCTGGCGATCGGGAAAGATCGGTGACCGCGTATGAAAGTTCGCGGATGCCGTTAACGGGAGGGCTGCCGGCGTAGCTGAGGCTCTCGTCCCATGCGGTTGCCCACGCGCAGACGTCAGCCGCCAGCATTGTGCCGGCCGGTTTCGCGTTCGCGCAGAGCGTCCGCATCCGTTCGATCGACTGCTCGAGCGAAGCAGCCACGGCGCGGCTGCGGCTGATGACCGCGCAGTCATACTCCCGCGCGAGATGTGTCTCGACGCGCTCGCGAAGGCCGAGTACAGGGGAGTCTGCGAGAGAAATGCGGGCCGGCTCTTTCGCAAAGAGGGCGCTGTGCGCGGTGAGCGCGAGTAGGATTGTCGCTGTGCGTCTCATAACAGAATACCTAATGCCTTCTTTCGATGACTAGTGGATGCATCGGCTGCGGTGCGGGCTGATTGGGTTACCGGGCTGGCAGAACGGGCCGGAAACCCAAGTCGAAGTATTTGTAATCTGGAGAGAAAAAATTGCGGTCTGATGTTCTGCACATGTGAGCACTATTGATCCAGCCTCCTCCTCGTCCGATGCGCCATTGTCCGGTTTCAGGTCCTGAGGGGTTGCGGGCAAGGTCAGTTGTTGATAACGGATCAATCATCATGTGACTGGGAGTTTCTCCGCTATATCTGTCCCAACACCATTCGGACACATTTCCGGCCATATCGAAAAGCCCGTATCCGTTCGGAGGGAATGTGCCCACGGGGCTCGTAGCGGGGCGGCATCTGTCGTAAGATGGATGACAGCCTTTTGTCGGACTCACGTCATATGAGTCGGTGTTGATCCTGCTCATGTAGTTCGCATTCGAGTGCGTGATCGTGTCTCCCCAGGGGAACCGCAAACCCGCAAGACCGCCCCGCGCGGCTTTTTCCCATTCGGCTTCGGTGGGCAATCGGTAGCCATCGACATTCCATTTCACGCAGGGGACCAACCGGCCCGAAGTATAGACGTTGGTAAACGCGGCGTCCGTGTAATAGACAGGCGTTTTGCCCTCGCCCTGACTGAGTGCATTGCACCATTTGACGCAGTCGAACCAGCACACCGAATGAACGGGGTGGTTGCCAGCTTGTCCCTTCCCCATGTTCTCGAACTCGTACCCATTTGTGACCGCCCAATCGCGAACGTCGCACCACAAGGACCAAGTCACCTCGTGTTTGGCGATGTAGAATGCGCTGACGTAGGTGTCGTATGCGCGGAAATCGATCGGCTCGACTTCTTCGGTTGTGTTGCCGAAACGGAACACGCCGGCGGGGATCAACGCCATTCCGTCAGGCGTCGAGGAGCTCTTGAAAAGTGTTCTACAGCTTGTATCGACTACGACAGTCAGCAAGAGGACAAAGACGATAGCCTTCGAGTGTCTTGTCAGCATTTGTATTTAACCTCATGTCACGACTTGTTGCGCATGCTGGAGGCATGGCCAGCCTGTCCTGCGACAAGTGTGATAACAACTCAACTCATTTGTCAGGTTAGCATGTAGCCTTGCGGTTTACAAGGCCGGTATAACATAGCGAAAGTTACCTTTGGACACGGTGCTCGCCAGACATTTTCGAGCCGACTGGGAACAGGAGGAAACACTGAAGCGAGTGTCTTGTCGCAGGCAACGCGCTCCCAGGTAGGGAAAGATCGCGGTTGATAGGTTTCGGCCTTTCTTGGCATAATGATGCCACTATTTCTAACAGGGAGGTTTCGATGCGAGTCATTCAATGCGTGGCGTGTATGTTGGTTCTGTGTGCGGGCGCCTCTTGGGGTGAGGGTTCAAAGATAGCGGTTGCGCTTGCGCCGGTCGACGGGGCGTCTGAGGCGGGGGTTGTGTCGCAGATCATGCAGGCCGAGCTTTCGCAGTCAGCCACGCTGATGCTGGTGGAGCGGGAGCAGATTGACAAGGCGCTGCTCGAGATGAAGATGGATGCTCAGGGACTGCTGAACCCGGACACCGCGCAGAAGCTCGGTGCGATCATCGGCGCCCGCTATTTCTGCAGCAGCAGTGTGAGCGCGACGGGCGGCAAGTCGCTGGCCATCGTCAAAGTGGTGGATGTCGAGACGACGCTGACGAAGCTGGCCTACGCGCAGCTTACTACCAAGGAGGACGCAATAGAGGCTGGCAAAGCGCTGGCCAAGCAGGTTGAGGGTCTCGTATCCCAGTTCGAGAAAGATCGAGCCGGACGCGTTGAGGCGGTCTCGGCTTCCAAGGCAAAGCCGGTGCCGGCCGACTGGAAGCGTCCGACCGTCATGGTGATCATCCCCGAAATGCACGTGCGCCAGCCTCAACTGATCGATCCGGCCGGAGAAACGGAAATTGTGAAACGTCTGCTGGCCGAGAATTTCAAGGTGGTGGACTCCGAGTATGTGCTGATGATGAAGGGCAGCCAGTCGGCCGCAAAGATGTTCGGCTCGCTCAAGACCTGCACGCAATACGCGGCTTCCAAGAAGGTAGATCTGCTGCTCTACGGCGAAGCGATCTCGGAGCGCGGCGCAACCGTGGGCGATTTCACGGGCTGCCGCGGGCGGGTGGAGCTAAAGGCGATCAACGTCAAGACGGATGAAATCCTGGTGTCCGACAGCGCCGAGGGCGGGGCCTCCGATCTCGCGGAGACCGTGGCCGGCAAGAAGGCGATTCAGCATGCCGCAAATCGCCTAGCCGACACGTTTCTGTATTCAGTCGCCGAGAAGTGGAACGCGAAGTAGAGGCGGGGACCATTTCCAAGGCTTGTGAGCGGAGGGGGAACGTCTACAGCGGCTTGCTATTGCACAGTTGGTAATGAGGGGAGCGTGGATGAGGCGACAGGTCATGTTATCCGTCGTATGCGGGGCTGTTGTTTTTGCGGTGCAGGCCGCCGAGCGAGTTCCGATTGTGGCGGTCACGCCGTTTAAGCAATACTACGACATGGGGAAGGGCTGGGAGCGCCAGCTCGGCGCGGTCCGTGATCAGGTGGTGGCGGAACTGGTGCGGGAGTACGACTGCGTGGTCTTGAATCGTTCCTTTGGTTACAGTCTCGCGCTGGAAGATGCGGTCAAGCGGCTGGGTTCCATCGCGGAACAGCCGTTGGCGGCATCAACGCTGTATGGTGCCGACTATTCCTTCACGGGGATCTTTCAGCAGGGCGTCACCAACGTGGAGTGTATTCTTCGTATCGCCGAACTGGCAAAAGCTGACAGCCAAAACGCATCGCGTACCGTTTCCGTCGGCGTTCCGTCGATCGACGCATCGAGCGTTTCGCTTGCCCGGGAGATCGCGAAGGCGGCCGGCTTGATCAGACGCGTAGCCGCCGAAAAGGTACGTGCAGCCGAGACACCCCGCGTGTGGATGGTGTTGCCTTTCAATGTTATGACCACGTCCAAAGAGATGGCGCAACAGTCGAGCGCCTTCCGTTCTGAAATGGCGCTCCGTGCCGAGAAGGTTCTGCAGCAAGACCGGCGGGTGCGGCTGGTGGATCATACGGCCCTCGAGGCGGCGCTGCGGGAACATGCGCGCGCCGCCCTTGACGAGTCGTCCGGGTATGGTTCGCTCAGCAAGCTGGTTGGAGCGGAACGGGTGCTGCTGGGGTCTGTCGGCGCCGGAAAGGGAGAAACGCTGCGCCTCACGCTGTTGGCGGTGGACGCCGCCACGGCGCAAGTGCTGGGTGCGGTTAGCGGTGTGAGCGCGACGAAAGCGTCGGTTGGCGATGAGTTGGAGAAAATGGCCCAGGCGCTGCTGGCGGCTGCGCGTGAGCCGGTGGTGCTGACGGCGGCCGACGCGGCGTTGCGGGTACGGGAGGCGAGCCTCTATCTCACTACGGCCCGGTCGGATGTGGTGGCACGGTCGCTCACCAGCCAGATGGCCGTCATCGAGTACGCCGAAATGGCTTATCTGATCTCGCGGGACAATCCGCGCGTGATCGGCGACATCGCCAAGACCCTCAGCGAGTGCAACAATTACGTGACCAAGACTCCGATAGAGGTTAAACGACTCATTGCGGAGGTGGCCGACAAAGTCGTCGCCCCGTATCCGGAGGTCGCCAACAGCGCCGACGTGCTGCTTGCGCGGGCGCGGGCGCATGTGGCAGGCGGCTCCTACGAAAAGGCCTACCGCCTCCTCAGCCAGTACGAAAAAGCGTATCCGGACAAGATCGACGTCTACGCGCAGCAGGCCATGGGCGAGTGCCTTCTGAAGACGGGAAAGACACGTGAGGCCCTGGCCGAATTCGGCGACAGCACCTACCATTATCGGACTCTGCAGATGCGAGTGAAGGCGCTCCGTGAACTTGGGGACGAGGCGGCAGAATTTGAGCTGATGAGCACGATGACCCAATATCAGTTGAGGGAGCTGCTGGGACGCTACATCGACCTGCTCGCCAAGCGCAAGGGGCCCCAGGCGGCCGTCGACTACATCCAAGGGCTGCTGCGCGAGGACCAGCGCTCGATCGGCATGCGGAACGACATCCAATTTCAACTTGCCAAATACACGCTGGCGGCGGGAGACAAGAAGCGGGCTGCGGCGCTTTGTCAGCGTCTTTTGGATGTTGGAAAGGCCAACAACTGGACCTATTTCCGCGTCGGAGACAGCAAGGCTTTCAAGAAGAAGCTGGAGGAGATGCAGGCGCAGACGGGCCCGAGCGACGAAGTCTGGTTGAAAGCGCGAGAGATCCAGCCCTTCCCCGCCACATGTGCCCTGTACATTCAGCCGCTCGGCGACATCGAAACAAACATGCTCGATAAAGCCCGCTCTGGCGTGCAGGAGTTTTTCGGTGCGCGTACCGAGATTTTGCCTTCGATCGAACTGGCTCGCGACGCGTCGTATTACCGCAAAGAAAGCAACAAGTACGATTCGTTCTATGTGATCAAGGCTGTTCTTCCGAGGTTGAAAGTTCCGTCAGACGCTTTGGCTGTTGCTATGGTCACGCGGGAGAACCTCTGTGACGGCGGCTACACCTGGGTGCAATATAAGCGGGATAACCATGGGATTCTGATCTCCTGTTTCATGTCGCAGAAGCAAGCCCCTTCCCTTCGCGTGAGGTTGCTGCGGAATCTGCTGATCACGACGATTTCACACCAGTTGGGACTGCGGGGGGTGTATCCCTGCATCGCGGCAGGCACCCGCGACGACATTTCGGCGCTGTTCGAGAAATACGCCTACTCTCCGGAGGTGCAGCCGGTCTATGCCGCGCTCGATCTCGCCGCGGAGCAACGCAAATGGATCGATGAGTTTAGGAAATCGGGGGCCACCATCGTTGAACGGCCATCGTCTACACCTGCCTCGCCGGTGCCGATGCCTGCTGTTCTGGTGACGGATGTGCCAGCTCCAGCCGTACCGAGGCCCGTTGTGAAAGCAGCCGTCACGAACAAGAGCGCGCCTTTTCTTGTCATCGATCTCTCTGCGGGGGCGGACGCCAAGTCATATCCGTTGTCCTATTTGAGCGACCTGCCTGCAGGAGGATGGGACAAGACACACAAGACGGAACGTCTAGTTCTCAGGCGGGTGGAGCCGGGCACATTCATTATGGGCAGCCCGCTCTCAGAACTGGGACATCGTGAGGACGAGAGGCAGCGACAAGTCACACTGACGCGGGCGTATTACATCGGTGTTTTCGAGGTGACCCAGCGGCAGTGGGAACTGGTTATGGGGAGCAATCCTAGTTGGTTCAAGAAGGACGCAACGATGCGGCCGGTTGAGCAGGTCAGTTACTGCATGGTTCGTGGCTCTGCGGCAGGTCTGAATTGGCCAGCAGATGGGGGTGTGGACGAAACCTCATTTATGGGGCGGCTTCGTTCCCGGACGGGGCTCGCGGGGTTTGATTTGCCAACAGAGGCCCAGTGGGAGTATGCGTGCCGGGCCGAAACAGAGACAGCCCTCAATAGTGCCAAGAACCTCACCAGTTGCGACGAGTGCCTGAACGTTCAGGAGGTGGCGGTGTACAGGCGAAGCCGAGACATGTCGGAAGAGTGGGTCGGCCCTGAGCAAGGAGGTTCTGCAACTGTTGGCAGCCGACTTCCGAACAGATGGGGCCTATACGATATGCACGGAAATGTGCTGGAATGGTGCCGGGATTGTTTCGGGCCTTACGTGGATCCCTCTGTCGATCCGGTCGGGGCTAAGTCGGGACCGACCCGTGTTTTGCGAGGTGGACCTTGGTGGTATTACGATTCGAGGTGCGCTGCAAACTGCCGCTCGGCCCGGCGCTACGATAAGAACCCTCGCGATGGCGGCAAGCAATATGGTTGGGGGTTCCGAGTGACCATGACGGAGCTGTAATGCCCATCGATTCTCAAGACAGCAGAGGGTGTGACAGCTGAGGGTGGGGTGCTCAGGGGGGGCGATAGCGGGAATAGAGACTTCGATGGAATTCTTGATGAGTTCATGATCTTAAAACGTTGTCCGTCAGGCATCCAAGATCAGAAGCTTAATGAAACTCTGAACGGCAAATAGACTTGTGCTCCGTGGTTTGATTTACTGCAGAAGGAGAGTCGGTTTGCACGGCTTTTTTTGCCTAAATCCGGCAGGGCAGTTCAACTGCTCAGCAGTTAAGTTCAGACATCTTAAATTATCTCTATTGAGCATATTATGACGCGATTATCGACTTCGCAGCCGCGTACCAAAAAGATGCTGATTGAATCGCTACAAAGATCGCATAGAAAACAAAGAAGGAGGATGAAAATCATTCAGTCTCTGCTGTTTTCCCCTTTCCGTTCCTTGTGCTCTTTGCGACTAATTTCAACTGCTCTTTTTTGGTTTAACCCCAACCAGGCTTCTCAACGGGGCCGCAGTTGAAAATGAAACTCTTACGATCCTTTTCATGAGGTCGATACAACTATGCTGCTTCGTCGCTTGCCGGACGTTCTTCTTGCACGGGGTGCGGCGTGGGGTCGCGCCTGCACTACGGACGACGGCAGGGAAGGTAGAGGACGGAGAACAACGGTCCTGTCTGTGCCCCGGTTGCGATCCTCACGGAGGATCAAGCAGCCGAATCCCCGTTGCGTTCGCCTTATCCTTTGGCTTGGATTCATAGGCATTCCCGTGTACAGTACAACTAAAGGTGAGCGACTGAGTCGCTGGAGGTGACCATGTCATATCTTCGACAAACAGAAGCGCTGAAACGTCGATTGGCTTTCGTAGTAATCGCTGTTGTAGCGTCATTCGCTTGTGCCGATACAACGGCAACACGTCAGAATGTAACGGTCTTCAAAGAGCCGGGGCGGTATGGCGGTTGGCCGGCGAACCACGGCCTTTGGC
>JADHEF010000519.1_pt1 | contig 38066 bp, 42 predicted proteins | sample 8952391 | NCBI WGS metagenome assembly JADHEF01 (sample SAMN16124439, study PRJNA663245) | bioreactor sludge metagenome | isolation source: sludge (nitrite) | place: India:Bengaluru | collected 2019-02-28 | reverse complement strand
TGATGAGCCAGCTGTAGATGTGGTTGAAGAAGGGGGTGCCGATGGAGATGCTGCCGAGCCCCAGCTCCTTGTGCACCAGGGGCAGCAGGGTGCCGAGCAGCACGGTGAGCAGGCCCGCCACCAGGAGGATGTTGTTGCCAAGGAGCAGGGTCTCGCGACTCCACAGCTCGTGCTTGCCGTGGCTCTTCACCTGGGAGCCCTTGAAGGCAAACAGCAGCAAGGATGAGCCTATCACAGCCAGCAGGAAGCCCAGGATGAAGAGGCCCCGGGTCGGGTCGGAGGCGAACGCATGGACGGACACCAGCACGCCGGAGCGCACCAGGAAGGTCCCCAGCAGGCTCAGGGAGAAGGCCGAGAGCGCCAGCAGCACTGTCCAGGCCTTGAAGGTGGCGCGCTTCTCGCTCACCGCCAGGGAATGGAGCAGGGCAGTGCCCGCCAGCCAGGGCATGAAGGAGGCGTTTTCCACCGGATCCCAGAACCACCAGCCGCCCCAGCCGAGCTCGTAATAGGCCCACCAGGAGCCGAGCACTATGCCCAGCGTCAGGAAGACCCAGGCCGCCATGGTCCAGGGGCGGGACCAGCGCGCCCAGGTGGCGTCGAGGCGCCCCGTCATCAGGGAGGCGATGGCGAAGGCGAAGGCCACCGAGAAGCCCACGTAACCCATGTAGAGCATGGGGGGGTGGAAGATGAGGCCGGGATCCTGCAGCAAGGGGTTGAGGTCACGCCCGTCCACCGGGAAGTACGGCAGGGTGCGGGTGAAGGGATCCGAGGTGAACAGCACGAAGGCGGTGAAGCCCACCGAGATGAGGCCGAGCACCCCCAGCACCCGTGCCACCGCATCCAGCGGCAGCCGGCGGCTGAAGAGGGCGACGGCCGCGGTCCAGCCCCCCAAGGTCAGTACCCAGAGCAGCAGGGACCCCTCGTGGGCCCCCCACACCGCCGAGATGCGATAGGCCAGCGGCAGCAGGCTGTTGGAGTTGGTGGCCACGTACTGCACGGTGAAGTCGTTGTCGATAAAGGCCCAGGTGAGGCAGATAAACGACAGCAGCAGCAGCAGGAACTGGCTGTAGGCGAGCGGGCGGGCCGCCGACATCATGCCAAGACGACCGAGATGGGCCCCGATCAGCGGGTAACTGCCCAGCTGCAGGGCGGTGGCGAAGGCCAGGATCAGTGAGAACTGCCCTAATTCCGGGATCATTGACTATTCCCTCTCGATTGCACGGAGAAACCTGCCGATTTGGCGGTATAAAGAAGTGAATTCTTGGCGCATACCGGCATCATTGCTTGGCTCCCTGCAACTGTGCCTCTGTGTATTCGGGCTTGAAGTGCATGCCGTTGGTGGCGTCGGCCACTTCCGGCGGCATGTAGTTCTCGTCGTGCTTGGCCAGCACCTCGAAGGCGGCGACCGTGGTGGCATCCTTGAGGGTGCCCTGGGCGACGATCCCCTGCCCTTCCCGGAAGAGATCCGGCAGGATGCCGTCAAACTCCACCGTCACCAGATGGCCGCCGTTGTCCACCAGCTTGAAGGCTACCTTGAGGCTCTGGGGATCCCGCACCACAGACCCCGGCACCACCAGGCCACCGATGCGCAGGCGCTGCCCCTCCTCGGGCTTGATCTTCTCCGGCCCCTTCCCTTCCACCAGCTCGCTCGGGGTGTAGAAGAGGTCGATGTTCTGGCTCAGGGCATAGAGCACCAGGCCAGTCACGCTGACAAGGCCCAGGCTGATGGCCAGGATGATGGTGAGGCGTTTCTTGCGGCGCGGGTTCATAGGGTGTTCTCCATCTGCTGGGCCGCCTTGCGGCGTGCCTCCCGAGCCTGCTTGTTGCGCAGTTCGCCGAGCAGGCTGCGGGTCTTCAATCGGGTGGAAATGACGATGCCGACCAGGCAGAGCAGGGTCAGACCGAAGGAGAGCCAGACGTAGAAGGCATAGCCTCCCATGGCCATGAAATCACTGAACGAGGCAAAGTGCATGCTTACTTCTCCTGCCTGGCGATGTCGGCGACCCAGGGGCGGTGCCACTCCCGCATCAGCAGCTCATTGCGAAAACGCATCAGGGTCAGGGCACCGAGAAACGCGGCGAACGCCAGGATCATGATGAGCAGCGGCCACAGCATCTCGGGGGAGATGGAGGGTTTGTCAAACTTGGTGATGGTGGCCCCCTGGTGCAGGGTGTTCCACCACTCCACCGAGTAGTGGATGATGGGCAGGTTGATCACCCCGACCAGCGCCAGGATGCCGGCGGCGCGGCCCGCCACCACCTTGTCGCTGAAGGCGTTGTAGAGGGCGATGACACCCAGATAGAGGAACAGCAGGATGAGCTCGGAGGTGAGCCGGGCATCCCACACCCACCAGGTGCCCCACATGGGTTTGCCCCAGGCGGCGCCGGTAAAGAGGGCAATGAAGGTGAAGACGGCCCCCACCGGGGCGATGGCCGCCACCGTCATGTCTGCCATGCGCAGTTGCCACACCAGGCCAATGAAGGCGGCCACCGCCATGGTGGAGTAGGCGCCCATGGAGAGGATGGCGGAAGGCACATGGATATAGATGATCCTGAAAGAGTCGCCCTGCTGGTAATCGGCGGGTGCAAAAGCCAGCCCCCAGACGGTGCCGATGATGAAGGCAAGCAGGCTTGTCACGGCAAACCAGGGCAGCAGGGTGCCGGCCAGCCCATAGGCGCGCTCGGGTTTGGCATAAGGGTGCAACCATTTCCACATAGCTCACGAAACCTTTCAGTTATTAATTTTTAAGTGGCGAGGGCTACCATACCCATGGGGGAAAAACATCATATCCCCCGAAAGCAATAAGCAGCCATCCCCTTGATCTATCTCAACTATCTCGCCCCTAACAAGGCTTCAAACGAAAATCTTTTCACCAAATCAATCAGTTGACACTCACCCGCAGCGCCGCCGAGATAGCCAGGGGCGTCAGGGTCAATGCCCCCACCAGCATGGCCCCCAGGATGGCGAGCTGGCCGGCATAGGGCAGTCCCATGCTCGCCGCGTCGATGGCGGACGTGGCGAAGATAAGCACCGGAATATAGAGCGGCAGCAGCAACAGGCTGAGCAGCACGCCCCCCTTGCGCAGCCCTGCGGTCAGCGCTACTCCGACCGCCCCGAGCAGGCTCAGCACCGGCGTACCGAGCGCCAGGGTGGCCACCACGGCCAGATAGGTCTTCAGCTCCAGGGAGAGCAGGATGGCGAGCAAGGGGGAGACCAGCAACAGCGGCAGACCGGTCAGCAACCAGTGAGCGATCACTTTGGCCAGGGCCAGCAACCCCAGGGGATGGGGCATCAGCATCATCTGCTCCAGGGCGCCGTCGCTGAAGTCGTCACGAAACAGCCGCTCCAGGGAGAGCATGGCCGCCAGCAGGGCCGCCACCCAGATGATGCCGGGAGCGATGCGGGCCAGCAACTGGGGCTCGGGCCCAATCCCCAATGGAAACAGGGTGATGACGATGAGGAAGAACCAGAGCGGGTTGAAGATGTCGGCGCGCTGGCGCAGGGCCATCAGCAACTCGCGGTGAATAAGGTGTATGACGGCGCGCAGCATGGGCTACTCCTGCAACAGCGAGGTCAGAGAGAGGGTCTTGAGCCGTCCCTGCATCAGGGTCAGATCCTGGTGGGTCGTAAGGACCACCATGCCCCCCCTGTCCGCGTGGGCGAGGAACAACTGCTCCAGCACCCTGACCCCCTGCTTGTCGATGGCGGTGAAGGGCTCGTCCAGGATCCAGAGCGCCGGTCGCTCGCTCAGCCACAACCTGGCCAGCGCCACCCGTCGCTGCTGCCCGGCGGAGAGCTGCCCCGCGGGATAGTCTTCGAAACCGGCGAGGCCGACCTGGGCCAGCACCCGCCAGAGATCCACGCCGTCCCCGGCAGGGCCATGAAGCTTCTGGTAGAAGGAGAGATTCTCAAGGGGGGTCAGGATCGCCTTGACGCCGGGCTGATGGCCCAGGTAAAGCAGGCTGGCGTGGTATTCATCCCGGCAATGGCGGATATTCTCCCCATTCCAGCACACCTCGCCAGCAAAGGGCTGGGAGAGGCCGGTGAGCAGGCGCAACAGGCTGGTCTTGCCCACCCCGTTGGGACCCTCAATCTGCATCAAATCCCCGGCACGCACCGCGAAGGAGAGATGTTCAAACAGGGTGCGATCTTCACGCACGCAGCTCAGATTGTTCGCTTGAAGCAGCATGGGGATGTAATCGTTGAAAATGAGGCGGCCTGCATCTTAACACAGGATCCGGAGGCGTCTTTTCAAAGATGCCAATAATCAACAGGATTTGTGGGGAAGATCGCGCCTCCACCAAAGAGATTGATGCCAAAGGATTATCACCGTCCCGGCATCGAGAAAGAAGTGGCCACGGGCCGAACAGAAAGCGGGGAGGCACCGGCCTCCCCGCGACACATCCGTCAGCTGCGTCCCTTTCGCAAGGAAATAAGCAGCTCCGCTTCCGCCTGGGGCAACTCGCACTCGCTCATCACCTCGTCCAGATCGGCACCAAGCTCCACCATCTTGGCGGCGCGGCTGTAGAGGCGGCGCTCCGGATCCTGCAACGTCAGCTCCTGCTGGCTGTCGTGGATCTTCTGCATGGCCCCTTCTGCGGCTTGCAGACGCTGGCCCATGCCGATGGCGCCCGTGTGCAACTCCATCATCTGCTTGCGCAGACTCTCGAGCTGCCCCTGCAGCGCTTCCACCCTGGCCTCGGACTCTCGCTGGCGACGACGGTGCCCCAGGATCCCGTAAAGGGCCAGCACCAGTGCGAGCAAGGACAACCCCAAGGCTGCAAATTCAATCATCAAACCATCACCTTACCGTCACAGGGAGGCGGACAGGTGCCATCGCCCCCGTCCGCACGTTCCCGTCCCTGTTACAGGGAACCAATGTCTTCCCACTCTTCGTCGGAGAGCAGCTTGTTGAGATCCACCAGGATCAGCAGTTGGCCGTCACGGTTGCTGACGCCCTGGATGAACTTGGCGCTCTCCTCGGTGCCTACCGCCGGGGCGGCATCGATCTCGGAGGAGCGCAGATAGACCACCTCGGCCACGCTGTCCACCATGATGCCGATCACCTGCTTCTCCGCCTCGATGATGACGATGCGGGAGTTCTCGCTCACGTCCCCGGCCGGCAGGCCGAAACGGGAGCGGGTATCGATGACGGTCACCACGTTGCCACGCAGGTTGATGATGCCCAGCACGTAGTCAGGTGCACCCGGGACCGGAGCGATCTCGGTGTAGCGCAACACTTCCTGAACCTGCATCACGTTGATGCCATAGGTCTCGTTTTCCAACTGGAAGGTCACCCACTGCAGCACTTCGTCTTCGGCCAGATTCTGTGCAATATTGCGCTTCTCTGTCATCTTCTTGATCCTTGTATGAACCCGTCAACGGGTAAAATTAGCAATAAAACCATGGCGATGCCGACGTTGTCAGCGGCCTTCGATGTTCACGCCCCGGCCAAGCAGCAGCAAGAGCTCCCTGACGTGCAGCAGGGCACACATCTTCTCCTTGACCATGCCGGCCAACCAGGGGCGCTTGCCCTCCTGATGGCGCCACTTCACCTGGTCCCGGTGCAGCAGTTCTGTGCCCTTCAACTGGTGACAGGCCAATCCCCAGGGTGATTCTCCCAGCATAATCAGATATTTGTAATCGTCCATCTCCAGATGCTGGCCCGGCATGACCCACTGGGCCGTGTCCACCACGTTCATCTTCTGCTCGCGGGAGGTCATGATCCCCTTGTACCAGCCCGGCTGGCCGAAGAGAGAGGTCACCTCCCCCAGTTGATGGATGCCCCCCAACTCGGTCAGAGGCACCGCAAACGTCACCCCGGCCACGTCGAAGAAGAGCGCCTGAAACTCGTTGCCGGTATCCAGGTTCTCCCAGGTCGACGGTGCGGGCGCCGCTTCGAGGGCGGGTGCGGGTTCTGCCACCGCGAGGGCGACGGGCTCGACCTCCTCCACCACGGCTTCCACCACCGGCTCTGCCAGGGCGACCAGAGGCTCACTGTCAACCACCTCTGCCTCGAGCTGGAATGGTTCGACATGCACCTCTTCGTGGCTCAGGGCATCCATCTCGAACTGGACCTGTCCCACCTGGGCAAGCAGCTCGCTCAGCTGGGCCAGTCGGGTATCGGTTTCAAGATAGGGGGTGGCAGCCACCTCCGGCACGGCGACGGTCTGACGTTGCAACGCAGGGGCCGGTGCTTCGTCTTCGGGATCTTCCCGCAGCAGGGCATCGTCCAGCAGCAGGGAGTGGAAATAGTCGTCCATGGCCCGAACCTGGGTGGTCTCTCTCACGGCATCACCTCCTGGGTCCGTTGACGCTCCAGCGCGTCGAGATGGTTGAGCAGGGTCTCATAGGCATAGGTGCCCCGGCTGCCCGGTGCATAGATGGAGGGAGGAATGTGCACCAGACTGGCATCCCTGAATTTGGTGTCGATGGGAATGACCGCATTCCACACCGCCTCCCCATACTGCTCCTTGATGGACTGCAATGTCATCAGGGAGGCGCGGGTACGCTTGTCAAACATGGTCGGAATGATGGTGTAGCGGAACTTCTCCCGCTTGGAGCGCTGCATGATCTCGAAGGTCTTCATCATCCGCTCCAGCCCCTTGAGGGCCAGGAATTCGGTCTGCACCGGCACCAGGATGCGATCGCAGGCCGCCAGCGCGTTCACCATCATGACCCCCAGCACCGGCGGACAGTCGATGAGCACGTAGTCGAACTGATCCTGCACCCGCAGCAGAGCGCGCTTGAGCACCAGCCCCATCCCTTCCCGGTTGCCCATCACCCGATCCAGCGTGGCCAGGGTAATCGAGGCAGGCAGCAGGCTGATGTTCTCGAATCGGGTCTTGAGGGTCATCCGGTTGACCAGCTCGGCGCTGGGTTTGGCCGCCTGGAACAACTCGTACAGGGTGCCTTCCAGCCTGTCCGAGTCGAAATCGAGATAGGAGGTCAGGGAGGCGTGGGGGTCGGTGTCGATCAGCAGTACCCGCTGGCCACGCTGGGCCAGAATGCCCGCCAGGGAGACGACCGTGGTGGTTTTACCGACTCCACCTTTCTGATTGGCAACCGTCCAAACAATCACTGTATCAATCCTGCCTTGTTGTTATGCGTATGCCCCCACCGGGCAGCGCGATCACCCTGATCTTTTCACTGTCGACACTCTGCGGTGCGTCCTGCACCGGTGCCACCGTCAGCGGTTTGACGGGGGCTGGCGGCACCCAGGCGAACCTGGATATGGCGACCACCACCTTGCGATTCTGTAATCGTCCCTGCTCGGTGCCATTGTCGACGAAGGGGGAAAACTCTCCGTACGCCTCGTAGGCGAGCCGACCGGGAGCCACCCCCTTGCCCACCAGGGCATTGAGCACTGCCTCGGCACGGGCCGCTGACAATGTCCAGTTGGAGCGGAAAATTTCGTTGTTTATCGGTTGGTTATCCGTGTAGCCCCGCACCCTGACATAGTTATCGACCGGTTTGAGAATACCTGAAAGCGTATCGAGCACGGGTGCGGCATTGCTCCCCAGAAAAGCGCTGCCACTGTTGAACAGGAGACCTGAACTCAGCTCCACCGTCAGCCAGTTGTCATCCTGCGCAAGCTTCACCACCCCTGCATCGACCAGGGCGCCCATGGACTCCTGGATCTGCATGTCGATCTGCGCAAGAGCCGTGCCATCTTGCGAGACGGGCGTGCCCGTGATGGGTGCCCGCGAGGGGGACGCAGAGGCCTGGCTCTCCAGCAGGCTGGGGGCGGCCGAGACCGGGTTGTCCCACAAGGAATTGCCCCGCCCTTCCAGCAGACCATCGCTGCGCGGCGCCTGGTTGAAGGCCTGAGTCATGCCCTCGATGACGGCGCGGTACTCCTCCTTGTTGACGATGGCAACGGAGTAGAGCACCACGAAAAGGGCGAAGATGAGCGTCATGTAATCGGCATAGGAGACCAGCCAGCGATCGAGATGCTCTCGCCCTTGCAGGTGCAAACGATAGCGCTTGCGCATGGCTACTCCCCTTTCAGATAAGCCCGTAACCGCCTTTCAACCTGCGGGCCGTTCTCCCCGTGGGCGATGGCCAGAAGCCCCTCCAGGGTCATCTCCTGATAGAGGCCGTAATGGTAGTGGAAGGCGCGCAACCGATTCGCAATTGGCAGATAGAGCAAGTTGGCAAAGCCCACCCCGTAGATGGTGGCGACGAAGGCCACGGCAATGCCCGCCCCCAGGGTGCCTGGCTCCTCCAGATGAAACATGGCCTGGATGAGGCCAATCACGGCCCCGATGATGCCGATGGTGGGGCTGTACCCCCCCATGGACTCGAACACCCTGGCCGAGTGCTCGTTGCGCTCCTGCTCGATGTCGATATCCGCCTCCAACAGGCTGCGGATATCCTCGATGGAGACGCCATCCACAATCATGGAAAGCCCCTGGCGGGTGAAGGGATCGGGCTCGGCCTCGGCCTGGTTTTCCAGCGCCAGCAAGCCTTGCTGGCGGGCGAACTGAGCCCACGCCTTCAGGCGCTCGGCCTGCTCCGCAAGATCCAGCTGCGGCGGAAACAGCATCCAGGTAGCCTGCCTCAGGGCACTGAGCAGGTACCTGCGGGGAGTCTGCAAGATCACCGCCCCCCAGGTTCCCCCGACGACGATGACAAAGGCCGGGCCATCCAGCAGGGTCAGCAGGCTCCCGCCATGCCACCACTGGGCGATGGCGACGGCCCCCAGCGCCAGCACCAGGCCGAGCATGCCCATGGTCAGCGGCCCAACTCGACCAGAATGCGCTGGGCCACCCGATCCAGCGGCAGGGATTCGCTTGCTATGCCCGCCTTGGCAACGGCCTGGGGCATGCCATAGACCACACAGGAGGCTTCATCCTGCGCCCAGATGGTCGCCCCCTGCTCCTTGAGCAGACGGGCACCGTCGCGGCCATCCGCGCCCATGCCGGTCAGGACGATGGCCAGCACCTTGTCGCCATAGGTCTTGGCGGCGGAGGCGAAGGTGATGTCCACACAGGGTTTGTAGTTGACCTTGTCATTGCCATCGATGATGCGAAGACGGGCACCGGGCCCGCGCCCTTCCAGCAGCATCTGCTTGCCACCGGGGGCAAGATAGGCCTGACCCGGCTTGAGCACGTCGCCATCCTGCGCCTCCTTGACCCCTATCTGGCACAGCCCGTTGAGGCGGGCGGCAAAGGCAGCGGTGAAGGTGGCCGGCATGTGCTGGATCAGCAGAATGGGATGAGGGAAATCCCCCGGCAGCTTGGTCAGCACGTTCTGCAGTGCCACCGGCCCGCCGGTGGAGGTACCGATGGCAACCAGCTGGTAACTCTTGCCACTGCGCTTGAACGCGGCGGGAGCCGCCGCTGCCCGCGCAGGCTCGGACTGGCGTTCGGCCAAGGGACGATTCAGGGTCCCCGTGACGGCGGGCCGGGCGGCAGGCTCGGGGGCACGGGGCCGGGTCGCCATCAGGAAGCGTTTGCGAGCGATCTCCTTGACCCGCTGCTGCAGCAGGTTGACGGCTTCGTCCTTGTCGCGGGCGATGTCTTCAAACTTCTTGGGCAGAAAATCGAGGGCGCCCGCATCCAGCGCATCCAGTGTTGCCTTGGCTCCCTCGTGGGTCAGGGAGGAGAACATCAGGATGGGGGTCGGACACTTGGCCATGATCTCGCGCACGGCGCTGATGCCGTCGAGCACCGGCATTTCAATGTCCATGGTAATGACGTCGGGCCGCAACTGCTGCGCCTTGTCTACCGCCTCCCGCCCGTTCTGGGCCGTGTCGATCACCGTCATCAGGGGATCCTGATTGATGATTTCGCTGACCCGACGGCGGAAGAAACTCGAATCGTCGACCACTAATACCTTGACTGCCATTGTTATTCTTTTAACTCCTTGAGCCTGGCGCTCAGTGGCGACGGGCATAGGCCTTGAGCAGGCTGGGCACATCCAGAATGAGGGCGATGCCGCCGTCGCTGGTAATCGTGGCGCCGGCCATGCCGGGGGTACCTTGCAGCAGGTTGTCCAGGGGCTTTATCACCACCTCTTCCTGACCGATGAGGTTGTCTACCACGAAGCCCACCTGCTGGGTCCCTATCTGGACGATGACCACGTGCCCCTGGTCCTGGCGGGCCGTCTTGCCGACACCGCGTACCAGCCACTTGTGCAGGTAGAACAGCGGAATCGCCTTGTCACGGACGATGATGGTGAGCTGGCCATCCACCACGTTGGCCTTTTTCAGATCCAGGTGGAAAATTTCATTCACGCAACCGAGGGGCAAGGCGAAGGTCTGCTGACCCACCTCCACCATCAGGGTCGGCAGAATGGCCAGGGTCAGGGGAACCTTGATCTCGAGACGGGTGCCCTTGCCCCAGGTGGAATCGATGTGTACCGAGCCATTGAGGCTGACAATGCTGGTCTTCACCACGTCCATGCCCACTCCACGGCCGGAGATGTCGGAGATCTCCGACTTGGTGGAGAAGCCGGGGGCGAAGATCAGGTTGTAGGCATCGTTGTCGCTCATGCGCGCCGCGCTGTCAGCATCGAGCACGCCACGGCTGATGGCGATGGACTTGAGCTTCTCCGGGTCCATCCCTGCGCCGTCATCCTCGATGCAGAGCAGAATGTGGTCCCCTTGCTGGGAAGCGCTCAGGGTGATGGTGCCCTGACGGGGCTTGCCCGCTTTCTCGCGCACGTCCGGCATCTCGACGCCATGGTCGCAGGAGTTGCGCACCAGGTGAACCAGGGGGTCGGCCAGGGCCTCCACCAGGTTCTTGTCCAGATCCGTGTCCTCACCCACCATCACCAGCTCGATCTCCTTCTTGAGGGTACGAGCCAGATCGCGCACCACGCGCGGGAAGCGGCCGAATACTTTCTTGATAGGCTGCATGCGGGTCTTCATGACCGCGCCCTGCAGATCGGCGGTCACGACGTCGAGGTTCGCGACAGCCTTGGACATCTCTTCGTCATTGCTGGCGATGCCGAGGCTCACCAGGCGGTTTCTCACCAGCACCAGTTCGCCCACCATGTTCATGATGACGTCCAGGGTCTTGGTATCCACCCGCACAGTGGTATCGCTCTGTACCGCGCTGCTCTCGGCGGGAGCGGCCTGCTTGGCAGGGGCGGCCCTGGCTGGCGCTGTGGGCTCTGCCGGCGCAGGTTTGGCGGCCACTGGCGCCTTGGGCGGCGTCACCGGGGCTGCGGGGGCAGCGGGTGCCGGGGCCTTGGGTTCGGGTTCGGGCGCAGGAGCAGGTGCCAGACTGTGCTGGGGCGCCTGGCCACGGCCGTGCAGTTCATCCAGCAGGCGCTCGAACTCATCGTCGTCGATGAGCTCGTCCACCTCTTTCTGGACCGACTGCAGGGGGGCCAGATCGGGGGCACCACCGTGCTGGCCCTGACCATGGAGCTGGTCGAGCAGGGCTTCGAATTCGTCGTCTGTGATGTCACCTGACCCGCTCAGCACGGGGGCGGCAGAGACCGTCGGCGCTTTGCCGACACCGTGCAGCTCATCGAGCAGGCGTTCAAATTCGTCGGCGGAGATCTCGTCGATGGAGCCACCGCCATTGACGGCGACAGGCGCCACCTCGGCGATGACCTCGGGTTCTGGTGCGGGTTCGGGCTCAGGCTCGGGTGCTGGCTGGGCCGCCACGCTGGCGGTACGCAGCTGCTCCTGCCCTTCCGGCTTGCACAGCTCGTGCAGATCGTGCAGCAGATCGGGAGAAGCGGGGCTTATCTCTTCGCGGTTCTGGACCTGGGCAAACATGACGTTGATGGCATCCAGCGCCTGCAAGATGACATCCATCAGCTCGGCACTGAGGGCCCGCTTGCCGTTGCGCAGCATGTCGAACAGGTTCTCGGCACCGTGACAGACATCCACCAGTTCGGTGAGGGAGAGGAAGCCCGCTCCCCCCTTGACGGTGTGGAAGCCGCGGAAGATGGCGTTCAACAGGTTCTTGTCATCGGGCCGCTTTTCCAAGTCGACCAGTTGTTCAGACAACTGTTCCAATATTTCTGATGCTTCGACCAAAAAGTCTTGCAGTATGTCTTCATCAACTTCGAAGGCCATGCGTCACTCCATTAGAATCCCAGGCTAGACAGCAGATCGTCCACATCATCTTGACCATTGACCACATCTGAGCGGGTCTGCGGGTTCATGATGGGGCCTTCCGCCTCGATGCCGCTCACAGGCAGGCTACGTGCCGAATTGTCGCTAACGCCCTCACCGAACATGGTCAGCATCTCTATCAACTTCGTTTCAACTTCCTGCACCAGCTTGATCACCTTGCGGATCATCTGACCGGTCAGGTCCTGGAAATCCTGAGCCATCAGAATTTCCGTCAGCAGTTGTCGTAACTTATCGGCATCCGTCTCAGAAGCCTTAATAAAATCATTCAGTTGATGGCACAGCGCCTTGAATTGACCCAGCTCGAGATCCCGGCTCATCAGGGCATTCCAGTTGGGCATGACCAGCTGAATGTTGTCGTTGAGTCGATCGGCGATGGGAAGGCTTGCCTCGACCGCATCCATGGTGCGATTGGCCGCCTTGTCCGTCATGTCGATGACATAGCTCAGACGCTCCCGGGCATCCGGGATCTCATGGGTGGCCAGGTCGGGGATCCTGGGATCCAGGCGAAAATCCTGCAATGAGTTATGCAATTGGCGGGTCAGCTGCCCCACCTTGTCAAACAGGGCCGCCGCATTGGGGGCGCACACATCGGCGAGGATGGTATCGGCCTGTTCAAACTCTTCCCGCTCCAGGTGGGCAACCAGCATCCTTGCCTGGTCAAGCGAGATCATGGCACTCGTTTTGGCCTTCATCCCTGCCGCTCCTTAGCCGATACGTTCAAAGATTTTGTCGAGCTTCTCTTTGAGGGTGGCAGCGGTGAACGGCTTGACGATATAGCCATTGACCCCGGCCTGGGCGGCTTCGATGATCTGCTCGCGTTTGGCTTCGGCAGTGACCATCAGAACCGGCAGGTGCTTGAGCTTGTCGTCGAGGCGAATCGCCTTGAGCAGGTCGATGCCCTGCATGCCGGGCATGTTCCAGTCGGTGACCACGAACTGGAAGTCGCCATTTTTCAGCATCGGCAACGCCGTGTTGCCATCGTCTGCTTCATGGGTATTGTTGTATCCCAGGTCACGCAGCAAGTTCTTGATAATCCGGCGCATCGTTGAAAAGTCATCGACGATGAGGATTTTCATGTTCTTGTCCAAAGTTCCTCCTAAATAGCCGCCAAGACGGCTCACTTACATGATGCAGATCGCAGGTTTTATGGTGCGGATTATGCCTTAGAGTTGTGCTCCAGTGTAGCCAGTACAACCACTTATAAATTCCAATCTCGCAAACGGGCGCGCAGCCTGTGCATGGCCTGACTATGAATCTGGCTCACGCGAGACTCACTCACACTCAATACTTCACCGATCTCGCGCAGATTCAACTCTTCATCGTAATAAAGGGACAGCACCAGCGCCTCCCGCTCCGGCAGGCGGGCGATGTGCTCCGCCAGGGCGCCCTGGAAGCGCTCGGCCGCCAGATCGTCGAATCCTCCCTGACCGTTGCCTTCATCGGGATGACCGATGACATCTTCGCTGACCCCCAGATCCTCGATGCCGATGATCTTGCCGCAGGAGACATCCTGCAGCATGGCATGGTACTCCCCGAGGGAGACCCCCATATTGGCGGCCACCTCGGTGTCTCTGGCATCCCGGCCATGGGCCTGCTCCACGTTCTCGATCGCTTCTGCGATGGCACGGCTGTTGCGGTGCACCGAGCGGGGCACCCAGTCCCCACGGCGGATCTCGTCGAGCATGGCACCACGGATGCGGATGCCGGCATAGGTTTCAAAGCTGGCGCCCTTGCTGCCGTCAAAGTTGCGGGAAGCTTCGAGCAGCCCAATCATACCTGCCTGGATCAGGTCATCCAGCAAGACACTGCTTGGCAGGCGAGCCAATAAATGCTGGGCAATCCGCTTGACCAGCGGAGCGTGTCGCTCGACCAGCACGTAGGAATCCTGATGACGCAAGTATGCTTGGGCTTTATTCACGGGAGTCTTCCTGTGTTATGACCGGCTTTTGCAACAAGTTTTCCAGGAAAAATTCGAGGTGGCCGCCCGGCTGATTCGGGATGGGCCAGCTCGCCGCCTTGTTCGCCAGGGCACGAAATGCCAGGGCGGCAGGGGATTTTGGAAACGCCTCAACTATCAGTTTCTGCTTGCGCACCGCGGCCCGCAGGTTGGTGTCGTAAGGCACGCAGGCCACCAGCTCCAGGGAGGTATCCAGGAAGCGGTCGGTGACCCGGGTCAGCTTGGCGAACAGCTCCTGCCCCTCGCGCAGGGAGCGGACCATGTTGGCCACCACCTTGAAGCGGAACACACCGTGATCCTTGGAGAGGATCTTGATGAGCGCGTAGGCATCCGTGATGGAGGTGGGTTCATCGCACACTACCACCATGATGTCCTGGGCGGCACGGGTGAAACTCAGCACCATGTCGGAAATCCCCGCCGCCGTGTCCACCAGCAACACGTCCACCTGGGTCTTCATCTCGCTGAAGGCGCGGATGAGCTCGGCATGCTGCACGGGGGAGAGCTCGACCATGGACTGGGTGCCCGAGGTGGCCGGCACTATCATCATGCCGTAGGGCCCCTCGACGATGATGTCGTCTATGGTGCACTCCCCGGTCAGCACATGGGAGAGGTTGCGATGCACCCTCAGCCCCAGCATGACGTCAACGTTGGCCAGACCAAGGTCGGCGTCCAGCACCAACACCCGCTTGCCCTGGGCGGCCATGGCTCCCGCCACGTTCAGGGTCACGTTGGTCTTGCCGACGCCCCCCTTGCCTCCGGACACGGCGATCACTTTCACTCGATTGTTTTGACGCATTTTGCGCAGACCACTCGCCTGATCCATATACATGTTACTCATAAAACTCCGAATCTTCGGATTCGCCAAAACCCGATCCCCAGAAATAGGGATCTTCTGCTTCCCGTTCCAGCGACCCCATGGCGGCACCGACCAGCAGCGCCGCGTTGGCAACTTGAATATCTTCCGGCACCCGTTGCCCGTCGGTGATGTAACTGATGGGCAGGGCGTTTTGAATGCACACGTTGATCACTTCACCCAGATTCAGGCTCTCATCGAGCTTGGTCAGAATGCAGCCGGAGAGCGGAATGCGCCGGAAGTGATCCACCGCCTCCTGCATCACACGTCGCTGGGAGGTGGCCGACATGACCAGATAACTGCGGATACGCACCTTGGCATTCTTCACCAGAGTGTCGAGCTGTTCGGTCAGGCGGATATCCCGCTGACCCACCCCGGCGGTGTCGATGAGCACCAGCCGGCGATGGCGGAACTGATAGAGGGCACTGGCCAGCCCTTCGGCGTCCCGCACCTGGAGCACCGGGCAACCCATGATGCGACCATAGGTCTGCAACTGTTCGTGGGCACCGATCCGGTAGTTGTCCGTGGTAATGAGCGCCACCTGCTCGGCGCCATACTTCATGGCAAAGCGGGCCGCCAGCTTGGCGATGGTGGTAGTCTTGCCCACCCCGGTCGGTCCGAGCAGGGCCACCGCCCCCCCCTGACGCAGGATCTCGTCCTCGCTGATCTTGAGCTGGGCCGTCAGCACCTCGGCCAGCTGGGCCATGGCCTGATGGATCGGCATGTCTTCGGGGATGAGGCCCGCCAGCTGATCGGCAAAGGCGTCGTCGAACCCCATCTTCTTGAGTTCCTTGATGAGCAGGGCGCGCATGGGTTCACGGCGCTCCACCTCCTGCCACATCAGGCCGGAGATCTGGTGCTCCAGCAGCTTGCGGATGCTGGCCATCTCCTTGCGCATCCCCTCCATCTCCTGATCCCGCTGGGCGGACTGGGCCTGGCGCGGGGCGGCGGCAGGACGGGCCTTGGGCTTGGCGGGCTCGGGAGCGGCGCCCCACTGGCCCTGTTCGGCCAGGGTTCTGGGAGCACTGGCCGCGCCCGCCAGTCCGGCGGACTGGGTGCCGGCAGCGCCATTGGCGGGCCAGGAGGCCGAGGCTGGCTGACCGTTGCCCGCTCCGCTGCCAGACCATGATCCCGGGGCGCCATTGCCACCCGCCGGGTTGGCCGGATTGAGCTTCTGCTGGCGTGCCAGCAGGGCCGCCAGGGTATCGGCGTAGTATTCGTTCTGTTCCTTGGGTGGCGCCGACCTCGTCATCTGTTTGCCCGCAGACGAGATATTGACGCTCTCTTCATTCAATTGACGGCGAACCGGCGCGTCTTTGGGCCCCGGTACCTGGGATTGATAATCGACGGCCGCGACTATCTCCACCCCACCGGTGACCTTTTTGTTGGACATGATGACGGCATCGGGTCCGAGAGTCTCCTTGACCTCGGCCAGCGCCGTGCGCATGTCTTTGGCAAAAAACCGCTTAATCTTCACCCGTCATCTCCGCTAACTAGCCCTGTCCCACCGCACTGACGATGCGGATCTGCTTGTCGTCAGGCACTTCCTGATAGGACAGCACGCGTAATCCAGGAATGGCATTCTTGACAAATTTCGCCAGGGTATTGCGCAATATCCCCGATGTCAGAAGCACGGCCGGCTGGCCTTCCAGTTCTTGTCGTTGAGTGGCCTCCACCAGGGAGCGTTGCATCCGCTCCGCCAGTCCCGGTTCGATACCGGCGCCATCTCCCCCACCTGCTTGCAGGGATTGATGCAATATACGTTCCAGTTCTGGTGACAAGGTGATCACCGGCAGCTCGGGCTCGGGGCCGGCAATCTCCTGCACAATCAATCTGCGCAGGGCGATCCGGCAGGCTGCGGTCAGCACTTCCGGGTCCGGGCTGCGGGGCGCATATTCCACAAGGGTCTGCAGGATAGTGCGCATATCGCGAATTGGCACGCCTTCATTGAGCAAATTCTGCAATACCTTCACCAGGTTGCCCATGCTGATCACCTCGGGAACCAGTCCTTCCACCAGCTTGCTCTGATGCTTCCCTATCATGTCGAGCAGTTGTTGCACCTCGTCATGACCCAGCAGCAGCGCCGCATGGTTGGAGAGGATCTGGCTCAGGTGGGTAGCCACCACGGTGGCCGCATCGACCACGGTGTAGCCAAGGGTCTGGGCCTGGGAGACCTGCTCCTTGGCGACCCAGACCGCCTCCAGCCCGAACGCCGGGTCCTGGGTAGCGATACCGTGGATCTGGCCGAACACCTGCCCCGGGTTGATGGCCATTTCCTTGTCGTGATAGACGGTGGCTTCCCCCGTGCTCACGCCCATCAGGGTGATGCGGTACTGGTTGGGGGCAAGATCCAGGTTGTCGCGAATGTGGACGGCAGGTACCAGAAAGCCCAGCTCCTGGGAGAGCTTCTTGCGCACCCCCTTGATCCGGTTGAGCAGCTCGCCCCCCTGGTTCTTGTCCACCAGCGGGATCAGCTGATAACCCACCTCCAGGCCGATGATGTCCACCGGCATGACGTCGTCCCAGCTGAGATCCTTCTGCTCCACCGGGGCATCCCCCTGGGCCGGCATGAGTTCGCCGCTCGCCGCCTTCGCCTTGTTCTGCTTCTCGCGGCGCAGCAGCCACCAGGCGCCCGCCGCCGCCACCGCCCCCAGGCTCAGGAAAGCCAGGTGCGGCATGCCGGGTACGCTGCCCATCATCAGCAGGATGCCGGCGGAGATCACCAGCGCCTTGGGATTTTCGAACAGTTGGCCGAGTACCGCTGTCCCCATGTCCTGGTCGGTATTCTGACGGGTAACGATGATGGCCGCGGCAATGGAGAGCAGGAGCGAGGGGATCTGGGCCACCAGACCGTCACCGATGGCGAGCAGGGTATAGACCTGGGCCGCTTCGCCGAAGGTGAGCTGGTGCTGCATCATGCCGATGATGAAGCCGCCGATGATGTTGATGAAGAGGATCATGATGCCGGCGATGGCATCCCCCTTCACGAATTTGGAGGCACCGTCCATGGAGCCGTAGAAGTCCGCTTCCTGAGTCACGTCCTGACGGCGCTTCTTGGCCTCTTCCTGGTTGATGAGACCGGCGTTCAGGTCCGCATCGATGGCCATCTGCTTGCCGGGCATGGCGTCAAGGGTGAAGCGGGCGCTCACCTCGGAGATCCGGCCCGCACCCTTGGTGACCACCACGAAGTTGATGATCACCAGGATCATGAAGACGATGATGCCCACCGCATAGTTGCCGCCGATCACCACGTTGCCGAACGCCTCGATCACATGGCCTGCCGCCGCGCTGCCGTTGTGGCCTTCCAGCAACACCACCCGGGTGGAGGCGACGTTGAGGGCGAGCCGCAGCAGGGTGGCAATCAGCAAGACGGTGGGGAAGGCGGCAAATTCCAGGGGGCGGCGGGTATAGACCGCCACCAGCAGCACCACGATGGAGAGGGCGATATTGAAGGAAAAGAGGATATCCAGCATCAGGGGCGGAATGGGGAGTACCACCATCCCCAGAGAGGCCAATACCAGCAGCGGCGTCCCTACCCCTCTGCTGAGCAGCCACTTGTACTCTTTGAAACGGCCCAGTCCCGCTTTGAATCCCATCGTGCATCTCAATGATAAACTGCCAATAGCGGATTAAAGCAAATATCAAGCCAATGATTCAATATATTGATTTATATGGTTTTTATTTTAACGCTGTCAGAAGTCCGTCGTTGGCGTCACGGGGAATGGTGACAGGGGGGAAGCTGCCTTCACCAAGCAGGCCAAAGGCCAGCCCAGGCCATGGGGCGAGGCGACGCGCCTCGACAAGGAGATAGCGGCCTTGTTTGCGACACAAGGGAGAGAACCCGGGATCAGGCTGCCACCACTGCGTTATTTGCGAAACTCGAGGGGAATGGGCAGATCCTTGGCGATGGGGGTCGGGCGCCGGCCGCGGCCACGGCGGAACTTCTTGAGCTGATAGACATATGGGGGTCGGGCGCCGGCCGCGGCCACGGCGGAACTTCTTGAGCTGATAGACATAGGCCAGGACCTGGGCGACGGCGGCGAAGAGCCCCTCCGGGATCTCCTGGCCAATCTCGGTGGCGTGGTAAAGGGCCCGGGTGAGCGGCGGGGAGGACATGACGGGGATGTCGTATTCGCGCCCGATCTCCCGGATCTTCATCGCCACCTCGTCGACCCCCTTGGCCAGTACCTTGGGCGCCGCCCCCGGCTTGCCCGCATCGTATTTGAGCGCCACCGAGTAGTGGGTCGGGTTGGTGATGATCACATCGGCCTTGGGGACATCCCCCATCATGCGGCGCATGGCCATCTGCATCTGCAACTGGCGTATCCGCCCCTTGACCTCGGGCTTGCCTTCGCTGTCCTTGAACTCGTCCTTGATCTCCTGCTTGGTCATCTTGAGCTGGCGATTGTGGTTCCAGCTCTGGAACGGCACATCGATGGCGACAATGGGGATCAGGGCGCAGCAGAGGATGATCAGCATCCAGAGCAGCAGGTCCAGGGCATCGACGATGCCGCCGGGAAAGCCCTCAAGAGAGAGATTCAGCAGATGGTTGAACTGGCTAGACAGCATCCACCAGGCGAACAGACTGATAAACACCACTTTTGCGATGGATTTGACAAGTTCCACCAGAGATTGCACCCCAAACATCCTTTTGATGCCGCTCAGGGGGCTCAGCTTGCTCCACTTGGGCAGCATGGCCTCGGAGGAGAAGTTCATCCCGCCGAGCAGGGTGTTGCCGACGAAGGCGGCGATGATCACCAGCATGAACAGCAGCCCCAGAGGCTGGATCAGCTCCCCCAGCAGGGCGGGCACCATGGCTCCCATGGCATTGGGGTCGAACGCCTGGTCCCGGTCCAGGGTAAAGCCCATGGTGAGCACCTTGATCATGGCCCCTGCCAGACTCTCCTTGATCATCAGGAGGCCGAACACGGTCGCCAGCAGGACGCTGGCGGTACCCAGCTCCTTGGAACGTGCAATCTGCCCTTTTTCCCGGGCTTGTTGCAGTCGTTTGCCCGTGGGTTGTTCTGTGCGTTCCTGATCGGTATCAGCCATGCTGGCCTCCTGCCGGCATCAGCCGACTGGCGGCCCGCCAGAGTGGCGGCAAAAGGGCCGCAACCGGGAGGGCCTCAGTCATGCTGGCCCCCGAAGCACTGGACGTTGATGAGCTCGCAGCTGGTCTCCTGCACCCGCTCCCAGAGCGCGTCGAAGTGCCCCATGAAGCCACCGATGGTGAGCCAGAGGATGAACAGGCCCGACATCATGCTCACCGCAAAGCCGATGCTGAAGATGTTGAGCTGGGGGGCCGCACGGGTCATCACCCCGAACGCGAAGTTGATCAGCAGCAGGGCGATGATGGCCGAGAGCGCCATCACCAGAGAAGCCTGATACATGACCCCGAGAAAGCTCACCAGGCTGCGGATGGCAGGCAGGGTGAGCCCGCTGTCAGATACCGGCAGGGTTTCGAAACTCAGCACCACCATGCGCAGCATCAGCAGGTGGCCGTCCACCGCGAGAAACACCAGGGTCGCCAGCATCAGGTAGAACTGACCCACCACGGGAGCCGACTGGCCGTTCATGGGATCCACCAGAGTGGCAAAGCCCAGGCTGGTCTGCATGGCGATGACCTGACCCGCCATCACGAAGGTCTCCAGCAGGAACTGGGTCATGAGGCCGAGCGCAATGCCGATGAGCAGTTGCTGCCCCAGCACCAGAAAGCTGCCGAGAGAGAAGAGCTCGATCTTCGGCATCGGGGGCAGCAGGGGGGCGATGATGAGGGTGATCGCCAGCGCCAGGCCGATACGGATATGGGCGGGGGCGAGCCGGCTGCCGAAGACCGCCATCACCATCAGGAGACTGCTCACCCGGGCCAGGGGCCAGAGGATGGAGGAGAGCCACTCCATGATGAGCGCCGTGGTGTAGGTCATGACAGCAACACTCCCGGCAGGGGCAGGCCAACGGGAGGACGCAGGCACCGGTCTGCCAGAGCGAAAGGGTGGCCCTTGGCTGGCATCAGCCCACCACCTCGGGGATCTGGCTCACCATCAGCTGGAAGAAGTCCATCAGACTCTGCAATCCCCAGTGAGCCCCCGCCCCCAAGGCCAGCAGGGTGACCACCAGACGGGGCAGGAAGCTCAAGGTCTGTTCGTTGATGGAGGTGGCGGCCTGGAAGATGGCGACCACCAACCCCACCATCAGGCTCGGCAGGATCACGGCGCACACCATGATGGTCACCAGCCAAAGCGCCTCGCGAAAGACGTCGACGAAGGTTTCAGGACTCATTGCTCGCTCCTTTTGATGGGTTTGCCTAGGGCCGCATCCTCCTGGCCTCCTCCTTCGAAAGAAAGAGAGGCCTCTTCGCTTCCTCCCCGAGTGAAGGGGAGAGCCGGGGGGAGGGTCTGCCCTCCCCTAACCACCCGAGCCCAGCCCGAAGCTGGTGGCCAGGGAGCCCAGAATGAGGTTCCAGCCATCCACCATGACGAACAGCATCAGCTTGAACGGCAGGGAGACCAGCATGGGGGAGAGCATCATCATCCCCATGGCCATCAGGATACTGGCGACCACCAGATCGATGACCAGGAAGGGCAGAAACAGCATGAAGCCTATCTGGAAGGCGGTCTTGAGCTCGCTGGTGACAAAGGCCGGGATCAGCACCCGTAGCGGCACGTCCGCAGGCTCGGCCACCTGCACGTTCGCTATCTCCATGAAAGTATTGAGATCCTTGACCCGGGTCTGGGCCAGCATGAACTGGTGAATGGGCAGCTCCGCCTTCTCCAGGGCCTCCTTGGCCCCGATGGTCTCGGCCAGATAGGGCTGCAGCGCCTCGTTGTTGATGCGATCCAGCACCGGCGACATGATGAAAAACGACATGAAGAGGGCGATGCCGATCAGCACTTGGTTGGAGGGGCTCTGCTGCAGACCGATGGCCTGGCGCAGGATGCCGAGCACCACGATGATCCGGGTGAAGGAGGTCATCATGATCACCATGGCCGGCAGGAAGGAGAGCGCGGTCATCAGCGCCAGCACCTGCAGGGTCAGACTGTACTCCTGACTGCCATCCGCCATGGTCTTGACGGTGAGTGCCGACATGCCGTCCTGGGCCATCGCCAGGGGCGAGAGCACCAGGGAGAGCAGTGCCAGCCACCGGGTCCAGTTAACGTTTTTCATGCTTGCCCATCAGTTTGCCCAGTTGCTCGGAGAACGCCTGGGGCTGGCTCTCGTCCAGCGGCTCCTCCAGGCGATAGAGGAAGTTGACCTGCTGCGGCGTCACCCCGACCAGCAGCTGCTGGCCGCCCACCTTGACCACCATCAGCTTCTCCTTGTAGCCAAGGGGCAGGGTGGCGATGACCTTCATCTGGCCCCCTCCCATCACCTGGGAGAGCTTGCTCTTCTTGAGCAGGAAGCCGAGCACCAGAATGAGGCCGATCACCATCAGGCTGGAGAGCAGCCAGGAGGTGAGGCTGGGGGGATTGGCCCCTACCCCCGGGTTGGCCAGGGCAGGCAGGGAAAACAGCCACAACGGGAGCACACGGATCATTTGAGCTTCTTGATCCTTTCAATCTGGCTGATGACGTCGGTGAGGCGGATACCGAACTTGTCGTTCACCACCACCACCTCGCCGTGGGCGATCAGGGTGCCGTTGACCAGCACGTCCAGGGGCTCACCCGCCACCCGATCCAGCTCCACCACCGAGCCCTGGTTCAGTTGCAGCAGGTTGCGAATGCTGATCTGGCTGCGGCCCACTTCCATGGCGATGGTCACCGGGATGTCCAGAATGGTGTCCAGCTTGCGCCGCTCTTCGGCGCTGATGGGGGCTTCGTCCTTCAACTCCTCCAGGGGGGCAGGCTTGGCTTCGGCCGTGACCTGCTCCTCCAGTGCGGCCGCCCAGGCGTCAGCCATCAAATCCTGCTCGTCATCGGTTCCGCTCATCTTCAATTCCTCAGTGTTGCAACACCTCCCCGGGGGGAGGATCAATCAGGGTGTTTGTCAGAGATGCTTCGCTCGAGCTCTTCCAGCTCGGCTTCGCCATCAATGCGCACGCCCCCGCGGGTCACCAGATGCATCTCTGTCTTGACCCCGTCAGGGCGCTTGATTTTGTCGGTGATCTTGAGCGCCACGTTCTCCTTGGTGCGCCCCATCTTGGCGTGGAAGGTGGGCAGATCCTCCACAAAGACCAGCAGGTTCTCCGGCATCTCCACCGGGATGATGTCCCCGGGTCTGAGCTCCATCAGCTCACGCAAGGAGAGCTCGGTCTCCAGCAGCTTGGCCTTGAGCTCCACCTTGACGTCCATGATCTCGTCGCGCAGGGCCTTGCTCCAGCGCACGTCGGTATCCCCCTTGTCGCTCTGCACCCCCGCATCCAGCAGTTCGCGGATGGGTTCCAGCATGGAGTAGGGCATGGCCACGTGGAAGTCGCCGCCACCGCCGTCCAGCTCGATGTGGAAGGAGCTCACCACGATCACCTCGGTGGGGCTGACGATGTTCGCCATGGCCGGGTTCACTTCGGAGTCGAGGTATTCAAAGCCCACGTCCATCACCGGCGCCCAGGCATCCTTGTAGTCCTCGAACACCAGCTTGAGCAGCATCTGGATGATGCGCCGCTCGGTGGGGGTGAATTCCCGCCCCTCGATCTTGGCGTGGTAGCGGCCATCACCGCCAAAGAAGTTCTCCACCAGGATGAAGACGAGTCGCGCCTCCATGGTGATGAGCGCCGTCCCCTTGAGGGGGCGGAAACGCACCATGTTCAGGCTGGTGGGCACGAACAGGGTGTGGACATATTCGCCGAACTTGAGCATCTGCACGCCGTTGATGGAGACCTCGGCAGTGCGCCGCATCATGTTGAACAGGCTGATGCGCATGTGGCGGGCAAACCGTTCGTTCACCAGCTCCAGGGTCGGCATGCGGCCGCGGACGATGCGGTCCTGGGAGGAGAAGTCGAACTGGGCGATACCGGGATCCCCGGCAGCTCCCAGCTCCTCCTCCTCGACATCGTCGACGCCGTGCAGCAGGGCATCAATCTCGTCCTGACTTAACAGATCGCTCACGCTTCACCTTTCATTGCATGACAAAGCCGGTAAACAGCACTTGTTCGATTACGGGAGAAGAGACCAGGTCGTTCAGCACCCGGCGGCACTCTTCCAGCGAATCCTGACGCAGCTTCTCCTTGCCCTCGAAGGTCATCAGCTGTTCGGCGGTCGCCGAGCTGAAGACCCGCAGCAAGGTGCCTTCGATCAGGGGAATGTTCTGTTTGGCCAGGGTTTCGTCGGCGGTGCCACGCACCATCAGCTGGATCTTGATCTGCACCAGCCGATCCCGCTGGCCTCCCGCCACGTTGAACACGAAGGGACGGGGCATGCCCACATAGAGCGAGGGCTGGGGCGTGTTCGCCTCCGGCTTGGCCTCGCTTTTTTCGGCAGCGGGCTCATCCCCACCGGCGAGCATGAACCAGGCGCCAGCGCCGCCCCCGCCAAGGAGCACGACGGCCAGGGCGACTATCATGATCAGCTTCTTTTTCTTGCCTGCCGCCGGATCCTTCAGCGTCAGTTCGTTATCGTCTGCCATCCCTTGTCCACCCTAGTCTCAAACTTGTTCGGTATCATAAACTTACTTAAGAATGCATCAAGCATAGAAATCGATTCCGGCGTCGTTTGCCGATTCCACCAGCAGCGTGAGGTTGCGAGCGCTCCCCTCGGCCTCTCTGCCATCGCTGCCGCCGCCATTTCCCCCCTGTCGCCCCTGGTCACCGAAACCGGACTGACCCTGGGAGGATGACTGCCCCTGCTGCTGGAAGGCTTGCTGCTGCGCCTGTTGTTGCACCACGGTCTGGCCGAGCTGGATCCCCTGCCCTGCCAGCATGTCGCGCAGGCGCGGCATGGCCTGCTCCAGCATCTCACGGGTCTGGCCATGCTGCACCACGAAGTGCACGCTGGCCTGGCTGGAGGCATCCATCTGGATTTGGATCTTCATCTTGCCAAGCCCCAGGGGGTCTAGCTGGATCTCCGCCTGCTGCAGCTTATCCGCCAGCATCAGGTTCACCTTGTGGTGCAGCTGCTCGGGGGCCTCAGGGGTCGCCAGCTTGAGGTGGGGCAGGCTCTGAGGCTCCCGTCTGACGGTCGCCTCGGCCAGCGGTCTGTTCTCGCCGACCTGGCTCTGTGCCTGATGCAAAGGCTGGCTCACCTCGGCGGGTTCACTGCCCTTGACCTCCATCCCCGACTGTTTGCCCAGCTCATCGAGCCGGGACTTGTCCACCGCGGGCTTCACCGACACGGCAGCGCCGGCGGCCACCACGGGGGCGCTCTCCATCTGGTCCAGGCCCGCCGAGAGGGCCGTCAGGGGGGCCTGTGCCCCCTGGGATTCATGACGAGCCAGGATCTGCGGCGCCACCTGCACGGGGGCCGGGTCTTCCGTCGTCACGGGCTGGCTGCTCCCTGCATTCACCGCAGGCTCGGCCCCTGCACGGGCTCCCTGCCCGCTCGCGGCCTCGGCCTGTCTTGCCTCACCGGCGACAGGGGCGTCCTTCTCTGCCCCTGCCGCCGTCGCGGGCGGGGCGGACTCCGGTGTGGCTGCAGGGGCCGGCCCCTGCGCCACCGTCCGGATCACGCCATCGCCATAGGCGCTGGCGGCACGGGAAGTGGTTGTCCCCTGTCCGGCCGACGCCAGGGGATTGGTCACCTGTACCTCTTGCGATGAGTCAGCCCGGGTGACAGTGGGAGCCTGGGCGCTTTCTCCTGCCACCACTTTGGCGAGCAGGGCGGCACGCTCCTGACCCGAGAGAGGGGGCTCGACCCCCTTGGCATCCGGCTCCGCTCCCTTGCCTGCCATGGGCTGGCGGGTCGCTCCGCCCTGGTCGGCCACGGCAGTGTCATCGGCCGAGGGGGGCTCTTCCGCACCCTGCGGCAGAGCACCCTGACCGCTCGGCACGGCGCTGGCGCCTTGGGCCGCACCGGGAGTTGCTTTCGCTTTGTTCCCTTCCTGCTGACGCTCTGGCGCCATCTGCGGCAGGGAGGCGCTCCCCTCTGCCGCCTCCACGTCCTCTGCCATCCCCACGTCCTTCGCCATTCCCCCTCCCTCTGCCATCCCAGGCGCAGCGGCGCCAGGCGGCAAGGGGTTGCCGTCCACAGGCGCCGCCGCCTCACCGGCCATGGCGGGCGATGTCGGGGGCACCACCAGGCTCACATCCTGGCGCAGGGAGGCTTGCAACTGTTGCAGGAAGTCGTCGGGAGGCAGCTCCCCCTCGTCGTCCGCCCCCTTCGAGGAAGACACGGACTCGGTGGCGGGCTCGTCAGACGCCAAAGATTTGGCAGCCGGGGCAAGCCCCTCCCGGGCGCCCTCGGCGGGGCCCTGGAGCGGTGGGTTGCCCTGACTGGCTGGCGCCTTGCCCATCAGCTGGGCCATGGCCATGGCTTGCGAGAAAGCGGCCTTGCCCTCGCCTGACGGCTGCACGCCCCCTTCGCCCCCGACGGTGGGAGCCAGCAGGGTGGCGCTGCCATCGGCAGAAGGCGCCTGGGGGAGAGTGCAAATCAAGGGGGTCTGTATCATGCTGGGATCCCTGACGACGATTCGGTGAAGGCCGCACATGCGGTCATGGCTTGGCCCATCGGCCTCGCATGACCGGAAGAAAGCAAATTACAGGCCAGATTGGTGATAACGACGCAGGATGGCGTAGTCATCCAGCATCTTCTGCTCCTGGCGCTGGGCCTTCTGGCGCACCTTGTCCGCCTTCTTCTCCAGCAGCAGCTCGACCGCCTTGCGCCGCTGCTGGGCTTCGAGCCACTGGGTGCGGCACTCGGCCAGTGCCTCGCGCACCTGCAACACCCCTTGGTACTGCTGGGTCGCCGCGTTTTCGAGCTTGTTGATGAAGGCGTGATACTGGCTGTTCTGCTGGGGGCTGATCCCCTGCAGACCGCGCTCCGTCCACTGCTGGTGGTAGATCTGGCGGTACTGGTTGAGGGCGTTCTGCTGATCCATGAACAGCTTGAGATCCTGCTGGGCCTTGGCCAGCGCCATGGCGGCCTGCTGTTCAGCCTCCTCCAGCCGACTCGCCAGCAACGTCAATCCTTTACTCATAAGGGCTCTCCACCGGTCAACGCATCAGGGGCATGGCCACCAGTTGCAGGGATTGCAGGCCTTCATCGTAGTGAATGACCTCGCGCATTTTCTGCTGCAAGAACTGATCCAGATAGGGTTTCTGGATGATGGCCCGGTCGATGCGCGGATCCGATCCCTGGCTGTAGGCGCCGATGGTGATGAGGTCCCGGTTCTGCTGGTAGAGGGAGTAGAACTGCTTGAAGGTGCGCGCCAGCTCCATGTGCTCCGGTGAGGTCACCATGGGCATGACCCGGCTGATGGATTTTTCGATGTCGATGGCAGGATAGTGCCCCGCATCCGCCAGCTCCCGCGCCAGCACGATGTGGCCGTCAAGGATGGCCCGGGCCGCGTCGGCGATGGGATCCTGCAGATCGTCCCCCTCCGTCAGCACGGTGAAAAAGGCGGTGATGGAGCCCTGGCCGTCGCTGCCGTTGCCGGCCCGCTCCACCAGCGCCGGCAATTTGGCAAACACCGAGGGGGGATAGCCCTTGGTGGCCGGCGGCTCCCCCACCGCCAGTGCAATTTCCCGCTGTGCCTGGGCGTAGCGGGTGAGGGAGTCCATCAGCAGCAGCACGTTGAGCCCCTGCTCGCGGAAATACTCGGCGATGGCGAGCGCCGTCTCGCACCCCTTGAGGCGCATCAGCGGCGAGGCATCGGCAGGGGCGGCCACCACCACGGCGCGCTCGCGCCCCTCGGCGCCGAGGATCTCCTCGATGAACTCCTTCACCTCCCGGCCCCGCTCGCCGATGAGGCCCACCACGACGACATCCGCCACCGAGCCCCGGGTCATCATGCCAAGCAGCACGGATTTGCCGACACCGGAGCCGGCGAACAGACCCATGCGCTGACCCCGGCCCACGGTGAGCACGGCATTGATGGCCCGTACCCCCACGTCCATGGGTTGATGGATGGGGCGACGGGCCAGGGGATTGATGCGGTGCTGGGCGAACTGCACCGTCTGGGACGAGAGGATGGGGCCGAGCCCGTCCAGGGGTTGGCCGATGCCATCGATGACCCGGCCAAGCAGACTCATGCCCACCGGGATGCCGTGATCTTCGGTGACGGGCACCACCCGGGCGCCGGGAATGACCCCCTTGAGCTGCTCGCTCGGCATCAAGAACAGGCGATCCCCGGCAAACCCCACCACCTCGGCCTCCAGGGCCCCATCCTGGGTATCGATGCGGCACAGGGAGCCGATGGCGGCGCGGCAGCCGATGGCTTCCAGGGTCAACCCCACCACCCGGGTGAGCTTGCCCGCCACCGGCGGTATGGGGGCCTGCTCGCGAACCCGGTAGCCTTTAAGCCGATCAAGAAGGGGTGCCGTCATGTCGCCTCCGACGATGAGTGCCTGATGATGCCGTCAGCAGGGCGCTGCACGACGGGTTCGAACCGGGCCATGGCTCAGCTCGCGTTGTCACGCAGGAAATTGCGCAGCAGCAGATCGATGCGCCCGGAGAGAGTGAGATCGATGCTGGAAAGCTCGGTGGCCAGTTGCAGATCGCCGGGGGAGAAGGTGGGCTCGCTTTGCAGCCGCCAGTGGCGCCTGGCGCACTCCTCGGCGCCAAAGGCGGCCTCTACCCGGGTCACATCCTCCGGGTGCAGCATCAGGGTGACCCCCTGCTCGGCGGCAGGGAGCAGGGCCAACCCCTGCTTGAGGGCCTCCAGCAGCAGCGTGGGGGAGGTTTGCGCCTCATGGCGGATGAGGGCGCGGGCGAGCTGTTGCACCAGGGCGATGAGCTGCTGCTCCACCGCCTCGTCCATCTCGCCAAGGGGAGTGGCCAGGCGTGAGACCAGGGCTTGCCAGCGGGCTATCTCCAGCTCCACCTGCTCCCGCCCCATGGCGAGGCCCTCTTCCCTGCCCTGCTCCAGCCCGGCCTGGTGGCCCTGCTGCAAGCCTTCGAGCTTGCCCTCTTCCAGCCCCTTGGCAAAACCGGCCTCGCGCCCATCGCGCATCCCCTCTTCCCAGGCGGCCTGACGAATCGCCTCCACCTCTTCGGCGGTGATGCTGGGGGCGGGTTCTTCGGGTTGTTCTTCCGGCAGGGCCGCATCGGCCTGCTCCTGACGATACCAGTCAGGAGCCAGCCCCAGGGCATTGGTCTCGACCTCGGCTTCGGTCTCCATCTCTGGCCAGCCCCAGGTCTCAATCTGCGCCGTGTCGGACTCGGGCCTCAGATAGCCGCGCAGTTTGCTGTTCTTGTCATTCATGTGCCGAAGAGACTCCTATCGAGGGCCGGGTACAGGGGCCGACATCATCGCACATTCCATGGCCCATGGCTTAGAGGAACTCTTCGCCACCACCCGCCCCCAGCATGATCTCGCCCGCATCCGCCAGGCGGCGCGCGGTGGAGAGGATCTCCTTCTGGGCGGCTTCCACCTCGGAGACCCGGATCGGCCCCATGGCCTCGAGGTCGTCCGCCAGCATCTCGGCGGCCCGCTTGGACATGTTCTTGAATACTTTTTCCCGCATCTGGTCGTCCGACCCCTTGAGGGCCCGTTGCAGCAGATCCCCGGGCACTTCCCGCAGCAGGGTCTGGATGCCCCGATCGTCCACGTCGATGAGGTTTTCGAACACGAACATCAGATCCTGGATCTGTTGGCTCATCTCCTCGTCCGACTCGCGGATGGAGTCCATCAGCTGCCCTTCGATGTTGGTGTCCAGGTAGTTCATGATGTTGGCCGCCGCCTTCAGGCCGCCCATCTTGGCCGCCTGGGCACCGGCCGCACCGGCGAACTGTTTCTCCATGATGTCGTTGAGCTCCTGCAGCGCCGCCGGTTGCACCTCTTCGAGGTTGGCGATGCGCATCACCAGATCCAGGCGCACCTGCTCCGGGAACTGGCTCAGGATCTCGGCGGACTGCTCCGGCTCAAGATAGGAGAGGACGATGGTCTGGATCTGCGGGTGCTCGTTCTGGATGATGCTGGCCACCTGGCGGGCATCCATCCACTTGAGGGAGTCGAGGCCACGGGCACCTGACCCCAGGATGATCTGATCCACCAGGTTGCTGGCCTTGTCCTCCCCGAGCGCCGCCACCAGGGCCTTGCGCACGAAGTCTTCACTGCCGATGCCGATGTTGGTGTACTTCTGGATGTCGTCGATAAATTGACGATGCACCGCCGCCACCCGATCGTGGCTGAAATCCGACATGGAGGCCATGGACATGCCGAGCCGCTGCACCTGCTTGGGCTCGAGGTGACGGAAGATCTGGGCCGCATCCTCCTCGTTGAGGCTCAGCATCAGCACCGCCGCCATCTCCATGCCCCCCATCTGATCCAGGATCAGGCGCTGGCTTTCGGTGATGTCGTTGCCGGTGACCTGGCTTTTATTCTCTTCAGGCATCTTTGGTTACCCATTCTTTGATGACCTGGGCGGCCAGGTCAGGTTCGTTCGCTACCAGGGCGCGCACGGCCTTGAGCAGATCCTCGTCACGGTGCAGGTCAGGCAGCTTGAGCTGACCATCCCGCAGACCGAATACCGGTTCTGCCTCGGCCTGGGCGGCCAGCAGGCTCAGTTCGTCGTCGCCACCCAGCACGGTGTGGTTGTCGAAGTCCAGCTCCCCTTCCGGCTTGGCGTCCGGGTAGAGCAGGCGCTTGAGCATGGGTCGCACCACGGTGACGATGAGCACTATGATGACCAGCACGGAGGCGGCGATGCGCACCGCGCGCCAGAACCAGGGCTGCTCGTAGAGAGGGATGTCGGCCACGGTCTGGAGTTCCGGGCGGTTGAACGGAATGGCGACCACCTCCAGGGTATCCCCCCGGGTCACGTCAAAGCCCAGACCGCCGCTCAGCAGACGGCGCAGGGTATCGAGTTCGGCCTGGCTGCGGGCTTCCCGGGTCACGGCACCGTCGGCGCCGGGGATGGCTTTGTAATCCACCGCCACCGACACCGTCATGCGGCGAATGCCGCCCTGCTGGCGCCGGATGTGGCTGACGGTGGTGTCCAGTTCGAAGTTGCGGGTCGCTTCCTTGCGGGAACGGCCGGAAGAGGCGGTTCCTTCTGCACCGGCAGCCTGCTCGGGAATGTTGGACGCGGCGGGCGGCTGGTTGGAGAGGGCGCCGGGCACCCCGCCGTTGCTGCCGCTGGCGCTGTTCTCTTCCATGGTCATTTCGGAGCGCACCGCCGGCAGGTCCGGGTTGTAGGTCTTGCGGGTCTGTTCCTGCTGGGAGAAGTCGAGGGAGAGATCCACCTCCGCCGTATAGTTGTCGGCCCCCAGCACCGGGATCAGGATGGCGTCAATTTTTTGTTTGTATTCGAGCTCCTGCTTCTGCTGCATCGCAAACTCCTTGCGGGTCTGGGCAGAGAGGGGATCCTGGGAGCCGGAGTTGAGCAGGCGACCGTTCTGGTCGGTCACGGTGACGCGGGTCGGCTCCAGACCGTGAACGGCGGAGGCGACCATGTCGACGATGGAGTCCACCTCACCCTGGCCCAGGGCGTTGCCCTTGAGGCTCAGGACCACGGTGGCGCTGGGCTTGCGTTCGTTGCGGGCAAACACGTTGTCTTTCGGGATGGCCAGCAGCACCTGGGCCTTGGCGACGTTCTGGAACTGCTCGATGGCGCTCGCCAGCTGACGCTCGCGGCTCAGTTTCAGGCGCTCGCTCTCCATGCGCTGGCTGACGCCGAAGCTGGAGTCCTTGAGCAGGATGGCTTCGCCGTCGTTGCTGGCGTCGCTGTTGTTGGCCAGACCGGCGCGGGTCAGGCGCAACCGGATGTCCGCATAGTTTTCAGCACTGACCAGCACGCTCTTGCCGTCCACCTGATAGGGGATCTTCTGCTGATCCAGGTAATCCAGGGTGGAGACCAGCTCCTGGGTGGTGAAGGTGCCGAGGGGACGCATCTCCGGCTCCTTGCCCCACAAGAGGATGAAGACGGCGATGGCCAGACAGATGGTCAGCCCCAGGATCAGGGTGATCTGGCGCAACACATCGGTGTTGGACAGGAAGCCCAGCGCCGAGCTCTTCTGCTCGTGCTCGTCGAGGGCGGCCGCCCCCTCGTTGTTGATCAGCAGATCGCCGTTTTGATCAGTTGCCACGGTTTATGTCCTTGTTGCTGACATCTTCATGATGCTCGGTCGCCATGGGCCCGAGTTACACCGGCATGTTCATGATGGTCTTGTAGGCATCGACCATCTTGTTGCGCACCTGCACCGTCGCCTCGAAGGCGATGGAGGATTTCTGGCCGGCGATCATCACCTGGGAGAGATCCACCGACTTGTCGCCGAGATCGAAGCGGGTACGCAGATCGTTGGCGGTGCCCTGCAACTCGTTGACGTTGTCCAGGGCCTGTTGCAGCATCTGGCCGAAATCCGAGCTGACCGGACGACCGGGCTGGGTCAACGGCGTGGCACCGGCTTCCACCTTGAGGGCCTGCATCTCTTGCATCAGGCTGCTTGCGCTAATATCCATCTTCCCTTCCCAGACAAATCATTGACACTGACTGGCTTGAAGCAATAAAGGTGCCAACCAGAGCGAGATCTCGAGATCAGGGATAAAAGCGGGGCGCGATCAGGCCGACGGGCACCGGCCATCCGGGGATCAGGTTGCCGATCCGAGGGGATCGCCCAGCAGCAGCCGCAGGTAGATGCTCTGCTTGTCCCACTCCCGGCGCTGGGCAGCCATCCGATCCTGCTCGGCCTCATGGGTCATCTTGCTCTCCTGGTCGCCGGACTCTGTGCGGCGCCCATGAAAAAGAGGGCCTTGGGCCCTCTTTTTACTGCAAATCCCGACAAGTAAACAGGGTGCATCTCTAGCCATCCATGAAATGCCGGGTCAGATTGGCAGGGATCACTTGTTCAGGTCATCATCCAGCCAGTACTTGGAGCCCGAGATGTTGGCGTCAAGCAACAGCCCCTTCTCGCCAATCTGGTAGATGGCCATGCCGCCATTGTATTTGGCGGTGAGCTCGGCGCTCTCCTTGCCCGCCACGGCGCCCACCTCGGAGGTGGCTTCCCACCCCTTGCTGACGAAGGCATCGAACCTCGCCTTGTCTTCGAACAGGATCACCTGCTGGTAGAACTTGCCGCCGATCCCGGCCGCAAGACCGGCACCGAACATCTTCATGTAGGTGTGCTTGCCACTGGTGCGATTGACGGCGACCCCGGCCCCCTGATTGGTGTGGATCATCAGGGAGAACTTGCGCGAGTCGAACACCGCATAGCCATAAGCCTTGTCAAACAGCAACTTGGCCGAGGGCTGCTCGTTGAACAGCCGCACCAGGGCGGTATCGGCCATGGTATCGAGGGCGGTTCTCGCCTCCTCCGGGGTCTTGGGCTCGAGCATGGTGTCGAGCTTCTTGTCGGCGGCGGTCAGCCACTCCTTGCCGGTGGCCGCGCTCTCTGCCGTCCAGGCCCCCGCCTTGTTGTAGGCTTCGGCCCCCCAGCTGGACACCGACTCCCAGGTCTCCTTGGAAAAATCGGTGATCCCCTTCCACGCCTCCTTGCTGGTATCGCTCACCGCGGTACCGAGTTCGGAGGCGGCCTCCTTCAGCTTTGCCCAGTCGGCCAGACCGGGGGTTGAGGCCAGCGCCAGTGCCGTGGCTATCACCAGGAATCGAATCTTCATTGTTTCCACCCTCTGTGATGAGTCGAAGGTCACAGTAGCAGATCTGGCGCCTGCCCGTTAAGGGCATCCCCCCGGCGCGGGTCAGACGCTGACGCGCAGGGTCTCAACGAAGCCGTTTGCCCTGGCCGTCCACCACCTGCTCGCCATCCTCCTTGGCAAACGCCCCTTGCTGCGGGTCAGGCAGGATATCGAGCACCACCTCCGACGGGCGGCACAGCCGGGTGCCGAGGGGGGTGACCACGATGGGCCGGTTGATGAGGATGGGATGGGCCAGCATGGCGTCAATCAGTTCGTCATCGCTGAAGCGATCTTCTGCCAGCCCCAGCGCCTCGTAGGGGGGCACGTTCTTGCGCAGCAGATCGCGCACCGGCATCCCCATGGCGGCGATCAGGGCCACCAGCTCGTCGCGGGAGGGGGGCGTCTCCAGATAGTGAATGATGGTGGGCTCCACACCGCTGTTGCGAATCAGCGCGAGGGTGTTGCGGGAGGTGCCGCACTCCGGGTTGTGATAGAGGGTGATTGCACTCATTTGCCTGTCTCTCATGACTCAAGTGAATAGAAATGGGTTAGTGGCCATCCGTTAGCGCTTTAGTCCCGCCTCGTACCAGGGTTTGCTGGCGTTGACCACGCGCACCACCAGCAGCATGACCGGCACCTCGATGAGCACCCCGACCACGGTGGCGAGCGCCGCGCCGGAATGAAAGCCGAACAGGCTGATGGCGGCGGCCACCGCCAGCTCGAAGAAGTTGGAGGCCCCGATCAGGGCGGAAGGGCAGGCCACCGAGTGCTTCTCCCCCACCTTGCGGTTGAGCCAGTAGGCGAGCCCGGAGTTGAACAGCACCTGGATCAGGATGGGCACCGCCAGGAGGGCGATGACCAGCGGCTGCTCCATGATGGCGTTGCCCTGGAAGGCGAACAGCAGCACCAGGGTGAGCAGCAGGGCCGCCACCGACCAGGGCTGGATGCGGGTCATGATGCCGTCAAAATGGGCCAGCCCCTTTCTCAGCAAGGCCTTGCGCAGCAGCTGGGCGAGGATGACGGGGATGACGATGTAGAGCACCACCGAGGTGAGCAGGGTATCCCAGGGCACGACTATGCTGGAGACCCCGAGCAGCAGCGCCACCAGCGGGGCAAAGGCAAACACCATGATGAGGTCGTTCACCGCCACCTGCGACAGGGTGAAGTAGGGATCGCCGTTGGTGAGGCGACTCCAGACAAACACCATGGCGGTGCAGGGGGCCGCCGCCAGCAGGATGAGACCCGCCACGTAGCTGTCCAGCTGATCCGCCGGCAGCCAGTCGGCAAATAGCACGCGGATGAAGAGCCAGCCGAGGAAGGCCATGGAGAAGGGCTTGACCAGCCAGTTGATGAAGAGGGTGACCCCGATTCCCTTGAGGTGCCCCTTCACCTGGTGCAGGGCGCCAAAGTCGATCTTGAGCAGCATGGGGATGATCATCACCCAGATAAGCAGCCCCACCGGCAGGTTGACCCTGGCCACCTCCATGGCGCCGATGGCCTTGAAGAGACTCGGCAACCCCTGCCCGAGGCCAATGCCCACCAGGATGCAGAGGGCGACCCAGGCGGTCAGATAACGTTCAAAAAAGCCGATGGCAGGGGCTGCCTTGGCCTCACAGCTTGCAGACATGATGACTCCCGGTGCGATCCACGCTCGCACCCCAGGTTGAATAGATGAATGGCACGGCACATGGGCATCGACAGCCCTGGCCCGTTACGACTCGCCGCAGCAGGACGACGACCCCTCGGCGCGGGAGGCGCTGCCGGGCCCGGCGGGCAGCAGGCCGCACGCCTCGGGATGACCGGCGCAGCACTCCTCGGTGAGGTAGGCGATCACCCCCAGCATCAGGGGGATGTTGGCGCGATAGCGCAGAAAACGCCCCTCCTGCTCCACCGACAGCAACCCGGCGTTGAGCATCCCCTTGAGGTGAAACGAGAGGGTATTGGGGGCGATGTCGAGCTCGCCGGCCAGCTCCCCCGCGACCCGCCCCTCCAGCCCGGCCTTGACCAGCAGCCGCCACACCTCGAGCCGGATGCCGGAAGCCAGCGATTCAAAGACCTTGGTGGCCGTCTCTTTGTTCATGGGTCTCCCCCCTTGGATGCCTCATTTCAACTATACAAGAATTATTGAAATGATCAAAGTGTCACCACCGAGCCGACATCGCGACGGGACGGGCCACCAGAGGCGCCGCCCCGGCCATGTCGTGCCCGCCAGCGGCCTCATGTCAGTCATACGGCTAATATCTGGCCTCTCTTTATAAGGCACTCTTATGACCTTACCCCGGACAATCCTCCCGTTGGCCGCCCCGCTCACCGCGGCGCCCTGCCCCGCCGCAAAGCCGCAATGCCGCAGAACAACCCCCGGCGCCGGATGCACCAAAAGGTGATGAAACGAGAAATGGCCCCAGGGCCCCGCCGTCAGATGACGGGGCCAGGGGAATCCGGGAGAAACCGGGGAGGAGAGAGAGGCGCAATCAGGTGATCACGGGATCCCGATGATATTGCCGATGGATGGCACAAAACGCCTCCCGGCTTTGCAGCGCCGCCGCGACGCAGACAGGGTCGAACTGGCTGCCTGCATGGGTCTTGAGGTATTCAAAGGCCGTTTCGAGGGGCCAGGCCTGCTTGTAGGGTCGCTCGCTGGTAAGGGCGTCAAACACATCCGCCACCGCGACGATGCGGGCCTCCAGGGGGATCGCCTCCCCCGCCAGTCCTTCCGGGTAACCCTGACCGTCGAAACGCTCGTGGTGGTAGGCGATGATGTTCTTCAGCATGTCGGTGTGATGGATGCCGTCCAGGCCGAACTCGCGGATCATCAGGGCGATCATCTCCCGCCCCTTGAAGGGGTGGGTCTTCATCACCCCGTACTCCTCGGCCGTGAGCTTGCCCGGCTTGAGCAGGATGGCGTCGGGCACCGCAATCTTGCCGATATCGTGCAGCTCGGAGAAGAGGTGGATGAACTCCACCTCCTCGTCATTCAAGGGGTAATGGGCCGCCACCTCCCGGGCGATGAGCCGCGAATAGGCCGACATCCGGTGCAGGTGATTGGCGGTCTCCTCGTCCCGGTAGCGGCTGAACTCCCGCACCGTGGTCAGGGCCCCGTTCAGGGTCTGGATGGAGAAGAACTCCACCGCGATGATGGCCGCCAGGATCTGGGCATAGGCCGCCAGCTCACCGCAAATGGCGCCATCGAAGTAACCGGGCTCTTTGGCATCGCAAAACAGAAAGCCGAACAAGCGACTGTTGAGCAGCAGCGGCTCGGCATAGCTCGACGCGTACCCGGCCGCCAGCACTTTGCGGCTGTGCTCGGAGGGGGAGCCCAGCAGGGAATCCAGGGTATCGAGCACCCTGGGCCGCTGGTGCTCGGCCAGGTAGCGCAGGGAAGGCACCTCGCTCAGCCTGACCTCGTACTGCAACAGCGGCGAGCCCCCGTCCGTGCTGTGGGCAAAGGTCTTGAGCTGGTCCGTCTGCGGGTCGTAGATGGCGATCGCCACCCGGCTCAACTTGTCAAAGCGCTGTCTGAGGGTGGCGTGCACGTTCTGCACTTTCTCACCAAATGAACTCTCCATCCCGCACATCCTTCTGATAGGCCTGTTGGGAGTATAGTGACACCCGTTTTGCCCCTCCTGCCAAATGGTGACGGCGCACAGGGATCGTGATCCCGCCCGCACCGACGACGGCCCCCTCCCTGCCCGTGGTCACATCACGCCCGCCCCACCCCGCGTCCCCGGGCAAAGAGATTGTTCGCTTCCGACGTGTCGGCTGTATAGTTTTTGGTTAGCCATTCCGGTAAAATCCGCGCCCTTGAATAAGAGCCACCTAAGAGTGATTGAGCGATGTCCAACACAAAACAGGCCCCCAAAGTAGGATTCGTCTCCTTGGGTTGACCTAAGATCGCAAGACCAATCCACATCTAATACAGTCAGGCTTGTGCTAGCGGTATCCCATCACTTAGCGCCGGTTATAATCCAAAACAAGCTGAGGCTGGGTTAGCATTACTTTACGAGGTCCAGCGACAAATGCATCCACCGCTGCGACAAACCACGATGAGCGAAGAGCGGCGGTCTTCCGTTGGAAGACATCAAAGTTGAAGCAACTTGGCTCAAACACAACCTACAAAGATCAATATCGAATCTGTTCAGATAAGTTCAAGGTGCCGGTTAATCAATCCAAAATCAGCAACTGGTTCATACCCTTTCTCTGAAAACATCAGTGCACCTCGCCGCTGCTCTTTCAGATTTGCTATGGCCTGAAAAAAGCAACTCTCGCACAGGTGAACCTCGTAACTTTCGCCATCGTGCTGAGTTCCATAACCCCAGTGGGCACTCAATGTGCCAAACTCGATATTGCTAACAGCCCCCTCCGTTTGGCAACTCTCTTCACAAACATCACAGCGAATATCGCTGATTACCTCGACCTCTTTTTTGGTCATGATTTTCATATCCTGTTACTCCATTCATGCAGCATCTGCGAATCAACTGCATCGAGTCCGCAGGTTG
>JADHEF010000525.1_pt1 | contig 38078 bp, 37 predicted proteins | sample 8952391 | NCBI WGS metagenome assembly JADHEF01 (sample SAMN16124439, study PRJNA663245) | bioreactor sludge metagenome | isolation source: sludge (nitrite) | place: India:Bengaluru | collected 2019-02-28 | reverse complement strand
TGGCATCAAACTCGCACTGCACTGTACAGGTCGCCTATGCAGTACACCCTGCAAACGCCAGGCGATACGCACCCTGAAGGCCCCGAATGTTCGAATTACATCCAGACTCCTCAACCCCGCTGGTCAACCAGATCATTGACGGGCTGCGCGAGCTGATCGACAACCAGACCCTCAAGCCAGGCGCCAAGGTGCCGTCGATCCGCGCCTTTGCCGCGAGCTATTCGGTGAGCACCTTCACCGTGGTCGAGGCCTACGACCGCCTGGTCGCCCAAGGGCTGCTGGTAAGCCGTGGCAATGCGGGGTTCTTCGTCAACCGTGCGGCGGGCGAACTGCTGGACACGCACAACGCCGAGGCTGATACCAGTCGACCAACGTTCAACTCCGAGTGGTACCTGCAGCAGATCTTCGAGATCCGCCAGTTGCCGTACAAACCGGGGTGCGGGTGGCTGCCCAACGACTGGATGTACGAAGACGGCTTGCGTCGCGGCCTGCGCCAGGTGGCCGGCAGCCCGCTGGAATTGTCCGGCTACGGCGACCCCATGGGGCTGATGGAGCTGCGTGCACTGACCGCGCAGAACCTGCAGCAAGAGCTGTCGATCGTCGCCAACCCTGCGCAACTGATGCTCACCCACGGCGCCAGCCAGGCCCTGGACCTGGCCGCCCGCACACTGGTGCGCCCAGGCGATGTGGTGCTGGTGGACGACCCTGGCTACCCCAACCTGATGAGCATTCTGCGCACGCAGGGCGCCACCCTGGTCGGCGTGCCACGCACCCCGGCCGGTTACGACCTGAACCAGCTGGAGCACTTGCTCACCCACCACCGCCCGACCGCGTTCTTCACCCAGCCGCACCTGCACAGCCCCACCTGCTCCCGCACCCCGCTGCCGCAGTTGCACCGCCTGCTGCAACTGGCCAGTCAGCACGGCTTCCGCCTGGTGGAAAACAACCTGTACGCCGACATGGTCGCCGAGCCGCAGCCCTGCCTGGCCAGCCTCGACCACCTGCAGCAGGTGGTGTACGTGGGCAGCTACTCCAAGAGCATTTCGCCCAACGTGCGGGTCGGCTACATGCTGGCCAACCCCGAGCTGATGCAGAAACTGTTGCACCTGAAGATGCGTTCGGGCCTGACCACCTCACAGGTGATGGAGCGCGTGGTGTACGCCGCGATCATCGACGGCCGCTGGCGCAAACACCTCAAGCGCCTGCGCCAACGCCTGGCCGAGGCGCATCAGGAAGTTGGCCGGCATTTGCATCGATTGGGCTTTGAACTGTTCATCGAATCGGATGAAGGCATGTACATCTGGACCCGCCACCCGGCCATTCCGGACAGCGCGGCGCTGCTGGATGATGCGCTGGAGAAAGGCATCATGCTCGGGCCAGGGCAGTTGTTCATGGTGGATGCCAAGGCGACCGGGTGGATGCGGTTCAATGTGGCATTCAGTACGGAGCCGGCGATGTGGGAGTTGTTGGAGAAGGTGCTGGTGAAGCATGTGCGGCGGGGTGGGGTGTAACGGCGGTGGTGTGGCGGGTGTGTTCGCCACAAACTTTACAGGAGCGCCCCGACAGGGCCGCTCCTGCATGACCGCGTCAACCGGTCAGGAAGGCGCGGCTCATTGCACGCTTAGGCCTTGGGCAGTGGCGCATGCTGGGCAATCAGTCCCAGCGCTTGCAGCTCAGCCCAGAACGCCGCCGGAATGACCGCCTTGAGCGCCGCCAGGTCCTGGTCGGCATGTTGCGGCCGGGTCGCCCCCGGGATCACGGCCGCCACTGCCGGGTGCGCCAACGAAAACTGCAATGCCGCCGCCTTGATGTCTACACCATGGCGCGCCGCCACTTCATTCAGGTACTGCACGCGGGCACGGACCTGCGGGCTGGCCTTCTGGTACTCGTAGTGCTCGCCACCGGCAATCACCCCCGAGTTGTAAGGGCCGCCGACGACAATCCCGAGGCCTTGCGCCAGCGCGCCGGGCATTACCCGTTGCAGGGCACGTTCGTGGTCCAGCAGGCTGTAGCGGCCAGCCAGCAGGAAGCCGTCCGGGCGCGCTTCTTCCAGGTCCAGGGTCAGCTCGATCGGCTCGACACGGTTCACACCCAGGCCCCAAGCCTTGATCACCCCCTCTTCACGCAAGCGGGTCAGCACGCGGAAGGCACCGGTACGCGCGGTTTCGAAACGGCTCAACCATTCATCACCGTAGAAGTCCTGTGCGATGTCGTGAATCCAGACAATATCCAGGTAGTCGGTGCCCATGCGTTCGAGCGTGCCCTCGATCGAGCGCAGGGTGGCATCGGCGCTGTAGTCATTGACGATGCGGTTACGGTTACCATGCTCGAACAGCCCGCTCTTCTCGCCCAGTTCACGGGATGATGGATCCTCCAGTTCGTCGAGGATGACACGGCCAACCTTGCTGCTGAGTACGTACTCATTGCGTGATCGCCGGGCCAGGGCCTTGCCCAGGCGAATTTCCGAGAGGCCGGCACCGTAGAACGGTGCGGTGTCGAAGTAGCGCACGCCATTGTTCCAGGCGGCATCTACCGAAGCGTGTACTTCGGCGTCCGGCACGTTGCGAAACATGTTGCCCAGCGGCGCGGTACCGAAGCCCAAGGGGTTGGCGATCAGGTCTTTCAAGCTCATGAAATGTCTCCAGAAAAGGTATGCAAGGTCGTCAACCGACGACGTGGACACATCCTAGGCTGGCCAAGTCTAGACCGTCCAAGTCATAATTCGTCACAGTTAAGTCCCTGGAGGTCTCATGCAGGATCTACGTCAGTTGCGCTACTTTGTGGCCGTCGCCGAATGCGAAAACGTCGGCCGGGCCGCCGAACAGCTGCACATTTCCCAGTCCCCCCTCAGCCGGCAGATCGCCCAGCTGGAGGACAACCTTGGCCTGGCACTGTTCGAACGGCGCAACCAGCGCCTGTACCTGACCAACGACGGGCGCACCTTCCTGGCCGAGGCGCGCGGCCTGCTCAAGCACGCCGAGCGCCTGGAATCGCTGGGTAAACGCCTCGGGCGGGGTGAGGAAGGCGGGCTATGCATCGGTTACGTCAACCATGCCATCCATGCCGGCGTTCTACCCGGTGCGGTGCGGGCCATTCGTGGTGAGCGCCCGAACATTCACATCGCGCTATACAACATGCCTCCCAGTGAGCAGTTCGAGGGCCTGCGCCAACGCAGCCTGGACATTGCCCTGGTGTGCGAACCGCCGCCAACGCACGACCCCGATCTGCGTGCCCAGCCGGTGCTGGACGACCCGATGCTGCTGGCCATCCCGGCCGCGCACCCGCTGGCCAGCAAGGCCGAACTGGCCCCGGCCGACCTGCACGAGCAAGAGTGGATCATTACGGGTGGCCAGCCCGACCAGGTGAACAAGCGCGACGACTTCATTGCCCGCTGTGGCGATGCCGGCTTTACCCCGCGCCTGTCGCTTGAAGCGACCGACCCGCTCAGCGTGCTCGGCCTTGTCTCGGCAGGCCTCGGCCTGGCGATGGTGCAAAGCAGCCTGACAGCCAGTGCCGGACCTACCGTGGTACTGCGCCAGCTGGCGTGGTTCCAGCCCAGCGTGCAGTTATGGGCGGCCTGGCACCAGGTCGACCTGCGGCCAATCGTGGGTATTTTCCGTGAACGGGTACTGGCGCTGGCCAATAAGTCGTCAAAGGTCTGAACTAAGTCTAATTGCGTCTTTTACAGTCTTAACGCGCTTTACTAGTATGGCTCCTATCGATGCAACTCATCCACAGGAGCCATTCCATGAACATCGACCTCGGCGGACGCACCGCCATCATCAGCGGCTCGACCGGCGGTATTGGTCTGGCCATCGCTCGCGGCCTGGCTCGCGCCAACGCCGACGTGGTCATTGCCGGTCGCACCCAGAAATCGCTGGATGCAGCCCTGGCCGAACTGCACGGGCAAGGCGGCCGTGGGCAGATTCACGGCGTAGTCGCCGACCTGGGCACCGCCGCCGGTGCCGAAACCCTGTTTGCCGCCCACCCTACGGCCGACATTCTGGTCAACAACCTGGGCATCTATGACGACGTCGATTTTTTCGACGTGGCCGACAGCGAGTGGACACGCTTCTACGACACCAACGTGTTGAGTGGCGTACGCCTGGCCCGCCACTATGCCCCGGGCATGGTCGAGAAAGGTTGGGGGCGAATCCTGTTCATTTCCTCGGAATCGGGCATCGCCATCCCTGCCGACATGATCAACTACGGCGTCACCAAGGCCGCCAACCTTGCAGTGTCGCATGGCCTGGCCAAGCGCCTGGCCGGCACCGGGGTTACCGTGAACGCGGTTTTGCCCGGCCCCACCCTGACCGATGGCGTGGCCGCGCTGGTAGCCGATGCGGCCCAAGCGTCCGGGCGCAGCATTCGTGAAGAGGCCGACCATTTCGTGCGCACTGCGCGGCCGAGTTCGATCATCCAGCGCGCCGCCGATGTCGACGAAGTCGCCCACCTTGTGGTGTACCTCGCCTCCCCTTACTCCTCCGCCACCACCGGCGCGGCCCTGCGGGTCGACGGCGGTGTGGTCGACAGCCTCGCTATCTGAATCCAACTGGAGAACTACTTCATGGCAACTGCCTATGCTTCCCTGCAAACCAAACACAGCCCTGAACATGTCTGGGCATTGATCGGCGGTTTCGACAGCCTGCCCGACTGGCTGCCGTTCATCCCCGAGAGCATTGCCAGCGAAGGTGGCCGCGTGCGCTCGCTGAAAGACCCGGACGGCAACCGCATCGTCGAGCGCCTGATGGCCTTTGACGAGAACGCGCGCAGCTACAGCTACGCAATCATGACCAGCCCGTTCCCGGTCACCGGCTACCTGTCGACCCTGCAGGTCAAGGCAGATGGCCAGGGCAGCCTGGTGGAGTGGTCGGGCGAGTTCACCCCGGTCGGGGTAAACGATGCCGAGGCCCAGGCGCTGTTCAAGGGCATCTATGAAGGTGGCCTGCAAGCCTTGGCAAAAACCCTAGGCTGAGTGAACCGGGGTTGCACTGCAACCCCGCTTTTTTGCCCCTGCGTCAAAACACCTTGTCCCACCTCTAGCTGTTTCCCCCGCGCGATCCCCGCTAGCCTGCCGCCCCCCCCGTCTCACAAGGACCCGTACCATGCCAACCGACCATCAAAGCCTGGGCCTGCGCGTGGCGGGTGAACAACTGCTGCAGGCGGTAGCTGACGGCCGCCTGATCGCACCGCAACGCCGCGAGTTCGCCTTTACAGCACTGCCACAGGCATTGCGACAGCTGAAAGAAGGTACAGGAACAGGTAAATGGTGACATGCATGAATTAAGCGCTTGACAGCGCTATGCAGGTGCGAAAACTTGGATCCCATTCACCGAAAAGGTATGCTCGCGCAATAGCCAAACGCCACCACCGACGATGTGTGGCACCTGTTCTCAAGGATGAGCCCTTTGCCCAGCCACCCTACCCGCCATACCATCGCCCGTCAGTGGCAGCTGTTGAAGTTGCTGCCCGGTCGCCACCCGGGGATGAGCTCCACCCAGTTGCAGGCCGCACTGACAACCGTGGGCCATACCACCAGCAAACGCACCGTGGAGCGCGACCTGGTCGAGCTCGCCGCGCTGTTCCCACTGCAGTGCAACAGCAAAGGCATGCCTTACGGATGGTATTGGCAACCAGGCCTGAGCCTGGGCGAAGCGCAGCGACTGCAACCTGATGTGCTCACGCCCCCGGCACAGGTTGAACTGCAAGCCTGGGTCGATGACACGCTGGCCCGCCGCCTGGAACAATCACCGTTGTCGGCAGACATGCGCCTGACGCCACAAGCGAGCGGCGGCGCCGCGCTGGTGGCCACCGTCGACGACAACCGGGCACTGATGGGCTGGCTGCTGTCCCAGGCAGGGTCAATCCGCGTGCAGGCTCCGCTGGCGCTGCGCGTGGCCATGCTCGAACAGTTGCGCCAGAGCCTGGCGCTGCATGATGGCGGTTGTTGACCGGCAGGCAAAAGTCATTGTCCCGCCGGCCGCTTTTTCACCTTGCCGGCCCTGCGCAAAATTCGCTCCTGACAACGTTTTCGTTCAGGAGTACACCATGAAACGCTTCAAGCCCCTGCTGCTCGCCGTCGCGCTGGCGACCACCGCCCAGGCCGCCCTCGCTGCCGACTGGCAGACCTCGCCTTACGGCAAGCAGGATGAGATCGGCGCCGCCAACCTGCTTACCCCGGAAGTGGTCAAGCAGGCTGTCGGCCTGGTCAAAACCGGCAAGACCTACCCGCTGGCCGTACCCGTGAGCAAGGACCTGCCGGCATTCCGCCATCGCAGTTTCCACCTGTACAACATCCAGCCCGGCGAGCAAGCCGGCCAAACGTTGGGCCGCAACAAGTTCAGCTTCAACGATGAACTGGTCAACGGTTGGACCGGCGTTGGCACTCAACTCAACGGCATCGGCCACATCGGTATCGACAATGTCTACTACAACGGCAACAAGGCAGCCGATTTCGTCACCGTCGAAGGCGTAACCAAACTGGGTGTGGAGAAAGTGCCGCCGATGGTCACCCGTGGTGTCGTGCTGGACATGACGGCATACTACGGCAAGGCCATCGTACCGGGCGGCACCGCGTTTACCGTCGCTGACATCAAGGCGGTACTGAAGAAAGAAGGCATTACCTTGCGCAAAGGTGATGTAGTGCTGTTCAACACCGGCTGGCTAGAACTGATCGGGAAGGACAACCAGCAGTTCCTCGCCACCGAGCCGGGCATCGACCTGCCGGCGGCCGAATGGCTGGCAGATCAAGGCATTGTCGCCTTTGGTGGCGATACCTGGGCCTCCGAGGTGTACCCAAACCCGAGCGGTGAAGAGTTCCCGGTCAACCAGTTCATGCTGGCCAAGCGCGGTATCTACAACCTGGAGCTGATCGACACCCGTACGCTGGTGAAAGACAAGGCGTTCGAGTTCCTGTTCGTGCTGGGGCAACCGCTGTACAAGGGCTCGACCCAGGTGAACATCAACCCGGTGGCGATTCACTGATCACCACACCTGAAGGCTGACAGGGTACCGGTGGGAACGGGCTTGCCCGCGAAGGGCCGCAAAGCGGCCCATCGCCGGCAAGGCCAGCTTCCACAAGAAGACAGTTGCTCCCACGTCAGTCAGTCGCGCTCAGAACGTACCGGGGAACGCCCCGCCATCAATCAGCAGGTTCTGCCCGGTGATGTATCCGGCATGGGCACTGCACAGGAACGCGCAATACGCGCCGAACTCCCCGGCATCACCAAAGCGCGCCGCTGGAATAGCCTTGCGCCGCGCCTGGGCCGTGGCCTGCACATCACCACCCGCCGCCTTCAAGGTCTTTTGCAGGCGCGCCGTGTCGAAGGCCCCTGGTAGCAGGTTGTTCAAGGTCACATTGCTACCCACCAGGCGCTGCTGCCTGGCGAGGCCAGCAATAAAACCGGTCAGGCCACTGCGGGCGCCATTGGACAAACCCAGTATGTCGATCGGCGCCTTTACCGCGCCTGAGGTGATATTCACCACCCGCCCGAAACCGCGCTCGGCCATGCCATCTACCACCGCCTTGATCAGCTCGATGGGGGTGAGCATGTTGGCGTCCAGCGCCGTCAGCCAGTCTTCACGCCCCCAGTCACGGAAATCCCCCGGTGGCGGGCCGCCCGCGTTGTTGACCAGAATGTCGACCTGCGGGCAGGCCGCCAACAGCGCCTGACGCACCTCGGCATCGGTCACATCACCCGCTACGGTACGTACTTCGATACCTGGGCAGGCCGCGCGCAGTTCACTGGCCGTCTGCTCCAGTGTGGCCTGGGTGCGAGCATTGATGACCAGGTTGACGCCTTCTTTGCCCAGGGCCTCGGCACAGCCTTTGCCCAGGCCCTGGCTGGCCGCGCAGACAATGGCCCAGCGGCCGGTAATGCCTAGATCCATCCGGTTGCTCCTTGATGCAATGCGGTTAACAGGTTACTGGATCGGCGAGAACGCAGCAGGCATCAGCAGCTTGGACTCCATCCGCACCAGCATCGGGAATGCCACGGGGATGAAACGCTCCAGCCATTGTGCATCACGGTACAACGCAGCACGGCGCTCGATGCGCTCGTCAAGGCTCTCGTAGGCCCAGATGTGCACCACCTGGTTCAGTTCGCCAATCTCGGTGTACCACCAGCCCACCAGCTTGGCGTAGCGCGAGATCACCGGCAAGCCTTCCTTTTCGAAGTGTTCGAGATATTGCTTCATCTTGCCGATGTGCAGGGTGTAGGTACGCATTTCATAAAACATAGTCGTGGTTCCACTACAGGATCAGAGGGTGCCGTGGTAGGCGTCGGTAATCAGGCGCTCGACATCGCGTGCCGTGGTCAGCCGCGGGTTGACCAGCACGTTGCCGCTGCGCATCGAATCGCTGACCATCTGCGGCAGAAACGCCAGGTCCACGCCCAGCTCACGAATGGTGGCGGGAATACCGATGGCCTGGTTCAACGCCACCACCGCGTCCACGGCACGTGCCGCCGCCTGCTCCACGCAAAGCCCGGTCACATCTGCGCCCAAGGCTACGGCGATATCGCGGAATCGCTCCGGGCAGGCCGGCAGGTTGAACTTGATCACGTACGGCAGCAGCGCAGCGTTGGCGATGCCATGGGGGATGTTGAATACCCCTCCGAAGGTGTGGGAAATGGCGTGTACGTTGCCCAGCCTGGATTGCGAAAACGCCACACCCGCCAGGAACGAGCCCAGCAGCATCTGCTCGCGGGCTGCGATGTCGGTGCCGACGAAGTAGGTTTTTTCCAGGCTGCCTGCGATCAGGCGGATGGCTTGCAGGGCCATCGCCTGGCTGATCGGGTTGGCCTGACGCGACACATACGATTCGATGGCGTGGGTCAGCGCATCCATGCCAGTGGCAGCCGTGATGGCTGCAGGCAGTTTCAGGGTCAGAGCCGGGTCCAGGATGGCCAGGCGTGGGAACAGGCTCGGGCTGACGATTACCGTCTTGAACAGCGTGCGCTTGTTGGTGAACACGGTCGACGCCGTGCATTCGCTCCCCGTACCGGAAGTGGTCGGGATGGCGAAGATAGGTAGCGGCGGCTGGGTCAGCTTGTCGTAACCTTCGTAGTCGAGAATATTACCGGGGTTGGTGGCCATTGCCGCCACGCCCTTGGCGGTGTCGATGCTGCTGCCACCGCCCACGCCAATCACCGCTGTGCAGCCGCACTGCTTCAGCAGCGCCACGGCGGCATCCAGCACGTCGGTGCCGGGGTTGGCTTCAACGGCGCAGAACAGTTGGTAGTCGATGCCCGCCTGCTCCAGCGAGGCAAAGAAGCCCGCAAGGATGCCTGCGTCAAGCAAACCCTGGTCAGTGACCACCAGCAAGGGGCCGTCCACATAGGGCTTGAGCAGCGCACCCGCCTGGTCGGCAAGGCCCGCGCCGCATTTGGCAAGGGTGGGGAAGTGGAACTGAAATTGGCTCATGAGATGTCCTCAGGCAACTGCGTTGTTCTTGTTGTGCCCACCGTGGCGCTGGCGGGCCGTGCCGGAGCAATCTAGAGCGCGGGCCTGCACCGTCGATAATGAAAAGAGCTGATACGCCAATAACCAGTGCTTATCCCCGACCGGGGCAATAAGGAGGTGTTATTGGCGTATCAGCTCTTTTCATTACCCGCCCCATCGGCAGCGCTCCAACAATCGGCCTGCGTAGCCGCTACGCCTCCCGATAATCACAACAACGAGCTCCTGCGATGAAGACCTCACCCTCCCCGTCTGCCCTGGCGCTGCCCACGGCGGCCCCGATGACCACGGTGCGCTGGCGCATCTTCCTGATCCTGTTGCTGCTGACCGCCATCAATTACATCGACCGCGCCTCGCTGTCGGTGGCACTGCCGCTGATTGCCCCCGAATTCAACCTGACGCCGGCCATGGAGGGGCTGATGCTCAGTGCCTTCTTCTGGTCTTATGCCCTGATGCAAATCCCTGGTGGCATGCTGCTGGACCGTTTCCACACCCGTGGCATCATCGGTGCTGCCACCGTCGCCTGGGGGCTGTTCCAGGCGCTGGGGGCGGCCTCGCACAGCTGGCTGGTGCTGCTGCTGACACGCATCGGGCTGGGCGTGGCCGAATCGCCGATCATGCCCGCCGGTGCCAAGCTCAACGGCGCCTGGCTGACACCCAACGAGCGCGGCCGCGGTGCCGTGCTGGTGGATGGTGGCGCGCCGCTGGGCAGCGCACTGGGGGCGATCCTGATTTCCGGCCTGATCGCCTGGTTGGGTTCCTGGCGCCTGGCCTTTGTGGTGGCGGGGGTCGGCACCGTGCTGGCCGGCATCCTGGCGTACAGGTACATCCGCAACCACCCCAGCGAACACCCAGGGGTGAACGAGGCGGAACTGCGCCACATCACCGAAGGCAACGCCAGTGCCCATGCTGCAGCGGCCCAAGCCAGCCTGCCGCTGCGCGAACTGCTGAAAGACCGCTCGATCTTTGCCATGTTCGCCGGCTACAGCTGCATCCTGGCCGTGTTCTACGGCCTGCTGACCTGGATGCCCAGCTACCTGCACAAGGCGCACGGCCTGAACATCTCGGCCATGGGCGGGGCAACCTTCCTGATCTTCATGTGCGGGTTTGTCGGTGAACTGATCGGCGGCTGGATCGGTGACCGCTGGCGCGCCACCGGTGCCTCGCCAAACCTGGTAATGCGCAGCCTGTTCAGCGGCTCGGCCCTGGTGGCAGCGCTGTGCATCCTGGCGGCAGCCTACGTGGGCGAAACCGTTGCGGTGATCAGCCTGCTGTGCGTGGCGATGTTCTTCATTCGCTGGTGCGGGATGTACTGGTGCCTGCCGGCAATCATCGGGGGCCCGTCGCGCACCGGGGTACTGGGCGGTACGATGAATTTCTGCGGCAACATGGCCGGCGTGCTGGTGCCGATCGTCATAGGGCTGATCGTGCAGCTCACCGGGGACTACTTCTATGCGTTGACCTTCTTTGTCGCGGCAGCGGCATTGATTGCGGTGTTTTCCAGCCTCATCGATTACCGCGAGCGGCAGTTCTAAGGCCGTATTGCAAGTTGCCTGTGGGAGCCGCGTAATGCTTCAACCTGCCGCGAGCTCCTGCACCAGCAACCGCGCCGCCGGTGACAGCGGTGCGGCAACCCGGTGCACGATACCAAACGGTTCGCTCAAGGCCCGCAAGCGGACCGCCAGCGTTACCAGCAACCCGCGTTGCTCGGCAAAGGCCGCCACCGCACTGGGGATTACCGCCACCAGCGCAGGGTCATCCTCCAGCAGCATGAACGTGGCGAAGGTGGAGAAGGTTTCCAACGGATACCGCGGCACCTCCACCCCTGCCTCGCTCAACTCGCGCTCCAGCGCCTGGCGCATGGGCATGTTGGCCGGGTAGACCACCCAGCGGTACGGGCTCAGGTCGCTGATATTCAGTGCTCCCGCCCCGGCCAGCGGGTGCTGGGGGTGCGCGACCACCGTCAGCGGCTCATGGGCCATTTCGACAAAGGTATAGTCTGCCGCATTGCGGCCCAGGCCCGGCCGGCAAATAGCCAGGTCGAGGCGCCCCTCGTCCAGTTGGGCGAGCAGGTTGGCGCTGGTGTTCTCGGCGATTTCCACTGCCAGCAGCGGCTGTTTGCGGCGCAAGCGCCCCAACGCACTGACCAGTATCGGCATGGCCCCCATGATGCTGCCTACCGCAAGCCGCCCACCCTGGCCCTGAACGATACCCAGCACCTCTTCACGCAAGTGCCCCACGTCGCTGTGGATCAACCGCGCATAACGCACGACGCAACGGCCTACATCGTTGGCCACCAAGCCACTGGGCAAACGCTGGAACAGCGGCACACCCAGCACTTCCTCCACCTCCTGCAAGGCCTTGGTGGCCCCAGGCTGGGAAATGGCCATGGCTTCGGCCGCCTTGTGCAGCGAGCCGCAGCGGTCCAGCTCGATAAGCAGGCGCAACTGGCGCAGGCGCAGGCGAGAAAAAATGGAATCCAGGGTGGGGATCATCAGGCAGGCTCGGCATAGGTCTTGTAATGCCGAGCACTATAGAGGGTCATCAACGGGTGATTTTTGAGTTTGCGGCAAATAACCTTTGCCGCAAGAACATGCATCCAACAGTTGGGTTATGGCGTTGGGCGCCGTGCCAGGCAGGCATAGCCCAAGGCCAGCACGCTAAATGCCAACACCCCCAGCAACACCATCAGCTCACGGCTGTAGCGGGCCACCGTGGCAGGGAAACCGATAACCTGGTGGTACACCTGCACATTGGCTACACCGTCGGCGTGGCTGATGCTGACCCCGCCTTGGCGGATCTGCGAAAAGTCGGCATCGAAATACACCCATACCTTGCAGGTGCCACCAGGCTCGATGGCCGGGATATCTACCTGCGCGGTGGCGTTTTCCAGCAGCGTGTCGTTACCGGCAGCATCGCGCACTTGCACCAGCCCTTTGGCTGGCAAGCGAATGCGCACCTGGCGTACCTGAGCGTCGCCACTGTTGAGCAACTCGATGAGCAACCCCGTACGGTGATCGACCAGCCCGGCCTCGAACGGTTTGGCGAACAGCTGGGCATACGGTGCCTGGGCCATTTCGATCAGCCGCTCGACCTGGTCATGGCTCAGTCCGCCCTGGTCGATGCTGTTGATACGCCCCTGCAACTGCTCGTACTTGAGCTGCTCGCTGGCCTTGCTGATACGCTCGCTGAACTGGCTGGGGTAAGTGAGGTAGGCATAGGTCAGTGACGCCTCCAGGCGCGGGTTGCCCCTGAGCAGCGCGTAGGCGGCCAACAAGACCACCAGGCCAATCAGCACGGCCACGAGAAGCTTCCCCACCTTGTCCCAGCTCAATGCATGCTTCCTTCTGTGGTGATACGCGATTCAAACCGCCCAAGGTTGCCAAGTTCGTGGCCCCCAGGCAAGCCTGGCTAGGCGTCACCTTCGCCTTCGCGCGCCTGACGCATCTGCAGCAACTGGCCATCGATCAGTGCCTTGGCCATGCCTGCCAGATAGAACGTGGCTTGCATCATCGCCTTGCGGTCACCTGGCCTGTCGATGGCCTTGCGGGTGATTTCGGTGATGCAACCCATGATGCTGGAAGCTTCCATCAGTGCGGTGCGCAATGGCAGCTGAGGTTTCATTTGCACCAGTTCGGCATTGGCATTGCCAAACCGGCTTGCCGCGCTCACGACATTGAGCTTGCTGCTGTTTTGGGGCGTGTCGTTGTCCATGTCCATTCCTCGGGGTTACGAGCGTGCCGAGACTAGGGGGCTGCCGGCGCGACCACAATGGCCAATGGGGTGGAAAGGGTTACTTTCGGAAATGGCCTACAAGAACCCGGCTGAAGGGGCGTTCGGTCGCTGATCTGCCCCTTGACCAGCCCCTGGGCAGTGGCGGACGATCAACTCCCCCTCTACAAGGACGAATACCATGCTACGGATACTGGGCCGAGCCTCTTCCATCAACGTGCGAAAAGTCCTGTGGGCCTGTGCCGAGTTCGAAGTCGCGTTCGAGCGTGAAGACTGGGGCTCGGGCTTCCAGCCCACCGACCGTGCCGAGTTCCTTGCGCTTAACCCCAACGCCATGATCCCGGTGATCCAGGATGGCGACTTTACGCTGTGGGAGTCCAACAGCATCATCCGCTACCTGGCCAACCGCTACGGTGCCACTGCGTTCTACCCGAGCGAGGCGCAGGCACGGGCCAGGATCGACCAGTGGATCGACTGGCAGGCCTCGGACCTGAACCGCTCCTGGAGCTATGCATTCATGTCGCTGGTCAGGCATTCGCCCGCCCACCAGGACCCACAGGCGCTCGCCGCCGGCTGCGCCGAGTGGTCGCGTTACATGCACATCCTTGACCGCCAGCTGGCCAGCACCGGTGCCTATGTGGCCGGCAGCCAGTTCACCCTGGCCGACATCCCTATCGGCCTGTCGGTCAACCGCTGGTTCGAAACACCGTTCGAGCACCCGCACTTGCCGGCCGTACGTGATTACTACGAACGCCTGAGCGAGCGCCCGGCCTATCACCTGCATGGTCGCAACGGCACGCCCTGACAGCAAAAAGGAAGACGCCGGGGCTGCGTGCAGCCCCGGCGATACAGGCTTGTTACGCCGCAACCTGGCCCGCCACCATCCGACCACGCCAGGCAAACAGCAGCACCATCACCAGCCCCAACGCCGCCATCGCCGCGCCTGCCAGGGCAATCGCCGGGTAACCCAACCCTGCATTGATCACCGCGCCACCGAGCGCCGCGCCAATCGCGTTGCCCAGGTTGAACGCGCCAATGTTCACCGCCGACGCCAGGTTGGGCGCATCCTTGGCCGCTTCCATCACCCGCATCTGCAACGGCGGCACCAGGGCAAAGCTGGCGGCACCCCAGACCAGCACCGCCAAAGCCGTCGGCAGTGGCCAGGCCAGAACCAGCGGAAACACCAGCAGCACCGCAATCAGCACCGCCAACGACAGGATCAGGGTGCGATCGATCGAACGGTCCGCTGCCTTGCCACCCCACACATTGCCCAGGGTCAGGCCAACCCCGAACAGCACCAGCATGACTGTCACGAAGGTGGTAGACGCCGCCGCCTCGTTCTGCAGGATTGGCGCGATGTAGGTGAACACGGTAAACATTGCACTGGAACCCACCACGGTCAGCAGCAAGGCCGCCAATACCGGCCCGCGGCCCAACACGCGGATTTCTGCCATGGCGCCGTCACCCTTGGGCAATGCGACATTGGGCAGCGCATACCAGAGCGTGGTCATCGCCACCAGGCCAAGCCCGGCAATACCCCAGAACGCTGTGCGCCAGCCCAGCATTTCACCAAACCAGGTCGCCAGCGGCACCCCGCCGATGGTGGCCAGGGTCAAGCCCATGAACATCGCCGCCACGGCGCCAGCGCGCTTCTCGGGCGGCACCACACTGGCCGCAACGATCGAGCCGATGCCGAAAAATGCGCCGTGGTTCAACGAAGTGACCACGCGGGCCACCAACAGGCTGGCGTAGTCACTGGCCAGCGCCGACATCAGGTTGCCCAAGGTGAAAATGGCCATCAGTCCGATCAACAGGTAACGTCGCGGGATCTTCACCGTGGCCAGGGTCATCAGCGGCGCGCCAATCAGCACACCGATGGCATAGGCACTGACCAACAGCCCTGCAGCAGGAATGGAAACGCCAAGGTCGGTGGCGATACTGGGCAACATGCCCATGGGGGCGAACTCGGTGACACCGATGCCGAAGGCACCGATGGCGAGTGCGACCAGAGGTGGATTGATACGCATGGCAAGCTCCTTATCTATGCCGCAAATGCTACAAACTGTTTAAAAAGCGCACTAGACTGCGTTTTTGCGAATCACCTTTGCCTGCGAGACACAAATGGACTTCAGTGGAAGATCCGGAGAGATGGAGATTTTTGCCAGGGTGGCGCAAGAAGGCAGCCTGTCCGCCGCTGCCCGGGCACTGGGCCTGACACCTTCTGCCGTCAGCCGCATCCTCGCCCGTACCGAACAGCGCCTGGGCACGCGCCTGCTGCTGCGCACCACCCGGGCGATCACCCTCACCCCCGAGGGTGAGGCCTACCTGCGTGGTGCGCGACGGGTGCTGGCCGACATGCTGGAACTCGAGGACGCCATCACCGACCAGGGCGTGCCCCGCGGCCGCTTGCGGGTAAGCGCTGCGTTGGGCCATGGCCGCCTGACCGTGGTGCCGCTGCTGGCGGCGTTCAGCGCGCGCTATCCTCAAGTGCTGGTCGACCTGACCCTCAGCGACGAGGTTGCCGATATTCTCGGCGGCCAGACCGACGTGGCGCTGCGCTTCGGCCACCTGCCAGACAGCTCGTTGAGTGCGCGTGCCATTGGCGAAACCGGCCAGGTAGTGGTCGCCTCGCCCGAGTACCTGCAACGCTGCGGTACCCCACTGGTGCCAGAGGACCTGGCCCGGCACAACTGCCTGCGCTTCAACTTTCGCCGCGCCGCACCCGACTGGCCGTTTCGTCGCAATGGCGAAGTGTTTTCACTGAAGGTGACCGGCAATATCGAATGCAGCAGCGGTGAAGCCCTGGCACAACTGGCCAGGCTGGGAGCCGGCATAGCGCGCATCGGCACCTTCACCGTGGTCGATGACCTGGCCAGCGGGCAGCTGGTACCGCTGCTGGAGGCGTACAACCCTGACGATCGCGAGCCGATTCATGCGGTGTTCGTTGGCGGCTCGGCGATGCCGGCGCGGGTGCGGGTGTTTGTGGACTTTCTGGTAGAGCAGCTGTCTGGCAGCCAGCGCACGCGCCTATAGCAGTGCATTAACCAAGCACGTGCAGCCCCAGCGTGAACACCGCCACGGCCAAGGCCACCAACGACACGGCATGACGCTCCAGATACGCTGGCCAACCGTGCGCTTGCTGGCTGTCGCACTCACACTGGCGTTCGGCCAGGCTGGCCAACCGCGCCTCCACGCTGTCGACGCGGTCTGCCTGGGTGTTGGTCGCCTGTGCGAGCTTCTTCAGCGCTGTGGTCACCGTGCTCGACAGGCCCTCCCTGGCCAGGTTGCCTTCTGCCAGCTGTTGCTGGTGCTGTTCAAGGCGCTTGCGGATAGCCCCTTCCTTCTGCACCCGGGCCAGGGTACTTGCCACAAGCTTCTGGTTCAGTGCATCGATACTGGCCTGCAACGTGCCTTGCTCTGAGGCCGGCTGAGGCGAAACATCTGCCTGAGGGGTGCTTTCGATCACCTTGTCTACCGTCGGCTTCGCGAGCGGGGTCAAAGTGCTGTGTTCGTGTGGCTGGTTCATCAATACCTATCCGGATACAGCGGCAATGGGCGGAAAGCTATCAAAATGGCATCACCGGATCCACTGATGCGTCGCGCAATTGAGTGATTGGTCAGCATCTGAGAAGCCTGACCGGCTTGCTCACAGCCAAGTAAAGCCTTCCGCATATGTCAACTAACCAGCCATATTTGGGCAAAACCGCCCTTCTTCTGCCAACAACAGGCCGATTGCAGGCAAAGCCTTGCCAGAATGGCGCTGCATCCGAAACGTGATATCAAATTGCCTTGATCTTGCGTGCTGCCGCATCCAGGCAAGCCCCGAAGAACCTGCACCATTCCTTTACCTGTACAAGTCACCAATATCGACATGTATTCATAATAGACATATCGTCTCGCTTACCGGCTTGTTGCCACGTCCCAAGGAAACGTTAAATGGAAGCGCTGGAAATCTCCCTGTTGTGTGTCTGCGGCATCACCCTGCTGCTTGTATGCCTGCAATCCGTCCGCCAAGGCGAGATGTGGAACCTGTTGCAGAGCGACCGTGAACTGGAGCAAACCGCCCGCCTCCACAAACAGGAGAACAGCACATTGCACGCGGCCCTGCGCGCAGAGCGCGAACATGTGAGCCAGTTGCAGTACCAGATTCAAGTGCTGCTCGGGCTGACCCCTGAGGCCTGAGGGCTTTACACACCGCGTACGCGTACACTTGCCCCAGGCCACTTGCAGGAGCAGCTTCATGCCTTACCCCATTGAACAGAAACTGGTCATCGGCGTTGCCTCGAGTGCGCTGTTCGACCTCACCGTCTCGGACGACATCTACAAGACCCAAGGGGTCGAGGCCTACCGCCAGCATCAGGAAGACAACCTGGACGAACCGTTTCCCAGGGGAGTGGCGTTCCCGTTCATTCGCCGCTTCCTGAGCATCAACCAGGCCTTCCCCGACCAATTGCCAGTGGAAGTGGTGCTGCTCTCACGCAACTCGCCGGCAACCGGCCTGCGGGTGTTTCGCTCGATAAGCCACTACCAGCTGGACATTACCCGCGCGGCGTTCATGTCGGGCCGCTCGCCCTATGAATACATCCCGGCGTTCAATGCGTCGCTGTTCCTCAGTGCCAACGAAGAGGATGTGCAAAAGGCCATCGACGCCAACTACCCGGCCGGGCGGGTGCTGCCTACACGCATCTACGACGATGAAATAGACACAGAGCTGCGGGTGGCCTTCGACTTCGATGGCGTGATTGCCGACGATGAAGCAGAGAGCGTGTACAAGCGCAACGACAACCTGAACGACTTTCAGGAGCATGAGCGCGTACACAAAGGCACCCCGCACTCGCCAGGGCCCTTGGCAGACTTGTACCGCAAACTTTCACTGATTCGCATGCTGGAGGATCGCAAGCTCGCAGAAGACCCGAACTACAAGCGGATTCTGCGCATTGCCATCGTCACGGCGCGCAACGCCCCCTCGCATGAGCGTGTGGTGACGACATTGAAGGATTGGGGCGTGTCGCCGGATGAATGCTTCTTTCTAGGCGGGATGGAAAAGCCCAGGGTGCTGTCGATCCTCAAGCCGCATGTGTTCTTTGACGACCAGCGCTCTCACTTGCAATCGCCAGCCGGGAATCTGCCAATGGTGCATGTGCCATTCGGGGTGGCTAACAGGCACACGACGCCGAAGCTTTCTCACACAATCACAGCACCTGCTGAAACCCTGCAAGCTGATCACTCAGCGCAAGATAGCCAGTGACCTGGACGGGGCCGGCGTGGTGAGTGCGCTCGCGCCGGGTGCACTGTTGCAGCCCGGCGGAGGCCGTGCGTTCCATCGCGGGGTCAGCTTAGCGTGGGCCGCCGCCCTGATGGCCACCAAAGCCACCGCCACCGCCATGGCCACCACCGCCATGACCACCGCCACCACCCGGCGGCATGAACATCCAGCAACCCGACAACGCGGATACCAGCGCCGCAACCAGGGCTGCGCGGAAAAGGTGTTTCGACTTCATTGGAACGCTCCACAAGGCTAGATCTGCCACCCACCGTGGGCCGGTACGGCAGCGGGCGGATTCTAGAGCGGCGGCATGATGGCCCGGGGAATCTTTGCCTATCTTTACAATCTGCCAGGCCCAGTGAGCGCCGGCACGACGCCCTTGACCCACGCCCTCGCGCCACCGCATGCTCAAACGCTTCCACCCACGCTCAAGGAACGATTGCATGAAGCTGGAAACCCTCGCCGTCCATGCGGGCTTCAGCCCCGACCCGACCACCCGGGCGGTGGCCGTACCCATTTACCAGACCACCTCCTTCGCCTTCGACGATACCCAGCACGGTGCCGACCTGTTCGACCTGAAGGTGGCCGGCAACATCTACTCGCGCATCATGAACCCCACCAACGACGTGCTGGAGCAGCGCATGGCCGCCCTCGAAGGCGGGGTTGGCGCACTGGCGGTGGCCTCGGGCATGGCAGCCATCACCTACGCCATCCAGACGGTCGCCGAAGCCGGCGACAACATTGTCTCGGTGGCCAAGCTGTACGGTGGTACCTACAACCTGCTGGCCCATACCCTGCCACGCATGGGCATCCATACCCGCTTTGCCGCCCATGACGACATCGCGGCCCTCGAAGCGTTGATCGACGCACGCACCAAGGCGGTGTTCTGCGAGTCCATCGGCAACCCTGCCGGCAATATCGTCGATATCGCCGCACTGGCTGAAGCCGCCCACCGCCATGGTGTGCCACTGATCGTCGACAACACCGTGGCCACCCCGGTTCTGTGCCGACCGTTCGAACATGGCGCGGACATCGTCGTGCATTCGCTGACCAAGTACATCGGCGGCCATGGCACCAGCATCGGCGGCATCGTCATCGACTCCGGCAAGTTCCCTTGGGCGGACAACAAGGAACGTTTCGCCCTGCTCAATACGCCCGACCCTTCCTACCACGGCGTCACCTATACCGAAGCCTTCGGCCCCGCCGCCTTCATCGGCCGCTGCCGCGTGGTGCCGTTGCGCAACACCGGCGCCGCACTGTCGCCGTTCAACGCCTTCCTGATCCTGCAAGGCCTGGAAACGTTGGCCCTGCGCATGGAACGCCACACCGAAAACGCGCTGAAGGTCGCCCATTACCTGCAGGCTCACGAACAGGTGGCCTGGGTGAAGTACGCCGGGCTGCCCGACCACCCCGAGCATGAACTGGCCCAACGCTACACCGGTGGCAAGCCCGCTTCGATCCTGTCGTTTGGCATCAAGGGAGGCCAGGCGGCCGGTGCGCGCTTCATCGATGCGCTGCAACTGGTGGTGCGCCTGGTGAACATCGGCGACGCCAAGTCGCTGGCCTGCCACCCCGCCTCCACCACCCACCGCCAGCTCAACGATGAAGAGCTTGAAAAGGCCGGCGTGCCACGGGACATGGTGCGTTTGTCGATCGGCATCGAGCACAGTGACGACATCATCGCTGACCTGGCCCAGGCCCTGGAGGCCAGCCGCACCTGATGCATCCGCGCCCCACCCAATGCTGACGGCGGGCGCACCTTCACCGAGCCTGGACACCCCCGCAATGACCCTGTTCTACCTCAAGCTGATTGTCACGCCCCTGCTGATGTGGGCCATTTCCCTTGCCTCGCGGCGCTGGGGCGGCCTGTTGGGTGGGCTGCTGTCCGGCCTGCCGATCACCTCCGCGCTGGTGATGACCTTCCTGTGCCTGGAACAGGGCACGGCTTTCGCCTTGGGTGCATTGCCCGGCGCACTGGGCGGCCTGGCGGCGGTGCAAGCCACCTATATGTTTTACCTGTTGGCCACACGCAGGCTCGGCATCGCCCAGGCCGTGCCGCTGGCGTTGCTGTTTTACGGGCTGGCTGCCTATGCGTTTACGCACTGGGGCAACCTGTACCTGTCGATTGCCGTGGCGCTGGTGCTGATCGGCGTACTGATACGCGCCAGCGGTCAAGAGCCCAAACCCGATACCCTGGCCCGCCCCCGGCACCGGTACTGGGAGATCCCGCTGCGAATGGTATCTGCCACGTCCCTGCTGATGATCACCACCCGCCTGGCCAGCTGGCTGGGCCCGGCAACCAGCGGGATGCTGGCGCCGATTCCAGTGATTGCCTGGCCGCTGGTGGTGTTCGCCCATGTGCAGAATGGCCGGGCCGGCATGGCGGCCATGGTACGGGGCAATGCGATTGGGGCGGTGGGGGTGATTGCGTTTTACCTGGTGTTGGCCGCGTTGCTCGACACGTGGGGCGTTACCGTCGCCATCAGCCTGGCCATGCTCTGCGCCGTGGCGCTGACCGTTGGGCTGGCCACGGTATTGCGACGGCGCTGACAAGCCTGGGCGGGATGGCTCAGCACTGCTCGGTCGAACGCCCCGCACAGCATCACGTAACGGCTGACACCGGGCGCGGGCCACGCACGCCCCACAGCCAGTAGCCCAAGGAGAGAAGGACCAACCAGCCAACTCCGACATACATGGCTGTGCGGCTCGCCGGGAACCAACCGAGCACACCAAAAATGAACACCATGAAGGCAATCGCGCAAGCTGGCCCTACGGGCCACAGTGGCACCCGATAATCCAGTGCAGCAGCCTCTTCCTTGCTCATGCCACGCCGCATGGCCACCTGAGACAACAGGATCATCAACCAGACCCACACAATCGAGAACGTGACTACGGCAGCGAGTATCAGGAACAAGTCTTCCGGCACCAGGTAGTTCAGTACCACACCCAGCAGTAGCGCGACGCCCATCACCGCGACCGTCATCCACGGCACCCCAAACCGCGACAGTGAGGCGAAACCAGCGGGGGCCTGGCCGTTCTGCGCCATGCCGTACATCATGCGCCCGGCGCTGAAGATATCGCTATTGATTGCTGAAACAGCCGCTGAAATCACCACGATGTTCAACACGGTTGCCGCTGAGCTGATGCCAAGGCCACTGAAGATCTGAACGAACGGGCTACCGTGGCTGCCGATACTGGTCCATGGGTAAATGGCCATGAGTACGAACAGCGTAAGGATGTAGAACAACAGGATACGCAGCGGCACTGAATTGATGGCCTTTGGCAGCACACGCTTAGGGTCCCTCGCCTCACCTGCGGTGATGCCGATCATCTCGACCCCGCCAAAGGCGAACATCACCACGGTGAAGGAAGCAATCATCCCGCTGATGCCATTGGGGAAGAACCCGCCATGGCTCCATAAGTTGGCAACGCCGGCAACCGTGCCTGCCTCCTCATTCAACTGGATACCCATCAGCAGCACAGCCCCACCTGCCACAATCATGGCAACGATAGCGGTCACCTTCAGCAGCGACAGCCAGAACTCCATTTCCCCGAACACTTTCACACTGCACAGGTTAAGCGCCCCGATAAACAACACAATCCCGAGCACCCAGATCCACGCAGGTGTTTCAGGGAACCACAGCCCCATGTAAACACCAAACGCCGTCACGTCTGCCAGGCACACCACCAGCATCGAAAACGCATAGCTCCAGCCTGTCAGAAAGCCAAAGTAGCGCCCCAGGTATTGGCTGGCATAGTGGCCAAAAGAACCGGACACCGGGTTATGAACCGCCATTTCACCAAGGGCGCGCATCATCATGTAAATGGCTGCACCGCCGATTAGATAAGCAAGTAAAACCGAAGGCCCTGCCAGTTTTATTGCCGACGCCGAGCCATAAAACAGGCCGGTCCCAATTGCAGAGCCTAACGCCATGAAACGAATATGCCGGGTAGAGAGACCCCGCTTCAGCTGATGCGAAGATTGAGCGTTCATAGATACCTTCTTGCTTTTATTATCAGGTCCGCACAACGCTGATGCCGTGCGGTTTTATCAGGCACGCATTTCTACATTCATCAAGCCCGTGGCCACAGCACCGGGAACAGCTCATGGTCCATTTGGGCGCCGCTGGCCAGTTGCGTTTCAAGGCCGGGAAACGGTGGCGAGGTTTTCCACTGGCGCGGTGCGTGGGTGATGTCGTCACCCAGGAAGCGGACCGAGAAGGCGCGGCGCCGACGATTGCCCCCGACACCGCCCGAGGCGTGCAAGGTGAGCATGTGGAAGAACACGGCGTCGCCTGGGGAGAGGTCCCAGCCGAGGATATTCCAGGCGCTGCGATCGGCCTCGATATCCGGCAAATCCGCCAGGCTGCCTTCCGGGAACCACTGCGCCTGGCTGTCGAGGAAGCTGCGTGGCATCAGCCACGGCCCAAGGTGCGAGCCCCCCACGAACTCAAGGGTGGACGCTCTTGAGACCGGGTCGACCGGCATCCACATGCTGCAGTTCTGACGCCCGTCGATGTTGTAATAGGGCTGGTCTTGATGCCAAGGCGTGCGCTGGCGCGTGTTCGGCTCTTTCACCAGCAGGTGGTCGTGATAAAGCCGGGCTGTTTCGCTGTTCATCAGTTGGGCTGCCACACTGCCCACCCGGCTCTCGAAGATGAACTGGCGATAAGCCGCGATATCGCGCCAGTTGCAGAAGTCTTCGAAGAACCAACCCGGGTCGTCCGGGCGGCTGGCCACTTTGGCGCGCTCACTTGGCGCTTTCAGGTTCTGTTCAATGCCGGTCTCCAGCAGTGCAACTTCTTCCGGCGTGAACAAATGACGTACGCAAACAGCACCATCACGCTGAAAAGCCTCGATGGTTTCATCACTGAGTTGAAATTCGGCGGACTGTTTCATAACGCACCCTTTAGTCTTTTTATTGGGCAACAGCACCACTGCCAGCGTTTAAGTGGAACAAGCAAGGTGCACAGCGAGTATTGCTTTTTGGCACCAATAGGAAAAGAATATATTTCCTAATCCTGAGTATAGGAAAACATGATAGGTTTCTCGTTCAGGCAGCTTGAGTATTTCGTCGCCGTGGCCGAACACGGCAGCATCAGCGCTGCGGCGAGAGCCAGGCACGTTTCGCAGCCTTCGGTTTCGGTTGCGATTGCCCAGCTTGAAGAGGCGCTGAACGAGCGGCTTTTCCGGCGTCAGGTCAGTCGCGGGCTAGAGCTGACGTCTGCAGGCACGCGCTTGCTAGCCCAGGCACGCGATATCATCGGCATGGCCATCGCCATGAACCAGAATGCAGAGACGCCCCAAGGCTCGCTTCGCGGCAACCTGTCGCTTATCTGCTTTCAAGACCTGGGCCCCTACTACGCGCCACGCCTGTTATCGAGCTTTCGCAAGCAGTATCCCGATGTCGAGGTCACCCTGTTCGAGACAGACCTGGCAGGCGTGCACCGCCACCTGAGCGCCGGTAAAGCCGAGCTTGCGCTGACGTACGACATAGGCCTTGATCCTTTGCTGCCGCGCCAGGTGCTGGCTGAGCTGAAACCTTACGCGCTCATCGCCACAGACCACCGCCTGGCCCACCTGGCTGCGATACCGCTGCATGAACTGGCGCAGGAATGCCTGATTCTTGAGGACATCGCACAAACGCGTGAGTATTTCCTTTCACTGTTTTGGGCGCATAACCTGCAACCGCGTAGCCAGCAATACACCCAGACCTTTGAAATGCAACGGGGCCTGGTCGCGCATGGCTACGGCGTTGCCTTGTCTTGCACCCGGCCCTCCGGGGACCACTGCTATGACGGCACACCGCTGTTATGCCGGCCCTTGCTGGAAGCGGTATCCCCGCAAAAAGTGGTGTTGGCCCAATCAGGCATGATGCACCCATCGCCGGTCGCGGAGGCGTTCAAGGGTTGGGTTGCTCAGGCGATAGCAGGCTCCGCTTCAGACAACCCCGTCCACTGATCAAAACACCGACCAGCCAATCCGCGAACTCAGCAACTCCAGCGCCGCCATCCCGGCGAGGGAGTTGCCTGCCGCATTCAACTCCGGCGACCACACGCACACCGTGAATTGCCCCGGCACGATCGCCACAATCCCGCCCCCCACGCCACTCTTGCCAGGCAACCCCACCCGATAGGCGAAGTTCCCTGCTTCGTCATACAACCCGCTCGTGGCCATGATCGAGTTCACCTGTTGCGTCTGGCGTCGGGTCAAAATCTGCTCACCGCTGTGCTTGCAGAACCCATCGTTGGCCAGAAAACAGAACGCCCGGGCCAGATCCAGGCAGTTCATTTGCAGCGCGCAGTAGCTGAAATAACTGCGCAGCACAGCCTCCACCTCGTTATGGAAGTTGCCAAAGGACTGCATCAGGTAAGCCATGGCCGCGTTGCGCGCGCGGAATTGATATTCAGAATCCGCAACACGGGCATCGATAGAGATGTGGGGGTTGCCCGAGAGCCGTCGGACGAAATCGCGCATCGACAACGTGGGTGCTGCAAAGCGCGACTGGTTGATATCACAGATCACCAACGCACCCGCATTGATAAAGGGGTTGCGCGGGCGACCGCGCTCGAACTCCAGCTGCACCAGCGAGTTGAACGGCTGCCCCGAGGGCTCATGGCCAAGCCGCTCCCAAATGGCTTCACCCGAGTGCCCAATCGCCTGAACCAGGTTGAACACCTTGGAAATACTCTGCACCGAGAATGGCACCAGGGCGTCGCCCGCGCAGTGATAGCTGCCGTCATTGCCATAGACTGCGATGCCCAACTGGTTCGCCGGCACATCGGCCAGCGCGGGAATGTAATCCGCCACTTTGCCCTTGCCGATCAAGGGACGTACTTCTTCAAGAATCTCGTTCAACAGCGTTTGCATGGAAGGCCCTGTATCAGTCCCCAGACGACGGCTAAGGGGTAGCCTTCTTGACGAAGGTCGAGCGGAAGAAATCACACACTCGGCAAGAAATGCCGCTCTACCCGGCAGCCCATGGCTCGATGCCATAACCTATGCTGTGGTTGCCTCGACGGTATAGAGAACGTGCAACCGCCAGGTGCAGTGGCCGCTAACCAAGGAATGGAGGACCAACGATGCCAGCTTGTCCCATACCCGCTGACGAAGTGCTTCGCCAGCGCACACTCGATGACATGAACCTGGTCGATACACCCGCCGAGCACTACCTCGATACCTTGGTACGGCTCACCCAGGACCTGGCCCATGTGGACACCGTGCTTATCAGCCTCATCGACCAGGACCGGCAGTGGTTCAAGGCGCGGATAGGGCTTGAGGCAAGTGAGACGACGCGCAGTGTTTCCTTCTGCGGCTACGCCATTCTCGGCGACGATACCTTGATGATCCCCGATGCCATGTGCGATACGCGATTCGTCGACAATCCGCTCGTGCTCAACGCGCCCTATATCCGCTTTTACGCCGGCCACCCCTTGCGCGCCGGCAACGGCAAAGCCATCGGTACGCTGTGCATGTTCGACCCCCAGCCACGCGTGCTCAGCGAGGCCCAACAAGCGAACTTCAGGGACCTGGCCACGCTCGCCGAGGGATATCTGCAACTGCGCACCCTGGCACAGGTGAACCGCGACCTGCGCCTTGAAATGGATCGCGAACAGCGTAAAGCCCTGCTCGACCCTTTGACACAACTCTGGAACCGCGGCGCGTTGTCGGCGTTTGAAGCACATGAACGGCGCCTGGCCGAGGTGAACGGTTTACAGTTGGGGGCGGTTTATGCTGACCTGGATCATTTCAAAGCCATCAACGACAAGTACGGCCATGGCGGTGGTGACAAGGTGCTGTGCGAAACTGCCCGCCGCCTGCGCGCTGCACTGCGCCCCGATGACCTGCTCGTGCGCCATGGGGGTGAGGAGTTCGTCGCGATTTTGCAGGTCAAGGACAGCGAAGAACTGCAGCGGATTGCTGAGCGCATTCGGGAACAGGTGGGTGCAGGGGCGATGCAGTTGCCCAGTGGTCAATTGAAGGTAAGCCTGAGCATAGGGTGCACCCTGTTTGCCAAAGGTGAAACGCTGGATGATGCACTGGAGCGCGCCGATAAGGGGCTCTATACCGCCAAACAGAACGGGCGTGATCGGGTTGTTTATATAGCGCCGCCTTGTTGAGACGAGCACGCTCCGGGCTGTGTGGCGGTATGCTCGCCCTGTTTGTACCGGGCAACGACCAAGGCGAGCGCCAGCCACCGCCGTACTCACTTATTGGGCGTACTTCCTGGCCCCGGCCACACAGATCACAGCCCCCAGCGTCACCACCAGCATCAACCAGCTGACCTGTTCGTGCAGCAGCAACGCCGCCAGCCCAAGCCCCATGAACGGCTGAAACAGTTGCAGTTGCCCGACTGCCGCAATGCCACCCTGAACCAGCCCCCGGTACCAGAACACAAAGCCAATCAGCATGCTGAACAGCGAAACGTAGCCAAAGCTGAACCACGCCGGCGCACTTACCTTGGCAAAGGCATCAGGTGCCGGAAAATTAACGACCGTCAGCAGCAGCATGAACGGCAACGCCACCAGCAATGCCCAACTGATCACCTGCCACCCGCCCAATGTGCGCGACAGCCGTGCCCCTTCTGCATACCCCAGGCCACACACAACCACCGCTGCCGTCATCAGCAGGTCGCCCACCAACGACCCTTCGCCGCCATTCATCAACGCATAGCCCGCGACCAGCCCGGCCCCCATGAACGAGAACAGCCAGAACAACGGCCGAGGCCGCTCACCGCCCCGCAAAACGGCAAACCCAGCGGTGCACAGCGGCAGCAGCCCGACAAAAACAATGGAATGGGCAGAGGTGACATGCTGGAGCGCCAGTGCCGTCAGCAACGGGAACCCGATGACAACGCCCATCGCTGTTACCGCCAATGACGCCAAATCACCCCGCTTCGGCCGAGGCTGTCGCAGCACGATCAAAAACAGCGCACCCAACAAGGCGGCAATGGTGGCCCTGGCACAGGTCAGAAATGTCGGTTCAAAGTCCGCCACGGCCACGCGGGTTGCCGGCAACGAGCCCGCAAAAATGGCGACGCCTATGAAGCCGTTGACCCACCCGCTTGTTGTTCTTTCCATCATTCATTCCTCGATAAGCCAGGCGTCAGTACATCACTGACGGGCTCACCCAGGCCATGTACAATCCAATACAGTTCAACCGAACTGTTATGCATATTAATCCAGCACAGTTGAGGGCGCGATGAAACGCAGCGGCACGCGAATTCGAACGGTCATGGCCGAGATCCAGTCCAGGATCGCCTCTCGCACCTACACACCCGGCGCAAGAATCCCATCCGTCCGCGCCATGGCCCAGGCCATGCAGGTGTCGGTTTCTACGGTGCTTGAGGCCTATGAACGGTTAATGGCCGAGGGTGTACTCAGCTCTCGCCCTGGCTCCGGCTTTTACGTCGCAGGGCCAGTGGCGCCATTGGCACTCACCGAACTTGGCCCCAAGCTGGATCGTGTCGTCGACCCGCTGTGGATCTCGCGCCAATCGCTTGAAACCTCCCTCGATGCGTTGAAACCTGGTTGCGGGTGGTTGCCGCCTTCCTGGATGTACGAAGCGGGTGTGCGTAAGGCGCTGCGCATGGTTGCCCGTTCTGACGCGTCAAAACTGACGGAGTACGCTTCACCGCTTGGCTATCCACCGCTCCGGCAGTTCTTGTCGCGACGGCTGGCAGGCATCGGGGTCGAAGCCCCGCCTGAACAGATCATGCTCACCGAGTCCGGCACCCACGCCATCGACCTGATTTGCCGTTTTCTGCTGGAACCGGGCGACACGGTGATGGTGGACGACCCCTGCTATTTCAACTTTCACGCACTGCTGAAAGCACACCGGGTGAACGTTGTGGGCGTGCCCTACACGCCGATCGGCCCGGACATCGATGCATTCGGCGCTGCCCTGCTCGCGCATGCACCCCGGTTGTACATTACAAATTCCGGCATCCACAACCCGACCGGTGCCACCCTGTCGCCGGTCACGGCACACAGGCTGCTGAAGCTGGCCGACACCTCCAACCTGGTGATTGTCGAGGACGACATTTTCGGCGACTTCGAACATACGCCCGCGCCACGCCTGTCTGCGTTCGACGGCCTCTCGCGTGTCATCCAGATCGGCAGCTTTTCCAAAACCATCTCCGCTTCAATCCGCTGCGGCTATATCGCTGCGCGCGGTGAATGGATCGAGGGCCTCGTCGACCTCAAGATTGCGACCACCTTCGGCGGTGGGCGACTGGCGGCGGACATCATCCACCACGCGATTACCGATAGCGGGTACCGAAAGCACATGGAGAGCGTGCGCCTTCGGTTGGCCGAGCAAATGGAAAAAACGGTAGCCAGGCTTCAGGCGATTGGTATCAAGCCCTGGATCATCCCCCAGGCTGGCCTGTACGCCTGGTGCCAGCTGCCGCAAGGCAAGGATGCCGCAACGCTGGCCAGGGCTTGTCTGAATGAAGGCGTGGTGCTGGCGCCCGGGAATGCCTTTAGCCAGTCCATGACTGCGGGGGATTTTCTGCGGTTCAACGTTGCGCAGTCGGGGGACGCCAGAATTTATGACGTGTTGAAACGGGCACTGGGTGCCTAGAGGCCCGATCAATCCACCTCGCTACCTCGGTCAGCCGCTACCGAAGGCTTGCCCAGGTTGATTCGAGCGCCAAACATCGCGTGAACGTTGGCGATCAAGTCTTCCATCGCGAATGGCTTGATCAACACGGCCGATGCGTTGCGCAATACCTCATCGTCAAACACGGAAGGGCTGGCGTAACCGGTCATGAAAATGACCGGTAACCCCTCACGCGTTTGTCGCCCGGATTTCGCCATCTCCCGGCCGTCGAGCCCTCCCGGCAGGCCGATATCAGTCACCAGCAAATCGATGCGAGTGTCCGAAGCCAGCAGTTGCAGCCCGGCCTGGCTATCAGCGGCCTCGATAACCGTGCACCCCAAACCACTGAGCACTTCACTGACAAACAAACGCACAGAGGGCTCGTCATCCACAATCAGCACATTGCGGTCAGACCATTGGGGTGAAAAATCGGGGTGGATCTCTGCCGGGCCGGTGTTTTCAGGCTGCCCTTGATCGATTGGCAGAAAAAGCTGCACCCGGGTTCCTGCCCCTTCTTCGGAAGCAATCCTGACTTGCCCGCCCGACTGCTTGGCAAAGCCATATACCATCGACAACCCCAGCCCTGTGCCTTCGCCCATCGCTTTGGTAGTGAAGAACGGCTCGCATGCTTTCGACAGTGTTTCGGCCGACATTCCCATGCCATTGTCTGCCACACTGATGGCCAGGTACGAACCCGGCTGCAGCTCGGCATCCAGGCCCGGGCCTGCCTCAAGGGCCTCGTTTGCCGTGGTGATGGTGATCTTGCCTGCACGCTTGCCAATGGCATCCCGTGCATTGATGCAGAGGTTCAGCAGCGAGTTCTCGACCTGGACCGGGTCTACCAGGCAGGTGGAAAGCTGCGCTTTCAAATCGACTTTCAGAAGAATCATTGGCCCGACGGTGCGCTGCACAAGGTCCTCCAGGCCGCCTATCAAGCCATTGACCTCCGTACGGGTGGCCTGCAAAGGCTGCCGGCGTGAAAATGCCAGCAACCGATGGGTCAGGGCCGCCGCCTTGTGCGCCGCCCGGTGCGCGACCTCAATGTAACGCTCGACGTCCGCCAACCGCCCTTGCTTGCCGCGCAGCCTGGCCAGGTCCAGGCTGCCGGTGATGCCCGCGAGCAAATTATTGAAGTCGTGTGCGATACCGCCCGTGAGCTGGCCTATCGCTTCCATTTTTTGCGATTGGCGCAGCGCCTCCTGCGCGGCCTCACGCTGGGCCACGGCTTCGCTGATGCGCTCTTCCAGCGTGCGGTTGAGGTTCAAAAGCGCGGCCTCGGCCTGTTTTCTTGCGGTAACGTCTATGGAGGAACCGATAAGCCCTATGACGTTTCCCGCCTCATCGAGCAAGGGGGCCTTGACGGAGAGCCATGTCGTTGCAGAACCGTCCGGCATGTCGACCCGCTCTTCGACCTGCACAGCCTTGCCGCCACGCATGATCTGCTGGTCGGTCTGCATCACCTGGCGCGCCTGGGCCTTGTCTTCGAGGAATTCGAGGTCCGTCTTGCCCAGGTAGAATTCTGGCGGTTTGCCGATCAGTTGCGTTGCCCCATGGTTGGCAATGAGCATCCTGCCTTCCAGGTCTTTTGCATACACAACCCCAGGCACTGCGGCAGTAAAGGTACGCAACAACGCCGATACGCGATCTCGCTCAGCCTCAGCTGCCCTTCGCGACTCGATGTCCATGAGCACGCCCGGGAAGCGTATGGCCTGCCCCTCGGCATCCAGCTCCGCATGCCCGTTGGCCTCGATCCAGTGATACAGCCCGGCTTCGTTACGAACGCGATATTCACAACGGAACGTACCGCCTCGAGACATCGCGTCATGGATATCCCGGGAAACGCGCTCACGATCATCCGGGTAGATTGAGGTAAAGGCTTCAGCGATTGGAATGCCCGCTTCACACTTTTGAGCGGGAATGCCGAAAGACCGGGAGAAGCGTTCGTCTGCCGTTACCCGGTCGTTCGGAATATCCCAGACCCACGTACCCACGACCGCAGCTGCGTCCAGCACCAGACGCAGTTGTTCGGACGAATGCCCCGTAACAACCTCGTTCGCAGACCGCACACCTGCTGCTGGCAGTGGGCCCAACGGGTCGATCCCATCTTTATCCATGACTCACCTCTGTCGCTTGCTCCACATCATAGTCTCACGGGCGACAGAAACCGAATTGAACAGCCTGCCCGGTCCCACGGCCTAACGCTGTGCAGCCCATTTGCGAGGAGCCCGATCATGATCGCCCCCAAACATCCCGACCCGTACGTTGACGAGGTGCCACACAACCCTGGCGAACCGATACCCAAGCCTGAACCAGAGCAGGAGGCGCCTGATTGGCCAGACGGCCAGGTACCGCCGGAAGAGCAGTCCGACGGCTGAACCTTGGGGCACACGCAAAAGGCCCGCGCCAAGGACGCGGGCCGTTCAGCGAAATGCCAGGCCGGTGAACAGTGAAGCAATCGCTTTCATCCCCGACTTCCCTTTGCTGTGGAGGTGAACATGCGACCAGGCCGGCACGCGCGGGGTTCATTCGGCGCCATTGCGCTGAACTTTGCCGTGCCTGCACGGCCTTCCCTTGAAACGGGAGGACACATGATGACCCCATCGAGAGCGCTGCATGCCACGATCATTTGCCTGCAGGCCGGCAAGGTCTTGCTTGTACGCAAAGAGGCACTGGAATGGTCGCTGCCCGGCGGCAAGATCGACCCTGGGGAAACCCAGCTTGAAGCCGCACGCCGTGAGCTGCAGGAAGAAACCTGCTTACCGCTTAGCGATGCCCAGTTTCTGGGCCATCACGTGCTTCAAGCGGAGGAGCACTGGGTGTACCGGATGGCTGTACCGCCGTCCCGGGTTCCCCAGCCATCACACGAGATCGTGGAGTGTCGCTGGTTCCTGATTCAGGAGGTGTCGCAACTCCAGGTAAAACCGAGCAACGTCGAGCTGCTGCGGCGTGAAGGGTTCATCGCTGTCAAAGGGTGATTCGTCGGTCGAAACCCTGCCGGGCTGGACCCGGCAGGTCTCTGCGACAGCGCCTGCGTCAGGCAAGCGCCTCACGGCTGTGCTGACCGTCTACCAACCGCTGCAGGCCTAGCGGGTTAGCATTTTTCAGGGCATCGGGCAGCAGCACGTCCGGGTAGTCCTGGTAGCACACCGGGCGCAGGAACCGGTCGATGGCCAGGGTACCGACCGAGGTACCGCGGGCATCGGAAGTGGCTGGGTACGGCCCGCCATGTACCATCGCATCGCAGACTTCGACACCGGTCGGGTAGCCGTTGACCAACAGGCGCCCCGCCTTGCGCTGCAGAACCGGCACCAGCGCAGCAAAGCGCTGGAAGTCTTCCGGCTCGGCAATGAGGGTAGCGGTCAGTTGCCCGTGCAGGGCTTGCAGAGCGCGGCGCAGTTCGGCTTCGTCGGCCACTTCGACCACCACCGTGGCAGGCCCGAAAACCTCCTCCTGAAGTAACTCGTCGCCGTTGAGCAACAGGCTTACATCGGCCTGGAACAGCTGTGCCTGGGCCTGGTCGCCGGCTTGCTCGGCACCGGCCAGGTGGCGCACGCCCGGGTGCTGGTGCAGGCGCTGCACGCCGCTGGCATAACTGCGCAAGGTACCGGCATTGAGCATGGTCTGCGCGGGCTGGTCTGCCAGTTGCGCGCCCAGTACCGCAACGAAGGCGCTAAACGCCTCGCCAGCGATGCCGATGACCAGCCCGGGGTTGGTGCAGAACTGCCCGCAACCCAGCACCACCGAGGCGGCCAATTCCTTGGCCACCTGCTCGCCACGAGCCCGCAACGCTGCGGGCAACACCAGCACCGGGTTGATGCTGCTCATTTCAGCAAACACCGGGATCGGTTGCGGGCGCGCCGCCGCCAGGTCGCACAGCGCACGGCCGCCCTTGAGCGAACCGGTAAAGCCCACGGCCTGGATCGCCGGGTGGCGTACCAGCGCTTCGCCGACACCGGCACCGTAGATCATGTTGAACACACCCGCAGGCATGCCGGTGGCTACCGCTGCACGCTCGACGGCCTCGGCCACCCGCTCGGCAGTGGCCATATGGCCGCTGTGCGCCTTGACCACGACCGGGCAGCCGGCAGCCAGCGCTGCTGCGGTATCACCGCCGGCGGTGGAGAAAGCCAGTGGGAAGTTGCTGGCGCCGAACACGGCCACCGGCCCCACACCGGTGCGGTACTGCCGCAGGTCAGGGCGTGGCAGCGGTTGGCGCTGTGGCTGCGCGCGATCAATGCGCGCGCCCAGGTAGTCGCCACGGCGCAGCACCCTGGCGAACAGGCGCATCTGGTTGCTGGTACGGCCACGCTCGCCCTGAATGCGCCCAGCCGGCAACGCGGTCTCGCGGCACACGGTGGCGACGAAGTTATCGTCCAGCGCATCCAGCTGGTCGGCAATGGCATCCAGAAACTGCGCGCGGCGCTCTGGCGACAAGGCGTTGTACTCGGCAAATGCCGCTTCGGCCGCCAGCGCTGCGGCAGCCACCTCTTCAGGGGTGGCCTGGGCAAAGGCCAAAGGTAATGCTTCGCCGGTGCGCGCATCGAGGCTGTGCAGGCGTACGCTGCCGGCAGCACTGCGCTGGCCGCCAATGAAGTTGCTTCCAGACATGGTTGACTCCTGTAACAAAGAAAGAAGGCGCTAAGGCACTGCATGCAGGCCCTTGTAGGAGCGGCTTCAGCCGCGAACACCGGCGCAGCCGGTGCCATACACCGCGCCGGGTTCTTCGCGGCTGAAGCCGCTCCTACAGGCTTTTCACCAGGCCCGGGCGAACCTGCCCGGACGCGGCTGCAATACCGTTGCGCAGCGGTTGGCCAAAGGCGTCAAGGCTGACCTCGAAGGTATCGCCCGGGCGGGCCTGGATGCCGTCAGCAAACGACAGCGTGGCGGTACCAAAATAATGCACATGGATATCGCCAGCTCGCAGGAACTGGCCGTACTTGAAGTGATGGAACTCAAGGTTCTCGAAGCTGTGGCACATGTTCTGCTCGCCCGAAAGAAACGGCTTGCTCCACAGCGCCTGGCCATCTCGCAGGATGCGGCTGGTGCCTTCCAGATGGGCCGGTAAAGCACCCAGGCGCAGCTCTGGGCCGAAGCTGCAGGCACGCAGCTTGGAGTGCGCCAGGTACAGGTAATTGCGCCGCTCCATGACATGGTCGGAGAACTCGTTGCCCAAGGCGTAGCCCAGGCGGTAAGGCGTGCCGTCGGCACCGATCAGGTACAGCCCGACCAGCTCTGGCTCCTCACCCGCATCTTCGGCGAAGGCTGGCAGCGGCAGGTCGGCGCCGGGGCGCACGACGATGCCGCCGTCGCCTTTGTAGAACCACTCCGGCTGCGCCCCCTCTTCACCCGCTGGCGGTCGCCCGCCTTCCAGGCCCCACTGGAACATGCGCATGCTGTCGGTCACGGCACCTTCGGCTTGCTGCTGGTGCATCTTGTCGCGGGTGGCGGCGCTGCCCAGATGGGTAAGCCCGGTACCGGTCACCAGGCAGTGAGCCGGGTCCGGATGGTCCAGCGGTGGCAACACACGGCCTTCGGCCAACAGGGCCAAGTAGTCGTGGCGCTCGCCCAGGCCGGCGGCCTGTACTTCGCTGGCCAGGTCACGGCCGGCGGCAATGGCCTGCAACGCCAGTTCACGGGTGCTGTTGGCGCCAGATACTTCAAGGGCGTACTCGCCTTCCACCACGCCCACACGGCGCTGGCCGCCAGCGGTTTCGAATTGAATCAGTCGCATGCTTGTGCTCGCTTATCGGTTGCAAGGATTAGCGGGAGGCCTCGGCCGCCCGCGAGGAAGCCAGGCGCTGGCGGCGCTCCAGGCGGTTGTAGACCACGCCCGTGAGCAACACCCCGCACAGCATCACCAGCGCCAGGAAATACAGGCCCGAAGACAGCTCCCCGGTGTATTCCTTGAGCGCGCCGATGCCGAACGGGCCAAGGTAGCCGCCAAGGTTGCCGATCGAGTTGATCAAGGCGATGCCCGCCGCCGCGCTGGCACCGGAGAAGAACCGCCCCGGCAGCGTCCAGAAGATGGCCGTGCAGGAGAACAGCGCGAACGCCACCAGGCACAGCGCGGCCAACTGCAGCACAGGCATGGTCAGCCAGGCGCTGAAGAACAGGCCGATGGCACCCAGTGCGTACAGCAGGCCAAGGTGGCCGTAGCGATCGTTCAGGCGGTCGGAGCTGCGTGGCACGATCAGCAGGCCGATGATGCCGAACAGGTAGGGCACCGCCGAGACAAAACCGGTGACCAGGTCACTGCCGCCAAACTGGTGGATCAGCGTGGGCAGCCACAGGCCCAGGCCATAAATGCTCAGGGTCATCGGCAAGTAGAACAGCGCCAGCAACAGCACCCGGCCATCTTTCAGGGCATGCAGCGGGTTGCCATGACGGGTCTGGCCGAACTCGCGCAGGTCGTTGGCCAACTGCTCCTGCAGCCAGTTGCGTTGCTCGTCGCTGAGCCAGCGCACCTTGGCAGGCCCGTCCGGTAGCAGGCGCAGCGTGGGCCAGGCCAACAACACCGCAGGCGTGCCAATGCAGATGAACAGCCACTGCCAGCCATGCAGGCCGTAGATGCCCTCAAGCCCCAACAGCGCGCCGGACAACGGCCCGGTGATCAGCATGGCCAGTGGCTGCGAGAGGATGAAGAAGCCCAGGATCTTGCCGCGATGGCGCACCGGGTACCACTGGGTGATGTAGTACAGCACGCCAGGGAAGAAGCCCGCCTCGGCGGCCCCCAGCAAGAAGCGCATCACGTAGAAGCCGTTAGGCCCGGTGACAAACGCCATGCCAACGGTGATCGCGCCCCAGGTCACCAGGATGCGGGCGAACCACCTACGTGCGCCAAAGCGGTCGAGCAACAGGTTGCTCGGCACCTCGAACAGAAAATAACCGATGAAGAACAGCCCGGCGCCAAGGCCATAGGCAGCGTCACCCAGGCCGATGTCGGCGCCCATGTGCAGCTTGGCAAAGCCCACCGCCGGACAAGCCGCTGCTCCTGAATCATGGCGATGTCTCCAATTGTTCTTGTAATGGGCACAACACCTGGCCGGGGCTTTTTGGCAGACCGCTAACCTGGCGAATCGATCATATAGTATTACTATTTGAAACAACAACCCTTCACAGATGCCTTTTTAGCCGGTACAGTCAGCCTCATAACGACAAATAGTAATACTAATTAGGTGTCCCGCCATGTCTGATAAAAAACACCCCCTGCGCTCTGCCCAATGGTTTGGTACCGCCGACAAGAACGGCTTCATGTACCGCAGCTGGATGAAGAACCAGGGCATCCCGGACCACGAATTCCAGGGCAAGCCGATCATCGGCATCTGCAACACCTGGTCGGAGCTGACCCCGTGCAACGCCCACTTCCGCAAGATTGCCGAGCACGTGAAAAAGGGCGTGCTGGAGGCTGGCGGCTTCCCGGTGGAGTTCCCGGTGTTCTCCAGCGGCGAGTCCAACCTGCGCCCCACTGCCATGCTCACCCGCAACCTGGCGAGCATGGATGTGGAAGAAGCGATTCGAGGCAACCCGGTAGACGCCGTGGTGCTGCTGACCGGCTGTGACAAGACCACCCCGGCGCTGCTGATGGGCGCTGCGAGCTGCGACGTGCCAGCGATCGTGGTTACCGGTGGGCCGATGCTCAACGGCAAGCACAAGGGCAAGGACATTGGCGCCGGCACCATCGTCTGGCAGATGCACGAGGCCTATAAAGCCGGCCAGATCGACCTCAACGAGTTCCTCTCGGCCGAGGCCGGCATGTCGCGCTCGGCGGGCACCTGCAACACCATGGGCACCGCGTCGACCATGGCCTGCATGGCGGAGGCGCTGGGCACCTCGCTGCCGCACAACGCCGCCATCCCGGCGGTGGATGCACGGCGCTATGTACTCGCCCACCTGTCGGGCATGCGCATTGTCGACATGGTCCGCGAAGACCTGCGCCTGTCGAAGATCCTCACCCGCGAAGCTTTTGAGAACGCCATCCGCGTCAACGCGGCCATTGGTGGTTCGACCAACGCCGTGATCCACCTGAAGGCGATTGCCGGACGCATTGGCGTAGACCTGCAACTGGAAGACTGGACCCGCGTCGGCCGTGGCACCCCGACCTTGGTCGACCTGCAGCCCTCGGGCCGCTTCCTGATGGAAGAGTTCTACTACGCGGGCGGCCTGCCGGCGGTCATCCGCCGCCTGGGCGAACATGGCTTGCTGCCCAACCCAACCGCGCTGACCGCCAACGGCAAGAGCCTGTGGGACAACTGCCAGGCCGCGCCGCTGTATGACGAAGAAGTCATCCGTCCGATCGACAAACCGCTGGTGGCCGATGGCGGCATCTGCATCTTGCGCGGCAACCTGGCGCCCAAGGGCGCGGTACTCAAGCCATCGGCGGCAACACCGGCACTGATGCAGCACCGTGGCCGCGCCGTGGTGTTTGAAAACTTCGAGGACTACAAGGCACGCATCAACGACCCTGAGCTGGAGGTGGACGCCAACTCCGTGCTGGTGATGAAGTACTGCGGGCCCAAGGGCTACCCAGGCATGGCCGAGGTCGGCAACATGGGCTTGCCCGCCAAGCTGCTGGCCCAGGGCGTGACCGACATGGTGCGTATTTCCGACGCCCGCATGAGCGGCACCGCCTACGGCACCGTGGTGCTGCACGTGGCGCCCGAGGCGGCGGCAGGCGGGCCATTGGCAGTGGTACGCGAAGGTGACTGGATCGAGCTGGATTGCAAGGAAGGCCGGCTGCACCTGGACATTGGCGCCGAGGAACTGGCCGGCCGCCTGGCCGACCTGCAAGCCCCTCCACAGTTGATCAGCGGCGGTTACGCGAAGCTGTACCTGGACCACGTGATGCAGGCGGATGAAGGGTGCGACTTCGACTTCCTGGTGGGTTGCCGCGGCGCGGCAGTGCCCAAGCATTCGCACTGAGGCTGAGGGTGGTGGGGGCTTCAAAGGGTTTGGCTGTGGATGCTTTGCGCCTGTGAGATCGAGCGCCGCCCGCGCGGCGCATCGCGAGCTGCGCTCGCTC